>JACDJB010000016.1_pt1 | contig 294715 bp, 234 predicted proteins | sample 7454121 | NCBI WGS metagenome assembly JACDJB01 (sample SAMN14253290, study PRJNA609438) | sludge metagenome | isolation source: sludge after 25d culture with pyrite | collected 2018-12-20
AAAGCCCGTCACCCCGGCGAAAGCCGGGGCACCCCCGGCGAAAGCCCGTCACCCCGGCGAAAGCCCGTCACCCCGGCGAAAGCCGGGGCACCCCCGGCGAAAGCCCGTCACCCCGGCGAAAGCCGGGGCCACCGCGCGTGAGGGGCCGCCCGGCAATTGCCGGGCGGCCCCTCACGCGCCACGTCACGTAGGACTGGCATCGGACTGGGTCAGGGTTCGTTCAGTCACCCTCGCCATCAAAGATCATTCCGTCCGACTCGCGGAACGCGGCCAGGAACGAGTCTCCCGTGCCGTCACCGAACGCCGAGGTCGCAAAGGCCGGGTGGAGGGAGACCAGCAGAGAGCGCCGCGTACCCTCCGGCCAGTCGGGCATCCGCAGTCCGGCCAGCAGGCGACCGATGGCCTGTCCGCATTCGCCGAGCAGCGCCTGCGCCGTACCTATCAGGGTGGCGAAGGGTATGTCGAGGTCGCGCGTCACCAGCTTGCCCGTCTCCTCATCGCGCCAGGCGGCATCGCCCACGGCTCCGCGCCCCGGCCACACACCCAGGTGCCAGACGGCATCATCTCGAGCACCCGGTGAACGCCGCGACTCCACTGCCGCTGCCAGCGCGAGGGCGAGCGATTCGGCAGTGGGGTCACCATACAAGGTGACCACGTCACGCGACGTTCGATGGGAGCCGAGTGGTGCCGGCGCCGAGTTCACGTGGGCGAGCACGGGCGAATGGGACGGGTCTTCCTCCAACATCACGAGGACATCCATGGATCCCCCAGGGTGAGAGAGTACGGGGTGCGCGTAGTGCGCTCCTTCAACCGCCGTCACGCCATCGCAGCAATGACTCCGCGACCCCCGTCAGCGTCACGACGGATGTATTCACGACCATTCTGAACGCTCCATCATCAACACCCGAAAGATCGACGGTCGTTCCAGTCACGCCGAAAACGGCCCCATGGCATGACCTCATCGCAGGGGTTCTCGAGGTGCTATCTGGCAATTCGCATACCCGCCAGGAGCCCGACCGCGAATACCAGATACAGATAGAGGAGAGGCGTGCCATGCAGTGGGAATACGCCGACCCCGTAACCAAGACGTAGCGGTACCAGGATTGTCGCATGAGCACCGGCGGCGACCGCGCTGACCGCGATCGCGGACAGCAACTGTACTCGCCAGTCACGCACCCCGCCGGCGACCACGGCCAGCAACAGACCCCAGAGCACGCCGTCAGCCAGGCGTGTGACGATCCCCACGATGAGAGCCATCGCTGGCGTGCCGCCTTCGAGCATTGCGCGTCCCGTGCTCACCAACGGCTCCAGCGGCGCGCCAGCGCGCCAGGCAAATGCCAGGATGGCGCCCGTCACCGCCGCCGCTGCCGTAAGTCCGGCCGTCACTCCCCGCTCCAGTCGTTCGCTCGTCACCATCCAAGAATGTCCCCACGCACGGCGAAATGCCACGCTGCACGCGAATGGCCACGGTTCATCCCGCTCATGCACGCCGCTATGCACCCGGGATTTAACGTCGGGCCGCACGGAAACGTCTCAGGCAGAGACCACACTCACCGAGGTAACCAATGCCGGGACTACACTTCTCCGCGTCCGTAGCGGCAGCCGCAGCGCTCGCCTCGATGTTGAGCGCACCGTCGTCGATGGCGCAGGACCGCCCGCTGCCTTCGGCGGCAATTTCTCCGGCCAGCACGACGGTCCTGGCACGTGAGCAGAACGCCGACCAGCAGGTGCTCCATGCGCTCAACCGGCTGGGCTTCGGTCCACGACCGGGTGACCAGGCCCGCGTACGAGCGATGGGCGTGGATGCCTGGATCGATGCCCAACTGCAGCCGGAGCGCATCGCCGACGCACCGGGCGACGCGCTCGCCGCGAGCTATCCCGCACTCGCCCTGCCGCTCCCTGTCCTGCTCGAGCGCTACCCTCCGCCCCAGGTGCTGAGACGCGACCAGCAGCGGAACGCGACGACTGGACCAGTCGACTCGCTGGCCATGGCGGCCCAGTTGCGACGGGCGCGGGTGGGCATCGTCCAGCTTGGTGGTGAGTTGCAGTCCATGCGCGTGGCACGGGCAGTGGTCAGCGAACGACAGCTCCAGGAAGTCATGGTGGACTTCTGGGAGAACCACTTCAATATCTACGCGAACAAGGGTCCGTACATGCGCCACTGGCTCGTCGGCTACGATCGCGACGTCATCCGGCCGCATGCACTCGGCCACTTCCGCGAACTGCTCGGAGCTGTCGCCCACAGCCCGGCCATGCTGTTCTACCTGGACAACGTCCAGAGCATTGCCGACCGCAGCCGGGCAGCCGGGCCGCGCGATTCGGTGCGCCGGCGCGGCCTGAACGAGAACTACGCCCGGGAGTTGCTGGAGTTGCACACGTTGGGCGTGGACGGCGGCTACAGCCAGCAGGATGTGATCGAGGTCGCACGCGCCCTTACCGGCTGGACGGTCGCCCCGGTACAACAGGGCGGTGGCTTCCTCTTCCGCCGCGCCGCCCACGATGCCGGCGCCAAGATCGTGCTCGGGCATCATCTCCCCGCCGGACGTGGCGAGGCCGACGGTGAAGCCGTACTCGACATACTGGCACGTCACCCGGCGACGGCACGCTTCATCTCCACCAAGCTCGTTCGTCGGCTGGTCAGCGACAGTGCGCCCGCATCACTGGTGGAACGCGCTTCAGCGACCTTCCTGCGGACCGATGGCGACATCCGCGAGGTGGTCCGCACCATCGTCACCTCGCCCGAGTTCTTCAGCGCAAGCGCCTATCGCGCCAAGGTGAAATCTCCGTTCGAGACGGTCGTCAGCGCGCTGCGTGCGATGGGAGCGTCTGCCGACCCCACGCCGCGCACGGCGCAGATCATCGCCCGTCTGGGCCAGCCCATCTTCGGACATCTCGCGCCCGATGGCTATCCGGAGACGGGGGACTCCTGGATCAACAGTGGCGCCATCCTCGGTCGCATCAACTTCGGGCTCGCCGTGGCCGGCGGAACGGTACCGGGCGTATCGATCTCCAACTGGCCGGAGTCGGCGACGCTGGCCACGGCTTCCCGCGAGACGCAGGTGGATGGAGTGGTGCGCGCACTGCTCGGCGGCGATGCGTCCAGCGACACGCGAGCACTGCTGGTGGCCGGGGAGAACCCACTTGCCGCCAGCCTCGCCGCAGGCGCTGCGGGTTCCACCGACGACATGGTGGCGAGCACGGCCACCGCGCCAGGCGCCACCCGAACGATGCCCGCGCGCAGGCGTCCCGATCGTCGAGCAAACCCGCTGGACCGGGGAGCAGCCCCGCTGACCGGACTGGACCTCATCGTGGGACTCGCCCTTGGCTCACCGGAATTCCAGCGTCGCTGATCCTCTGGCGTCCGGCGAGCTCAACGCCCTTAACGCCGTTCCGTTACCGGAACTCCGTCAACGATTCCGCCAACGTACCCTCAACTTCTCCCGATCATGAATCGCCGCATCTTCGTTCGCTCCGGCGCGCTCGCCCTGGTCACACTGGGCCTGGATCCCACCTTCCTGCGCCGCACAGCCTTTGCCGCCGAGTTGAAGCGTGCCGGTAACGGCAGGGTGCTCATCGTCCTCTTCCAGCGTGGCGCTGCCGACGCGCTCAATGTGATCGTCCCGCACGGCGACGCCGATTACTACCGACTGCGGCCCGGAATAGGGATAGCCCCTCCGGCGCGCTCGGCCGGCGCGGAGGGCGCCCTCGACCTGGACGGCTTCTTCGGCCTGCACCCGGCACTCGCCCCGCTGGAGCCGCTGTACAGGCGGGGTCTCCTCGCGCCGATCCATGCGGTGGGTAGCCCGAGTGCAACCCGATCGCACTTCGACGCCCAGGACTACATGGAGACAGGCACCCCCGATCGGAAGAGTACGCCCGACGGATGGCTCAATCGCTACCTCGCAATTCGCGGTACCTGCGAGGAGTGCTCGCCGCCAGACCGCTCATCAGGGCCCGGCGGCCACGACGGCCGATCGCCCTTCCGTGCGGTTGCGCTCGCCGAACAGACACCGCGCATACTGGAGGGGCCAGCACAGTCGGTGGCCATGAGTTCGCTGGACGATTTCGTGATCCGGTCCACTGGCTCCGATGCCGCCACGCGCCTGGAAGCGCTCTATCGCTCCGGCTCGGCAGATCTGGTTCACGGCGCTGGCAGTGAACTGTTCGATGCCATGAAGCTGCTCCGCGAGGCCAACCCGCAACGCTACCAGCCATCCGTAGGCGCCGAGTATCCCCGCTCACCGTTCGGTCAGCGGCTCAGGCAGATAGCCCAACTGGTGAAGGCAGACGTGGGAATGGAGGTGGCCTTTGCCGATGTCGGCGGGTGGGACACGCATGTGAACCAGGGCGGCGCTACCGGACAGTTGGCCGCGCGGCTGCGCGACTTTGCCAGTGCCATCGCTGCCCTGGTCACTGACCTGGACGACCGGATGGCCGATGTCACGATCGTCACGATGAGCGAATTCGGACGGATGGCTCGCGAGAACGGAACGCGCGGCACCGACCATGGTCACGCCGGGTCCATGTTCGTCATTGGCGGCAACGTGGATGGTGGCAAGGTGCACGGCCGCTGGCCCGGCCTCGCGCCAGACAGGTTGCACGAGGGGCGCGATCTCGCACTCACCACTGATTTCCGCGCTGTTTTCGGGGAACTCGTCACCCGTCACCTGGGGGCCCAGCACCCCGAACTGGTATTCCCGGGCTACACGGGAGGCCAGCGGGAGTGGCTGGGTGTCGTGCGGAGCTAGTCCCTCGGGATGATCCCCCTGAGGGCGCGCCGGAACTGCTTCCGCACGTCCTGGAGCCAGTTCCTGACGGCCTGCTCGGCTGGTTCCTCCTCGTACCGCGGCTCACAGTCAGCATGGACTGTGGGCTCGGTACCGGGCTTGAACCACTCTTCCCTGCTCTCGCTACACCACTCGTCGGCGAGCAGCCCGGATACTGGATCCACGTCCACCGCCACCAGTCCGTCGGGCACGGGAAAGCCCTCGCGGTCGGCACGCACGGCCCAGCCGTTCTTGTAGAAGGATGCCCACGCCGGGGCGGCGAAGCGACCGCCGGCCGCCGCCGCGCCCAACGAGCGCGGAGTGTCATAGCCAAACCAGAATCCGGCCACGATGCTCGGTGTATAGCCCACGAACCAGACGTCGGCGCTGTTGTTGGTGGTGCCCGTCTTGCCGGCCACCGGCACCCCTACGCCATAGGCGTTGAGGGCCGACGCGGTACCAGCGTCCACGACGCCCTCCAGCATTCTCGTCAACTGAAAGGCATCGCGCGGGTCCATCACGGGTTGCGGCGTCGGATGGTAGCTGAAGAGCACCGTGCCCTCGGGCGTCTCGATACGGCTCACGAGATGTGGCGTGACACGCGAGCCGCCGTTGGCGAATGGCGCGTAAGCCGCCACCAGTTCCAGCGGCGTCACCTCCAGCGAACCCAGGGCGATTGAGGGCACCGCATCCAGCGGGCTGGTGATGCCGTTGGCGTGGGCTCGCTCGACGACCCTTCGTTCACCCACGGCCCGGGCCAGTCGCACGGCGGCCGAGTTGGACGATCGCATCAGTGCGCGACGCAGGGTGATCGGCCCGAGGTACTCGTCCGACGAATTGGCTGGCCGCCAGATCCGTCCGTCCTGCTCCACCTCCACCGGCGCGTCATCCACCAGTGACATGGGCGTATAGCCGGAGGCCAGCGCAGCAGCGTAGACAAATGGCTTGAACGCGGACCCGGGCTGCCGGCGTGCGGAGAGCGCGCGATTGAAGCTCTTCGCGCGATACTCCCGCCCGCCCACCAGGGCCCGCACGCCGCCGCTGATGGGATCTATGGCGACCATCGCGCCTTCCACACCGGCGCCGTCGGGGCCGCGGCGAGAACTGCGCTGGATCTGCGCCGCCTGCTGCGTCACCGCACGCTCGGCGGCCCGCTGGGCGCGCTGGTCCAGCGTCGTGTAGACCACCAGATCGCCGTAGCGCAGATCGCTCCCGCCGAGCACCGAGTCCACGACCGCGCGCACGGCGTCCAGCGCATAGCTCGCGCCGGAAGGATCATTCCCCGGGGCGGGCGGCGCTATGCGCAACGACTGGCGACTGGCAGTGTCAGCGCGCCCGTAAGTGATGTAGCCCTGGCTCGCCATGAGGCCCAGTACCAGATCACGCCGCGCCCTGGCCCGAACCGGATCCCGTCGCGGAGTGTACGCGGTTGGGCCCTTGGGGAGCGCGGCCAGCATTGCCGCCTCGGCCAGGCCCACATGTTCCACACTGCGGCCGAAGAGGTCACGGCTGGCCGCCTCCACGCCGTACATTCCATTGCCCAGGTAGATGACATTGAGATAGAGATCGAGGATCTCATCCTTGGTCAATGCCTGCTCCATCAGGGCAGCCACACGCAGCTCGATCAGCTTCCTGCGCAGGGAGCGGTCGGTATAGGGAAAGCGGTGCGAGAGAAAGGTGTTCCGCGCCGCCTGCATGGTTATGGTACTGAAACCCTCGCGTACGCTCATCGCGCGGACATTGGCCACGGCCGCCCTGACGACGCCGCGCAGGTCGATTCCGTGGTGGCTGTAGAAGCGACGGTCCTCAGTGGCCACGAACGCCTGGCGGACGTGCTCGGGGATCACGTCCAGCGAAACGTTGATGCGACGGACGTTCCTGAACTGACCCAGCTCCTTCCCGGCCCGATCCAGGATACGGCCGCCCTCGGCAGGCTGAAAGGCTCGGATTTCAGCCATCGTCGGACAACGGTCGAAGCCGCAGGTGGCCAGCCAGGCCTCGAAGGTGGCGGCAGCGGCGACGAGGAGGAGGAGCCCGGAGAGCGGTATCCAGGCAGCCCGCAGGAAGCCAGGCTCCGGGAACCAGCGCGGGGGTGGCGAGATCGCGCCCGGATTTTCCCCTCGGCGCCGGAGCCGACGGAGTCGCCGGAACAGGTGGTCCGGCCGGTCGATGGGGACCTCGTCTGGATTGGGCACGCTCATACTACGCCTGAACGACGGAACAGTTTCGTCAATTGTAGCTGTCGCACTGCCTTTCCGCAGCGTGAGACGTTAGGCTTGGCGCGCAGGAGCCCAGTTGATCTCGCTCACGGCTCGGAATCTCCCTGTTGCCCGGGTAGTCATGTCGTTCCGTCATTATTTCAGCCTTCTTCTCCTCCCTTCCACCCTGGCTGCCTGCGGCAACTCCAATGGAGACCTGACGACCAGGGATGGTGCCAGCGCGGACAGCACGGTCGTCGCCGAGAGCACTCCTGCAGGCCTGGTGCCGACCGATGCGGACGGCGCGATGAACGATGGTCCCGCGCGCAGCGGCGGCGTAGCCGTAGCCACCACCAGTGACACCGGCGCGGCCAATCGGGAGCCGAACGAGCTCGGCCGCATCATGATCATCGAGTACCACCTGATCGGCGACAAGAACTCGACCTACGAGCGCGAGCGCGGCCAGTTCCGGCGCGACCTGCAGATGCTCTACGACCGTGGCTTCCGGCCCGTCACCATGCAGCAGGTCATGGACGGGACAATGGACCTGCCACGAGGCATCTCTCCGGTGGTGGTCACCTTTGACGACGCCTCGCCGTCGCAATTCCGGTATATCGAGAAGAATGGTGAACTGGAGATCGACCCGACGAGCGGGCTCGGGATCTGGCTCGACTTCGCTCGCACCCATCCGGAGTGGAAGAACAGGGCCGTCTTCTGCATGCTCTCCGGTGCCGCCGCTGGCCGATCATTCTTCGGTGAGAAGGGCATCGAGGGGCAGAAGAGCGAATGGCGCCACAAGAAGGTGCGTTTCCTCCATGAGCAGGGTTTCGAACTCTGCAATCATACGCTCTGGCACGCCAACCTGGGCAAGTACGGCGACGCCATGGTCCAGGAGCAGATTGCTCGCGGAGTGATGGCCATCGATTCGGCGGTGCCAGGATACAAGGTACGCACCTTTGCCCTGCCGCTCGGCGTATGGCCCAGGAACCGGGCGCTGGCATACAAGGGTAGCTGGACCGACCCGAAGAGCGGACGTACGGTGAGCTACGACTTCGACGCCGTGCTGGAAGTGGCCGGTGGCCCCGCCCGTGGGCCTAACGACCCAGCCTTCAAGGTACCCGGGAACTTCAATCGCATCGAGGTGATCGGCGACGCGATCGAGAGGTCGATCAACCAGTTGGAGAAGGCGGGCCAGCGCTACGTTTCCGATGGCGACCCCAACCGGATAGCCAGGCCGGCGGCCAGCACATCGGACTCGCCCTGACGTCGTCCGTTCGTCGGTGACCTTTCCACGGCCGACTCGTCCCCGTCCAACGGCCGTGAAGTACACAGCTGCCTGAACCAATTCCACTATTGCGCTCCCGCCTGTCGGGAGGCAGAATTGTCGGCGTCCGGCATGCCGGCATGCGACCAAGAGCCGCACCCACCACGGAGACGTTCTGCGTCATCTCGCCTACTTCCAGGCACTCGCGCTCTGCGAGGAAGATTCCACCGACTGGCAGTCCATCACCGCCGGGCTGTTCACCTTGCGTCTGGTGGACCGCTGGGTGAGTGAGGGCGCGGATGCAGTTCGCAGGGATAGCTGGTCGCTGCATGCCGTTCGCAAGGCGGTGGACGACATGGACGAGTCGCTCCACGCCAGGGTGATCCTGCACGGCATAGTGGAGCTGATGGCCACGGCCCATGTGGTGGACGTCGACCTCCTGGCCCCGCGACTACTTGCCTACGGGCACGCGCTGGATCTGGAGGGTCGGTTCGCGCTGGCAGTGGATACCCTGCGCGCGGTGATCGGGTTCGTGGATCCCGAGATCCATGCCGATGTGGCCGTCGATGCGCACATGCGGCTGGGCTTCTGCCTGCGCATGCTGGGCACGCTGGAGGAGGCAGCAGAGGCATATGGCACCGCTGGCCGGCTGGCGCAGCTCATGGGCGACACCGCGCGCATCCTCCGCGCCCGGGTAGCTGACGGCAAGTTGGCGCTCGCCCGCGGCAACCTGCCGGCCGCGGCAATGATACTGGACGAGACGGTGCACGCCGCCACGGGTAACCCGGGACTGGCCGAACTGCGCTCGTCGGCACTACATGACCGCGCGGCGGTAGCGTTTGCCGCGGGAGAACATGAAGCGGCGGTGCACTTCGCCTTTGCCGCGCTGGAAGGAGCCACGCGACAGGTGGCCCGCGACCGTGTGCTCGCCGACCTGGCAACGATGTTCATCCAGCTCGGCGTCCGCGACGCTGCCCGCGACGCGCTCGTCCTGCTGAGCGTCAACGCCGAGGAGCAGTACACCCGCTGGATGGCTCTCATCAACCTCATGGAACTGTCGGCGCTGGAGCGGGCCGAGCTCCCGTTCGAGCAGTATCGGCGTACTCTCGCCGACGCCGCGCTACCGGCCGACCTGGCCACGCAGTATGCGTTGCACGTGGGACTGGGTTATCACACCTTCGGACGACGGGCGGCGTCGGTGAAGGCGCTGGAGGCCGCGCTCCTGCTCGCCAGGCAGCACGATTTTCACCAGATCTCCTACCAGGCAGAACGCGCGCTCCAGGCGCTGCGCCGTCAGGATGCGCCGGTCAGCACCACGGCCATCCCCGCCGGGCATCGTCCCGAGCGCGTCGCCCCGCCGGCGTCCATCCAGCCTGTGACAACTGCTATTCGCCGCCTGCGCGACCTGTCCGGGGTCGGCTGAGGCCCTGGTCGGCTGGGGTCGCGTTACGGACCGGAGTCGATGCAGCGAGGCGCCCCTCACCAGCGTGGTGGGGGGCGCCTCTTCGTTCCGGCACTTCGCGCGCCGGCCGCTGTCAGTACGTCTACTTCGTCATGCAGGTGTTGGAGCCACCGACGACGCCGCTGCAGATCCCGGGCGCGGTCGGGTTGGAGCAGGCGGCGAGGGTGAGGGCGGCGATGGCGACGAAGATGAAGGAGCGGCGCATTGGGTACCTCCTGAAGGTTGACAGCGTCCGGTGTTGCGGGGCTGAGAAGTAAGCTACGGTCCAGCCGGCTTGCCGGTATGTCTATTTTGTGCCACCATCGTGCTGTTTTGTGCCGCCGGCATTAGTTTCGGGTGTGGACGTCATCGCCTACCTCTCGCCACTGCTCCTGATGCAGCTGCGGGTCGTGCTGGGGCAATCGCATCGACTGATCCAGGTTGCCGACTGGCAACAACTGGACACGACGGTCCGCCGGACCGTTGTGGACGTTGCAGTGCTCGACCCACTCGCTGACGGCAGTGACGGGACTGCGGAGGTTAGCGCCTTCCAGCAACGGCACCCGTCCGTCCCGCTCATTCTCTATATCCGGCTGTCGCCGGACAGCCTGCGGTCAGTGGTCGCTCTCGCCCAGCATGGGCAACCGCAGGTGGTACTGAACAGGTTCGACGACGATCCGACAAGATTCCGACGGCTGCTGGAGGGACAGCCTCGCGAGATGTATGCAGAGCTTCTGCTGGAACGGCTGGACCCGGCCCTGTCGCGGCTCTCGCTGCCTCTTGCCGGTGCGGTACGGTTGCTCTTCCGGCAGCCGCACAGGATATGGAGCGCACAGGACCTGGCGATCGCTGCCGGAAGCCCCAGGCGCTCTCTCTATCGTCAACTCGAGGCGGCGGGCTTCTGCTCCCCGCGACAACTGGTGCAGGCGGCCCGACTACTGAGGGCGTTCGTCTATTTGCGGGACCCGGGCAATCTGGTGGAGGATGTCGTGGCGAAGTTACGCTACGGCTCTTCCCACGTCTTCATCAGGCATACCCGCGAAACGTGCGGACTCACGCCGTCAGCGCTGAGAGATCGGGTGGATGGTGATATGCTGGTGGAGCGACTCAGCGGCAGGCTGGTTGGGCCGGTCGCGGTAGGAGGCACGGAACCGTCGCGGTTGAAGGCAACGCGCGACGGATGGGCGGAGCGAACGGAGGCGGCGCCACGCGGGGGTTCCCCCAGCGACGACGCACCGGACGAGGATGGAAGACACGAAACGCGGGATCGATCGTGACAGGCAACCCTACATCCGGCGAACTACCGAGCCGTCGTGCCGACGATGCTCAGTCCACCCCACCCAGGGTGCTGGTCGTGGACGACGAGCCGTCGATCTGCCGGGCCCTCGCCATCGCCCTCAGGCGCGCTGGCTGCGAACCGCTGATCGCCCCTGATGGCGAGGCGGCGCTGGAACTGCTGCGTCGGGAACATGTGGACGTCATGATCCTCGACCTGAGAATGATCGGCATGCGCGGAGACTCCCTCTTTCACGTTGCCATCGCGATCCAGCCTCAACTCCAGCGCCAGTCCCTGTTCATGACCGGCGACGTGACGGAACGTGCCGACAACCTGATCCGTAGCTGCGGCGTGCCCTACCTGCGGAAGCCGTTTGCCCTCAATGAGGTCATCAGGATAGTCTTCGAGCTGGCGCCCGGCCGGCGCAGCGCGTCTGCCTGACATGGACCATGGGACCTCGCGAGAGGTGCGAACTGACGACTGGACGAGAGTCGGTTCACGCCATTGCCTGGAGTTCCGACCAGCGGGCCACCGCGCGGCGAAGATGCGGAATGACGATCGACCCGCCCACGATGAGTCCCACCGACAGGGTCTCGAAGATCTCGGCGCGGGTCACCCCCTCCTCCCGGCAGCGGGTCAGATGGTACGTCACGCAGTCGTCGCAGCGCAGGACGAGCGATGCTACCAGGCCGAGGAGCTCCTTCGTCCTGACGTCCAGCGCGCCCGACTCGTAAGCCCGTCCGTCCAGGTTGAAGAACCGGTTCATGACGAGGTTCCCCTCGTCCAGGATCTCCCTGTTCATGCGCTCGCGGAAGGCGCGGAACTCGGCCAGTTCACCGCCGGCCAGCGACTCTTCGGCGGTCCCGCCGGCCGCCGGCAGGCCGTGGCCGACATGCTCCCCGTCGCCGCTCATAGTTTCCAGGCCCGCAACGTCATCAGCGCTTCCTCGAGGGCGATCTGTTGATCCTGATGCTCGGCGCGTTCCAGCAGCTTCTCGTAACTGGCGATGGACAGCACCAGCGCATCCGTGTCGTGCTCGGCACCGGCAAGGCTGGCGGCGTTGTCGGCGAGACTGGCGAGGGCGAGGTCGTCAGCCGGGAATCGTCCGGACACCTGTTGCCAGCGGGCCACACGCTGCCGCGGATCGGACTCGGCGAGCGCCCAGAGATGCCACGCGCCTCGCTGCCCTGGGTCGGCAGCGATGGCTCTCGTCGCCAGCTCCTCAACCACTTCCGGACCCCGGCCGGAGAGCCAGTAGCAATTCGCCAGGATGATGAGCGCGCGCGCGTTTTCCGGTTGGTCGACGATGATCTTCTCGTAGATCGGACCGGCCACTTCGGGCATGTCGCGGAAGGGCTCGACAGCGACGATGAGTGCGTCGGCCGTGGCCGTCGCAGTGATCTCGTCGATGGAGCTGAGCAACGCGGTCATGTTGGCGTGCGCGCGATATTCTTCCACGGCCCCTGCCAGCGCCGCGCTGAGATCGGAGGGAGGTGCTTGCATGGGTGACAATCTAGCCGCACAGGGAGCCGATCCGGCACCGGTAGGCAACAGGAACAGTTCCCCCGCCGTCAGTCACGTCGCCGTCGCCACGATCTCGATCTCACCGTCGCTGCAATCCCTGGTAAACGAGGCGCTGGCCACCTGGATGCCGCGCGCCGCCGTGCTGCCCATGAGCCGCGACGATGTCATTGGCAACCGGGCGGTGAGGCTCGTGATAGTGGGGCCGACAACGGACGGGGAAGCCGCGCTCGCCGAGCTGCGACTCCTGCGCGCACAGGGCTACTGCAATCCGGTGCTGCTTCTCAGCTCCGAACAGGCTGAGTCCGACGACGAGAACGACGTCGAGCTGATTCGATTGGGCGCCCGACGTTGCGCGATCAGCGACGGTTTCGTGGAGCGACTGGCGACGCTGGCGGCGACGGGCCGCCGGGACTCGTCCGCGGACACCGAGGCATTCGTGACCGGTCTCCAGGCCGAGGTGGAGGAGACGCGCAACCTGCTGGCCCTTGCCGAGGTGGCGCGTCGCCTGCCTCACGCGATGAACAACCCGCTGTCGGCTCTTCTCGCCGAGGCTCAGCTCATGGAACTCGAGGAACTGGAGCCGGAGCAGCGAGAGGCGACGGAGCGCATAGTCAACCTCGCCCGGCGGGTGATCGGACTGGTGCGCGAACTGCAACAGGCGCAGCCGCGGCGGTGATCAGTCAGTGCCGGCCGGCAACTTGCAGTGGTTCCCCCGTCAGTGGCTCGATATCGAGTCTGATTCAGAGTCAGCGGCCGATTCATCCTTGCCGGCGGGTTGTGCTGGCGCGAGGAACTAGCGATAATATTGAATTATCGCGTCGTAGGGACCGCCTTCATCAGTCCACACGCCGTCCGTGCCCTGTGCCTGGCGCGTCGCCGCCCGATCCGAAATGGCCGGCGTATGAGGTTGGGACTGGAGGTGGTCGTTCAATCCGGTGTGAACACTCCACCCGCCGTCGACCGTCGCTTCGCCGCCCCCGCCAAGCACGCGTACTCCCTGCTACACCAGCACGCCCCACCGGTGGAAGCTCGCCGACCCTGAGATGACGCCGCGCCCGATCGGGCGCATCCATCGCGATCGCCCGGGATCTTTCGGGGCCTCGAAACACTCGCCGCGCCTTCGTACAAGTTGACGCGTCGTGCCCATGCCTCGCTGCCGTTCGCCGGTGCTCCTCGGCACACGATCGGCACGAACCAAGGTAGGGGCAACCTTCTCTCCTCACTGCACCCGTTGCATGACCGAACGTCGCCGTCCCCACCGCCGCGGCCGCGGCCCCCGTCCGTCTGGCCGAGCTGGAGCCGAACCCACACTCGATGAGACGAACCCTTACCGTGACGCAGACGATGCGCCCAGCGGCGACGCCGGAGTGACCGTCCGCACGGACACTGAAAGGGCCGCGCCAGTCCCGACTGGTGGCGATGGAGATGCTCCTCCAGCCAACGATACCGCGCCAGCGGCAGAGCCGACGCCGCGCGCAGAGTCGTCACGGGAGAGCGCACCGCGGGAGTCGGCCATACGCGATACCACCCGGCGCGACAAACGCGGCCGCCCGCCGCGCGACCATCGGGAACAGCGTGACAGCCGGACGGACGGCAAGGATGCCCGGGATGAAGGCAGCCGGCGACGTCGCGGACAGAGCGGTCGCCGACGCGGTCGCGCACCGCGCGGCGGTGACCGGCAGCAGGCGCCGGATCGGGTGCCCGGCCAGCCGCTGGGCGTGGATGGTGAGACGACGGGCTGGTTCGATCCGGCGCGCGACGGCGGCTATGTGCGCCTCGCCGAGAACAGCTACCTGTCGGACCCGGGCGATACCTTCGTGCCGGCGGCGCTTGTGCGCTCGGCCGGCCTGCGGCGCGGCGACCTGGTCACTGCCACTTTCGGCCGCGACAACCGCGGACGGGCCGTCGTTGCCGACCTGCTGACGGTCAACGGTGGTGAGCCGGGTACGGCCGACCGGCCCGAATTCAGTACCCTCACGGCGTCGTACCCGGAGCGCAAGCTCTTCCTGGAGACGGGAGCACCGGCCAGGAGCGGACCCGAACTCACTCGCCGGGCAATAGACATAATCGCGCCGATCGGGCATGGACAGCGCGCCCTGATCGTGGCCCCGGCACGGGCCGGCAAGACAATGCTCCTCCAGGCCATCGTCCAGGGAGTGGCCACCAACCATCCCGATGCCGCCCTCTTCGTGCTGCTCGTCGACGAGCGCCCGGAAGAGGTGAGCGAGATGATCTCGTGGGGCTATGGCGAAGTGGTCGCATCCAGCTTCGATCAGCCTGCCGAGCGGCACACCAGCGTTGCCGAGATGGTGCTCGAGCGCTCCCGCAGACTTGTCGAGATGGGGCAGGACGTGGTCATCGTACTCGACTCCATCACTCGCCTCGCCCGTGCCTACAACACGGTGGAGCGCGGTACCGGCCGGACTCTCTCCGGCGGCCTGGACGCACAGGCGATGGCCAAGCCGAAGGCGTTCTTCGGTTCTGCCCGCGCGGTACTGGATGGCGGGTCACTGACCATCATCGCGACGGCTCTCGTGGAGACGGGATCGCGAATGGACGACGTGATCTTCGAGGAGTTCAAGGGAACCGGCAACTGCGAGATCAAGCTCGACCGTTCGCTTGCCGAGAAGCGGATCTTTCCGGCCATCGACATCGCGACGAGTGGGACGCGACGGGAGGAGAAACTCTTCCGGCCAGACCAGTTGGACGCGGTCTTCACGTTGCGCCGCGGACTGCACCAGATGCCACCGCAGTCTGCGATGGAATGGTTGATCAAGCGCATCGCCGGCACACCCAACAACGACGCGCTGCTGGACGGGCTCTGACCTGACGGGTGCGTGGCGGCGAGCCACTCACCAGCATCTCGCAGCCCGCCGTGGAGCGGGACGGTCGGCCCACGCCTTGCTACACCCCCAGGCATGTCCCCGCTACGATCAGCGGCCAGTGGCGCACTGCTCGCAGTCGCGCTGGCCGTGCCAGTGACCTCGGTCCTCGCCCAACCCGGCGCCCGTGGTGCCAGTCAGATGGAACGACCGGAGGTCCGATCCGTGGACTTCCGGGGTGTCTCGCACGCCGACGTGAGCGAGCTGAAATTGAGCGTGGCGACCGAGCCGTCCAGGTGCAGCAACATCGTGCTGAAGTTCACCATCTGCCCCTTCACTCACTCCCCGGCCGTTTACAACAGACACTTCCTGAACCGCGAGGAACTCGCCCGCGACATGCTCCGGTTGCGCGTCTACTACTGGCGCCGGGGATACCGCGAGACGAAGGTGGACACCATCGTCGACCGGGTGAACGACGACCAGGTGAAGGTCGCCTTCGTCATCGATGAGGGAGAGCCGACGATAGTGGATTCGCTGGTCGTCACCGGCGCCGACAGCCTGCTCTCGCCGGGCGCGGTGGCGCGACTTCTCGCGCTACGAAGTGGCGACCCGCTATCCATGCTCGCGCTGGACACGTCGGTCACAAGGCTTCGCGACGCGCTCTGGGAGTTGGGCTACGCCGACGCCTCGGTGGATACCTCGCTGTCCGTGAATAGCGCAGCCCGTCTCGCCGACGTACGGATCACGATAGAGCCGCACTGGCTGACGCGAGTGGGACCGATCCGGATCCAGGGGCTGGAGGAACTGGACGCCCGGGCTGTCCGCAATTCCATCTACCTCCGTCCGGGCGAGCGCTTCCGGCGCAGCGACATGCTGCGAAGCCAGCTCAACCTGTATGCATCATCGCTCTTCCAGAGAGCCAGCATAGAGGCCCTGGGCGACAGCGCGGTGAAGCCGATCCTCGTCCAGGTGAAGGAGGGAGACCTCCGGACGGCGCGCCTGGCGGGCGGTTTCAGCACGATGGATTACGTCCAGGTGGACGGCCGCTACTCCAACTTCAACTTCCTCGGCGGTGCCCGAACGCTGCAGGTACAGGCTACGCTGGGCAACCTTCTGGCATCGACGCTGGAGGACGAGTTCATCTTCACCAAGCTCGCCGTGAGCAGCGATTTCTCCGGTGAGCGCTCTCCCTTCCTGAAGCCGAACTGGCAGACGAGCGTGGAGCTCAGGCAGCCGTGGGTGGGGAACCCGCGCAACACGGTGGGCACGTCCATCTTTGCCCACAGACGCAGCACCCCTGGTGTGGTCATTGACCGTGGCCAGGGTATGACGGGCTCCTTCACGCGGAATCTCGCGCCCCGTACCGATCTCAGCGCGACCTATCGGTTCGAGGTAGCCCGGGTGGAGGCGGGGGACATCTACTTCTGCGTCAACTTCGCCATCTGCGACCCGGCGACCATAGACGCGGTGTCGAAGGCGCAACGCCTGTCTCCGGTCGCCATCATTGGCAGCATCAACCGCGCCGACGACCCCATGGAACCTCACCATGGTTACACCGGCTCGCTGGCCCTGGAGCATGCCAGTCAGTACACGGCGTCCGATTTCCGTTATCATCGCGCCCTGGTCGAGGCGACGGCCTACAGGCCAGTGGGACCGGGAGTTCTGGCTGGACACGTGCGAGTGGGCTGGTCCAAGGCTCTCTCCAGCGAGTCACTGAACATTCCGGGCTTTGGTGATGTGCAGGTTCTCCATCCCAGGAAGCGCTTCTACGCCGGTGGCTCGCGGTCGGTGCGCGGCTATGGCGAGAACCAGTTGGGACCTCGTGTGCTCACCATCGCACCGAGCAAGCTCGAGGAGCTGGGATGCACGCCTCCGTTCGATACGTGCGACCAACTGAATGCCTTCGACAGCACCGGCACCCACAGGCTGCTCGACGACACGGACTTCAATTCGCGTCCGATTGGTGGATCGGCCATGGCCGAGGCGAGCGCCGAGTTCCGCTTCCCGATCTGGGGTCCCCTGCTGGGGGCAGCATTCGTGGACGGCGCGGTGCTCACTGCTCGTGACAACCAGCTCTTCTCGCTCGGCGACAATTTCATGGCCGTCACTCCGGGCATCGGCATACGGTACCGGTCGCCGGTGGGCCCGATCCGCGTCGACATTGCCTACAGGCCACGGATACGCGGCGAAGGCAGCGCCGTCGGTGAGGGACTGCCCGTACTCACCCAGGTGCTGGTGGATGGACAGCAGCGAATCGTACGGGTGGGATCGGCCCTGCCGGCCGATCAGATGCCGCTGCGGATCTACGACGCCGACCAGACATTCTTCTCGCGCATCGCGCTCCACCTCTCCATCGGTGAGGCATTCTGATGTGCGAAATTGACGTGGTCGGACAGGGTCGACCGGGGGTCGGCCGATAGTGGAGATGTCGCGGGCCGGGCGGCGGTCGCTGCGTGTCGTGGCCTATGTGACGGCCTCGCTGCTCGTCCTCCTGACGGTGGCCGGCGTGGCCCTGCTCGTACTCACCAACACCAGTTGGGGACGCGAGCGGGTACGACGACAGGTGGTGAGCCTGCTCGATGATCCGGCGCATCGTCGCGTGCATATCGGTCGCGTGGATGGGAACCTGTTGCGTGGCCTGATCGCCACCGACGTGAGCATCACCGATAGCGCTGGCGCGCCATTCGTCACCGCCGACTCCCTGAGCACACGGTACGACCTGGCTGCGTTGCTGGACAGGCGGATCGTGCTTCGCGACCTGAGATTGGTGCAACCGCTGATAGTCGTCGAGCGGCCACCCGATGGCGAGTGGAACTTCGCCCGCATATTCCCGAGCGACAGCACCGCCCCGCCCGATAGCACACCTGGCTGGGGTTCGTGGTTGCGGTTGGAGGACGTTTCGATAGTCGACGGTCACGTTCTGGCGCGCCTCCCCTGGTCACCCGATTCCGGGCTGACGGAGGTCGCGCGCGACAGCGCCATCGCCGCCGCACTCTCCCCTGACTCGCGCGCCAACGTGGAGGCTGTCCCGGGCGGGTGGCAGACGATCTACGACCTGCGACACCTCACGGGCGAGTTCCCCCGCGTCCGCATTTCCGACCCGGACGAGCCGGCGATGCTGGTGGAAGTCGCGTCGCTCAGCACTGAGGCCTATCCCTTCCGGCCACCGGCGGCGATGGTCCGTGATCTCGAGGGCACCTTCAATTTCAACGGCGATTCGCTCTGGTTCCGGGATGTGAGTGCGACTTTCCCGGGCACCCGCGCGTCTGGCGGTGGGACGGTGGTGTTCGGCGGCAGAACCCGGCTCCAGTTGGCCGTGCCGGAACTGGATCCGGGCGACGTGCGGTGGCTCTATCCGGCCCTGCCTGAAGACGGCAGTGGTTCGTTGGACGTCGCCGTGTTGCTCGACGCGGACAGTTCCAGCTACATGGTGCGCGACGCGCAACTGAGGTTGGACAGCGCGACGGTGAGCGGCGACATCGGCATCATACTACGCGGCGACACGCTCAACCTCGTCGGGACGGACGTGACATTCGCCGCTCTGAGCACGCGGCTGATCGAGCAGCTTGCGCCGGCTGTGACCGTACCGCGTCGGGGCATGCTGGGAGGACATGCGAGGCTGGACGGTACGCTGTCGGCACTCGAAGTGGATGCGGACATCACCTTCGACGATGCAGAGACGGGGCGGAACCGGGTACTGGCCAACGGCCTGCTGGGCTGGGACAACGGTGTCTTCAGCGCCCATGACCTGCGCATGCAGCTACGTCCGGTGCAGGTGACACTGGCGCGCATGGTGGATTCCACGCTGCCCGTCGGGGGAGTGGTCACTGGCTCGGCCACACTGGATGGCACGACAGCGGGGCGACTGCGAATGCGCTACGACCTGTCGCACTCCGATGTCACGGGCGTATCCCGGTTGGCTGGCACTGGCTGGGTGACACAGTCGCCGAAGCTGACGTATGAGATGGACGCGCGACTCCTGCCGCTCACGCTGGCGACCGCCGGACAGTTCGCCCCGGCGCTGGAGTTGAGGGGTACTGCCCGCGGTCCGTTGCATGTGCAGGGCAACAGCGATGGATTCAGCTTCGAGGCTGACCTCGGTGTCTCCGATGGCGGTCAGATCGCGGCAACCGGTTCGCTGGGCCTTGGCGAGACTCCCACGTACGACCTTCGCACATCCCTTCAACTGTTCGATGCGAGCGCATTGACCAAACGGGCCCCATCGACTTCGATAACCGGCGAGATCACAGCCGGCGGCAGCGGTTTCGATCCGGCAACGATGAGCGCGACGATCACGGCTACTCTGGCGGCCACGCGGGTGGACACGATAGCTACGGACTCCGCGGTGGCACGGGTGACCATTGCCGACGGCATGGCACGGGTGGACACGTTGGCGATTCACGCACCGTCCACGCTCGCGGCGGCGAGCGGTGATTTCGGCCTGCGAGCTGATCGACAGGGGACTCTGGTCTATCGTGTATCCGTCGACTCGCTGGCCGCCTATGCTGGCCTGCTGTCCACTGAGGACACGACGGAGGTAGCGGCGCGTCCACGGCTGGCGGCGCGTGCGATTGCGGCGGCAGTCGCTGATTCGGCCCGCATCGCGGCAGAGACCGAAGTGGAGCGGATGGCGACGGGTGCGCCGCCACCACGGATCGCTGCGGCGGCAGAGATCCCGCCCATCCCACGCGACTCCGTGGCCGGATCGTTCTACGCCGCTGGTGTGGCGCGGGGGAATCTGGAGGGTGTCGACGTACGCGGACGGTTGGGTATTGAGGACCTGGTGCTGCGCGGCAACGTGGTGCGCCGCGCTCGCGCCGAGTATGCCTGGGTGAACGGGCTCACGGACCACGCGGCCATCGTCGGCGCCATCAAGGCAGATTCGTTGCGCGCCGTGGGACTCGCTCTGGACAGCGCCGAGGTCCGGGTGGCCTACCGCAACGAGCGAGGCACGGCGGACGTCGTCATCGTGCAGGACGACACGGTGGACTATCGCATGCGCGCCAACTTCAACCTCGCTCTGGATGAGGGCGAGGTGAGTCTCCAGCAGTTGGCGCTCCGGATAGATACCACGCGCTGGGTTGCCACCCACCCGAGCGCGGTCCGCTGGGGCAGCGGGCGGCTGGAGGTGGACAGCGTGGAGTTGAGAGCGGGACCTGAGCAGCGAATCCTCGTCGATGGCATCGTGCCGGACGAGGGCGCGGTCGACCTCAAGCTCTCCATACGCGGCTTCCAACTCGGCGACATCGTCAGACTGGGCCAGAGCGACCTGCCGTTGAGCGGACTTCTTGGCGTGGAGGCTCGGTTCACCGGCACCGCGACATCTCCCATCCTGAGCGGTTCGGCGGAATTCGATCGGGGAGCCTATCACGACACGCCGATCCCCGATGTCCGTGCGACTTTCGAGTACGAGAACGAGCTCCTGGGGGCGCGCGCGCAGCTATCGCGGCCGGGCGACTCCACAGCCAGGCCCGTGGTGCTCGCGGACGCCGCCGTCCCCCTCAATCTTGCGCTCCGCACAACCCAGCCTCGCCTGCCCGACCTGCCGCTGCAGGTGAACGTGGATGCGGATAGCCTCCCGATCGGCCTGTTGGGAGAATTCACGGACGTCGTGGCAAACGTCGACGGGCTTGCCGCCGGAGCGATGCGCGTGCGAGGCACGGCCAGGTCTCCAGAGTTCGTCGGCGCCCTCACGCTTTCCAATGGCAGTGCCCTCGTGGTCCCTGCGGGGGTCGCGCTCCACAACGTTTCGGGCCTGATTCGCCTGGTGGGCGACACTGTCATGGTGGACTCCCTGGTGGCCTTCAACGCCGGCCGGGTACTGGTGCGTGGTGGTATCGGTATTGAAGACATCACCAGCCCGTCGTTTGATCTCTACCTGGTGGCCAATGGAGCCACGGTGCTGGACAGCGAGCTGGGACGCGTGCGTGCCGACGCTGGACTCAGCATGCGCGGACCATTCGATAACGTCTACATCTCCGGCGCGGCCCGGGTGGTCGAGGGCGTTGTCTACCTCCCGGAAGGCACGGGCAACGTAGCGCTCGCGCCCGATGATCCGGCGCTGGCAACTGTGATTGACAGCTCCATGGTGGGTGAGGCAGCGCTCCTGCCACAGGTTTCACCGCTACTGGCCAACCTGCGAGTGGGGGTCACGCTGGCCATCGCCCGCGACACCTGGGTGCGATCGAGCGACGCCAATGTGGAGATCTTCACGCCGGACGACCTGGGGCCGTTGGACGTCGAACTGGATCAGTCGAAGGGCCGACTGGTTGTCCGGGGCGTGGTGAGTACGGAGCGTGGCGAGTACTCCTTCCTCAGCAAGCGGTTCCAGGTGGATCAGGGCTCAGTGATCTTCACCGGCTCGCCAACCCTCGACCCGCTGCTGCAGATCACGGCGCTGTATGAGGTGAAGATGCCCGCACAGCAGGCCCTGGCGATCAAGATCCTGATTGGTGGGACGCTGAACACGCCCAAACTCACGCTGGACAGCGACGCCCAGCCGCCGCTGCCGCAGAGTGACCTGATCAGCTACCTGGCCTTCGGTCGCACCTCATCGTCGCTCCTGCAATTGAACGGGAGTGGCCTCTCCGGCGGGAACGAAGGTGGCGGGATCGTGGGCGCGGTAGGCGCTGCCGCCACGCAGCGGCTTGGCGCAATCGCACTCGGCGTTCTGGTGAACCAGTTGGAGGGCCAGACGTCCCGCTCGCTGGGCGCCGACGTGGTGAACATCACCCCGGCAGACCTGACGATCGAGGCATCCAATCCGTTCAGCGGCCTGGACGCGCTGGTGCGCGGAACGCAGTTCGAGATCGGCAAGTATTTCAACCGGAGCACCTTCGTCTCATTCAGCGTGAGGCCGAGCATCCTGGCGAGGGACGGTGCGAACCGCTCCATTCCGGGGGTGCGAGTACAACACCGTTTTGGTGCGGGCTTCAACCTCGACACGAGTTTCGAGGGTCGCTACCTGATCCAGCCACCAACGCTCGAGAGCACACAGCAGACCACGTCCAGCGGGGTCTTCGGCTTCTTCCTGACGCGCGAGTGGGGTTGGTGAGGCGACGACTCCGGGCGTGGTCGACGCAGCGTAGTGAGCAGGAGGAGGGCGGAGCTGGTGGCTCCGCCCTCCTCCTGCTCCCACGTCCGGCAGATCCCGATAACGGCGCGCCGATTCAGTTGCCCAGTTCGTCGAGCAGGATCGCCGCCGCGCGCATTCCTCGCGTGAAGTTCTCGACGGCGATCCACTCGTTGGGAGCATGCGCATTCTCGCCTGGAAGTCCGAAACCCATGAGGAGCACCGGCGCGCCCAGTATGCGCTCGAAGTCTCCGACAACCGGTATCGAGCCCCCTTCCCCGACAATCACGGGCGTACGACCGAAGGCAGTTTCCAGGGCAACGCGCGCCGCGTCGTAGAGGGGACCCTCCAGGTCGGCACGCCAGGGACGGCCGCCGTGGAGCGCCGTCACGGCGACCGTGACGCCCGCAGGCGTGACACTCGTGATGTGATCGGCCACCAGCCCTTCTATTGCCTTCGGATCCTGGTCGGGAACCAGGCGGAAGCTCACCTTGGCCATGGCGCTGCCGGGAAGCACGGTCTTCGCTCCCTCTCCCGTATAGCCGCTGAGCAGACCGTTCACCTCACAAGTGGGACGCGTCCACAGCTTCTCGAGCGTGGTGTAGCCCGGCTCTCCGCCCAGCGCTGCGACTCCCACCTCCTCGCGCAGTTCAGCGTCGCTGAAGGGAAGTTCCCGCATCCCGGCGATCACCGAGTCGGGAAAGGGGCGCACCGCATCGAGGAAGCCGGGGATCGCGATCCGACCCTCGTCGTCATGGAAAGTGGCAAGGATGCGCGCAAGGGCCATGGCCGGGTTCACGACCGCGCCACCATACATGCCCGAGTGCAGGTCGCCCGACGGACCCCGCACATCGATCTGCAGGTAAGCCATTCCTCGCAGTGAGGACAGGATGCTGGGGATGCCGGGGGCGAACATGGCGGAATCGGAAATGACCACCGCATCGCAGGCCAGCCGCTCGGCGTGCTTCTCCACGAACGCTTCCAGATTGACGCTCCCTACCTCCTCCTCACCTTCAGCCAGGACGATGACGTTCACCGGCAGGCGGCCACGCACGCTCAGGTGCGCCTCGAGCGCCTTCACGTGCAGGAATAGCTGGCCCTTGTCGTCCACCGCGCCGCGGGCGTAGATGCGACCATCGCGTTCCGTCGGCTCGAATGGAGGCGACGTCCACAATTCCAGCGGCTCCGCCGGCTGCACGTCATAGTGACCGTAGATGAGCACTGTCGGCGCGCCATCGCCAGCCTCGCGCCACTCAGCCAGCACTATCGGGTGTCCGGGCGTCGGGAAGATCGTGGTGGTGAGGCCGGCGTCGGTGAGTGAGCCCGCCAGCCAGTCGGCGGCCCGCACCATGTCGGTTCCATGCTCGGATCGAGCGCTCACGCTGGGTATGCGCAGGAAATCATCCAGTTCGGCGCGATGCCGAGCCTCATTGGCCAGCATGTACTGATCAAGGTCGGAAGACATGGAGTGGAAGGGTGCAGGGTTGAAGGATGTGCGAGCTGGCCTGTAGGATGCGTACATGAACGTGGAGGCGCCAGCCGCAGCGGGCCACCGCGCGTCGTGGAGGGCAGGGTGCCAGACGCCACGCACACCCGACGCACCGTCGTGATCCGGCCGTCTGACACCGATGCACGAACCGTACGACAGACCGATGACGGCCGCAGTAGCTTTCAGGAGCATTTCTCCTCGTCGCCACCCCTCATCCCCTCCCTGCCAGCCATTGAATCGCCTCGCCGACGCCGCCAGCCCGTACCTCCGACAGCACGCCGGGAACCCCGTGGATTGGTATCAGTGGGGCGACGAGGCGCTCGAGCGTGCCCGTCGGGAGGACCGGCCAATCCTGCTCAGCATCGGTTACGCCGCCTGCCACTGGTGCCACGTCATGGCCCATGAGAGCTTCGAGGATCCGGCCACCGCGGCGCTGATGAACGAACTCTTCGTGAACATCAAGGTGGACCGCGAGGAGCGACCCGACCTGGACTCCATCTACATGCAGGCGGTCCAGGCCATGACCGGCCACGGCGGCTGGCCCATGACCGTCGTGCTCACCCCGGACGGGCACCCATTCTTCGGTGGCACCTACTTCCCGCTGGAAGATCGGCATGGCCTGCCGTCGTTCAAGCGCGTACTGCAGTCGGTGGCCAACGCCTTTCGTGACCGTCGCGACGAGGTGGAGCGCTCCACAATGGCTCTCCGCGAGATGTACCAGGCCCAGCTCGCTCCCACGAGGTCGACAGGACCGCTGTCGGCACAGCTATTGGAGCGTGCCTTCGGGAGCATGGTGGGCCGGCACGATAGCGCCCGAGGTGGCTTTGACGGAGCGCCCAAGTTCCCGCAGGCAATGGCGCTCGACTTCGCGCTGCAGCACTGGAACCGCACGGGCAATGCTGAGGCGCTGGCGATGGCTCGGCACAGCTTCCGCGCGATGGTTCGCGGTGGCATCCATGACCAGGTGGGTGGCGGATTCCATCGCTACACGGTGGATGCAGCCTGGCTGGTGCCGCACTTCGAGAAGATGCTCTACGACAACGCCCTGCTGGCCAGGTTGGGTGTGCATCTCTGGCAGGCCACCGGCGACATGGAAGCGCGCCAGGCCGTGGAGGACACGCTGCTCTGGCTGGAGAGGGAGATGACGTCGGAAGAAGGCGGCTTCTACTCGTCGCTGGATGCCGACAGCGAGGGTGAGGAGGGACTCTTCTACGTCTGGCAGGCGACGGAGTTCGACGCCATCGTGGACGACGATTCGGCGATACTGCGCGCATACTGGGGAGTGACCGACAGCGGGAACTTCGAGGGCCGCAACATCCTTCACCTGAGCGAGGAGCCGTCGGAGCTGGCTCGCCGGTTGGGAGTGAGCGAGGATCGGCTCGCGGCGGCCGTCGCCCGCGGTGTGACGGCACTGCACGCAGCCCGCGAGCAGCGGGTGCGGCCGGGTCGCGACGAGAAGGTCCTTGCCGGTTGGAACGGCCTGATGCTGCGCGCGCTGTCGCTCGCCGCGCGCGCCTTTCAGAACCCTCGCTATCGCCGGATGGCGATTCGCAACGGAGAGCTACTCCGGCGTGACTTCGTACGGGATGGACGCGTGTTCCGCGTGGCCGGCGCGACGCCTATCGGTGGCTTCCTGGAGGATTACGCGGCAGTGGCACTCGCCTTTCTGGAGCTCTACCAGCTCACCTTCCAGGACCACTGGCGGATAGCCGCTGCCCGGATCTCGGACGCCATGGTCGCCTGGTTCTGGGACGAGCGAGCGGGGGCGTTCTTCGACACGGCCAGCGATGCCGAGACACTCATCACGCGACCACGTGAACTCACCGACAACGCCACACCGAGCGGCACCTCGCTGGCCGTGGAGCTGCTGCTGCGATTGGCTGAACTGGAGCACGACAGCGACCGTCGTCGGCGTGCCGACTGGGTGCTGGAGACCCTCGCCGAACCGATGGCCGAGCACGGTCTGGCCTTCGGGCACATGCTCGGTGCCGCTGACCTGTCGGTGCACGGAGCGGTGGAGGTCGCACTCGTGGGAGATCCGGAGTCGACCGATCATATCGCGCTCGCGGCGGAGGTCTCACGCCACCACCTGCCAGCGCTGGTCCTGGCCGGTGCCATTCCCGGGGCCAGCGCGCCGGCAGCCCTCCTGGCCGATCGGCCGATGCAGGGAGGCAGGGCAACCGCATACGTCTGCCGGGACTACCACTGCGATGCGCCCACGACGAGCGTGACGGAACTGGCCAGTCAGCTCGCCCGGAGCAGCGCCTCGGAGAGACAGGATGCCTGACGAACGCCCGTCATTCACGCGCGGCATCTTCGCCGGTGCAATTCTCGATTCCCTCCTCTTCCCCTACCCGCGATCACTCGAGCGGCGGGATGCCGACGAAGCGCGTGTCGTCCGTCGGCTTGTTGACGGACTGCGAGCGATGGAGGGCACGCTGATCGACCCGGCGCGTTTCGATGAAGAGGAGACGATCCCTGACGAGACGATAACTGCCTTCGCCGAGCTGGGCATGCTCGCCCTGACGATACCGAAGGAGTACGGCGGCCTGGGGCTGTCATCCTCCGCATACGCACGAGTCTTCTCCACCCTCTCCACCCTGGACGCCTCGCTCGGCGTACTGGTGGGCGTCCACTGCGGGCTGGGTTCGAGGGCGATCGTGCTGTTCGGCAGCGAGGACCAGAAGGCTCGATATCTGCCCATGCTGGCGCGCGGGGAGACGCTGGCCGCGTACGCGCTCACCGAACCGCAGACCGGCTCCGACGCACGACACATCGTGTCGACGGCGGAGCTGAGTGAGGACGGTACTCACTGGCTGCTCAACGGCCAGAAGCTCTGGATCGGGAACGGGCACAGGGCCGGCGTGATCGCCACCTTCGCGCAGACCTGGGTGGAGCGTCGCGGCGAGACCGTCCAGCGGCCGACGGCATTCATCATCCGGCCGGACATGCCGGGCTTCCGTGTCGTGGAGACGGTTCGCAAGATGGGAATTCGCGGCTCCACTCAGGCCCGGTTGGCCTACGAGAATCTCCAGGTTCCGGCTGACCACGTGCTGGGCGAGGTTGGGAAGGGATTTGGCGTGGCGGTGCACGTCCTGAACGGTGGCCGCCTCACCCTTGCCGCCGGCTGTGCCGGTGCAAGCAAGGAAGTGCTCGGCGAGATGGCCCGCTACGCCGAGCAGCGCGTGCAGTTCGGCAGCCCCATAGCCTCCTTCGAGATCACCCAGCGCAAGTTCGCGACTATCGCTGCTGACTGCTACGCCGCCGACGCCATGTTGGGCCAGCTCGCCGCAGCCATGGACCGCGGTGGGAGCGACAGCTCGCTGGAAGCCGCCTGCGCGAAGGTGTTCAACAGTGAGTTGGTGTGGCGTGCGACCGACGAACTGGTACAGGTGGCTGGCGGTCGTGGCTTCGTGAAGCCATACCCGTACGAGCGGATGCTGCGCGACGCGCGCATCAACCGGATATTCGAGGGCACGAACGAGGTCCTGCGGCTCTTCATCGCCCTCAACGGCATCGAGGGACCGGCCGAGTACCTGGCCGAGCTGGGCGATGCGCTGCGCAGCCCACTCAAGAATCTGGGCCTGGTGGGTGGCTACGCAGCATCGCGACTGCGCGGAGTGGTGGGCGGCGGCGTCAACATGAGGACCGAACTGCACGACAGGCTGGCCGAGCACCAGAAATATTTCGAGAAGCACGTGGGCGAGCTCAAGGAAGCCACCGACCGGGCGATCACGAAGTACAGGAAACGGATCGTCGATCGACAGATGGTGCTCGAGCGGCTGGCGAACATGGCGATCGAGCTCTACGCCACAGCCGCCGTGCTGTCGCGCACGCAGTCGCTGATGGACGAACGAGGCGTGGACGGCTGCGACAGGGAACTGGCGTTGTGCGACCTCTTCTGCGTCGAAGCCGGTCGTCGATTCCGTACCGAGCGCCTCGCCCTCGGTGGCCGGGAGGAGGATGTGGACGGGAGGCGCCGTTCCATCGCCGCTACGGTTCGTGCCGAAGCAGGCTACTGGGTCGCTGACCCGATTCTCGATCTACCGACCGTGAGCGACCATCCGCCTATCCGGCTGGATTGATACACTACCAGGACAGAGGGGCGGCCAGTCAGCCCCGAGTCGGTTCCAGGTGGTCACACTGGCCGGGGCACTGATCGGCTCAGAGGTCGGCGCAACTCTTCGCGATGGCGCCGCAGTTGCGGCAGAGCAGCTTGCAGTTGTGCCACCAGGTGTCGGACGAACCGCACCAATCACAGCGCTCCTCGTCCGCCGCTGCGACGCGGACCCGCTCCGGATGTCCGTCGCCGGCAGCACCTGACTGTCGTGGCGCGTCATCGCTGCCGGTGGGGCTCACGGAAGCGTGAGAAGGCCGAGCTTGAGGGCCACGGTGACGTAGTCGTTCCGGTGTTGCAGGCCCAGCTTCTCGTTCACGCGCTGTTTGTAGGTGTCGACAGTCTTCGGACTGATGAACAGCTGCTCGCCTATCTCGGGCGCCGTGAAACCGGCGGCGATGAGGCGCAACACGGCCTGCTCCCGCTCGGTAAGCTTCTCGAACCGAGTACGCAATTCCCCGTGTTCGTCCTTCTTGCGGATACCGCGCGCAAGGACATGACCGGCACTGGGAGACACGTAGAGATCGCCTCTCGCGACCGTCCGCACGGCCTCGATCAGTTCCCGATCGGCGACGCTCTTCACGAGATAGCCCGCAGCACCGGCCTCGAGCACGGGCAGCAGGTACTCCTCCTCGGCGTGCATCGTGAGCACGAGGATGCGCGGGGGCTCCTCCTGCTCGGCCAGCGCTCGAGTCGCCGTTATGCCATCCATCTCGGCCATCGTGAGGTCCATCACCACGACGTCGGGTCTGAGGCGCTCGACCTGCTCCAGCGCCTCGCGACCGTTGGCGGCTTCCCCGACGACCTCGATGTCCCGGGCGCCACCGAGCACCGCCTTGAGGCCGGAGCGGACGATGGCATGGTCATCGACCAGCAATACACGGATATACTCGCTACTCATGATTCCCTTCCTCGGGCCAGTGGCACCTGGGCACGGATACGCGTACCTGCTCCAGGCATACTCGCAATCTCCATGTTGCCGTCTACCAGCGCCACTCGTTCACGCATGGAGAAGAGACCCATTCCGGGCCGGCGCTCCTCGGCAGCGGCGACATCGAAGCCCACTCCGTCGTCGGAGAGATCGAGCCGTAACATGCCGTCGCCGGTGGGTTCGAGAACTATCTGGATGTGCCGTGCCCTGGCGTGCCGGGCGGCGTTGCGAAGTGCTTCCTGGGCGACGCGATAGAGAGCCGCCGCACTGACTGGCGGAAGCGCCTCGGGCACCGCTGACGCACGCACGTCGATGGCCAACCCTTCCGACTCGCGGGTCTGCCGAGCGAGCCACTCGAGCGCTGCCGGCAGTCCCAGGTCCTCCAGCACACGTGGGTGGACAGTGTGCGAGAGTAACCGCACTTCCTCCAGCGCCTCGCCAGCTATGGAGCGCACCAGGTCCAGTTGCTCGGTCAGTTCGGGATCGCCATTCTTGCGCTGGGCGGCGCTGAGCTGCAGGACGAGCGCAGCCAGCGTCTGGGCGACAGAGTCATGGAGCTCTCGCGCCACCCGGGCCCGTTCCTCGTCCTGCGCAGCGATAACCTGGGAGGCCAGCCGTCGCATGCGTGCGCGATCACGCTCGATGCTGTCGAGCAGAAGGTTGAAGGTATTGCCGACACGCGTCATGTCGCGATCAGCCAGCAGTGAGTTCCTCACACGCGCCGAGAAGTCGCCGCGCCAGACGCGGTCGGCGGCGATTTCCAGGGCGAGTAGTGGGCGGAGCGCGATGCGTACGAGCGCAAAGCTCACCAGCAGGCTCAGGCTGAGCGCGGCAGCCAGGATGAGCAACAGCTGCAACCAGCGTTCCTCGCCGGCACGATGAAGAGCGAACACCGCCGCAGCGGCCGCCGCACCGATGATCAGGTTGACGCCGGTGAGCTTCCACGCCACGGGGACCCCGAGCACTCGGCGCACCCAACCAGGCACCCTGGAATGGCGCGAGGAAGCATGTTCCCTCGCCGACGCACGCATGAGATGCGGCGGTTCCGGACGCAGGGCCACGTCCGCCACGTCCTTCGAGGAGGGATTACCGCCGAGCAAGGCTGGCCAGGTTCGTCATGGATGCAGGTAACCGTGAACCGGGCTCAATCGAAGTCGAGCGCCAGGTCGAGCGCTGGTGAGGAATGGGTGAGTGCTCCGACACTGATGCGTTCCACGCCAGTCTCGGCGATCGCGCGCACGGTATCGAGAGTTATCCCGCCCGACGCCTCGGTGACGACTCCGGCGGCCCGGGCGAGCTCCACGCACCCTGCCAACATGGCTGGCGGCATGTTGTCCAGCAGCACCATGTCGGCGCCAGCAGCGATCGCTGCTTCCACCTGCTCCCGACCGTCGCACTCAACCTCGATCAGCGTGCCCGTTGGAGAGAGCTCACGAGCGCGACGAATGGCGAGGTCGACGTCGCCGTCCAGGGCAGCGAGATGGTTGTCCTTGATGAGCACCGCGCTGGCCAGGTCGAAACGATGGTTCACGCCCCCGCCGGCGCGCACGGCGTAGCGCTCCAGCTTGCGCCAGCCGGGCGTGGTCTTGCGTGTGTCGTAGATGCGCGCACCGGTGCCGGCGACGGCAGCCACGTAAAGCTGCGTGAGGGTGGCGATGCCGGACAGACGCTGCAGAAAATTGAGCGCTACACGCTCAGCGGTGAGCAGTGCTCGAGCGTGGCCAGTGAGAAAGAGCACCGTACTGCCCTGCTCCAGCAGCGTACCATCCTCACTGTCTATACGTATGGTGACGCGGGAATCGAGCTGACGGAACGTCTCCACGGCCAGTGGAACGCCTGCCAACACCCCGCGTTGACGCGCGATCAGTCGCGCTCGCGCGTGGAGGCTCGGTCGGACAGTGGCAACTGTCGTCAGGTCATCGGCGGCGCCATCTTCATCGAGCGCGCTGCGTACCAGCTCGGTCAGTTCGTCAGCGCTGAGTGGAAAGCGCGGTCCGAGACCGGTGAGGGCTGCCGGCGTGCTCTGCGGCGTGATTGTCCGCGGAACACGCGACCGCTTCCGGCCATCGCCACCGGAGTCCATGTTCATGCCGCCAGACAGCCCACCCTGCAGGTTCATTCGCCAGGGTCCACCATCGACCCGGAAGCGGGTGGGACAGGCGTGGGATGGCCGCCTATCGACACCATTCGTTCGATGGCCAGGCGAGCACGAGCGGCAATGTCCGGCGCAACCGTGATGCGATGCTGCATCAGTTCCAGCGAGCGCAACACCTTGGGGAGAGTCGTGACCTTCATGTAGGTGCAGACCGCGGCCCGGTTGGCAGGGATGAAAGTCTTTTCCGGGTTGGCCTTCTGAAGCCTGTGCAGGATCCCCGTCTCGGTGGCGACGATGAAGGTCTTGGCATCGGAGACCTGCGGTCGCCTGATCATCCCTTCGGTGGAGAGTATCTGGGCGCCGGTGGAGTCAATGGCGCCTGCCGAGACTGCCTCCACGACGCTGGTCGCACAGCCGCACTCCGGATGGATGAGGAATTCGGCGTCCGGATTCTCGGAACGCTGGAAGTTGATGTGCTCGGGGTCGATCCCGGCATGCACATGACACTCGCCCATCCACACATGAATGTTCTCACGTCCGGTGACGCGTCGTACATGGGCGCCAAGGAACATGTCGGGGAGAAAGAGGATGTCCTTCTCTGGCGGGATGTGGTTGATGATGTCGACCGCGTTACCCGACGTGCAACAGTAGTCCGTCTCCGCCTTCACCTCCGCCGAAGTGTTGACGTAGGAGACGACGACCGCACCCGGATGCTCGGCCTTCCACTGACGCAACTGATCGCCGTCAATGGTGGATGCCAGCGAGCAACCGGCGGCAAGGTCGGGCAGGAGGACGGTCTTGTCCGGCGCCAGTATGGCCGCCGTCTCGGCCATGAAATGAACGCCACAGAAGACGATGACTTCGGCCTCTACGCTCGCTGCCTCGCGGCTCAGACCCAGCGAATCACCGACGAAGTCGGCAACGTCCTGGACCTCCGGACGCTGATAATTGTGGGCCAGAATGACGGCATTGCGCTCGCGCGCCAGCGTGCGGATCTCATCCTGCATCGCCGCGAGTTCGGCAGGCGCGAGAGGGGAGTGATAATCTATGGAAGTAGTCATGTCACCCAATGATATCTGTAGGCCTGGTAAGCAGTTAAAGTACCAAAAGGGGGCACGCCGCGGCTAGTGGTCCGGCCTCCTGCCCGCCACGGCATCGAGAGCTCCCAGGGCGAGCGCGCCCTGTTCGCGTGCTCATCTGGGCCCTCACTTTCGCGAGATCGACGGGGAGGTGAGGACGCCTGCCGTAGGCGACGGGGGCGGACAGCAAACGTCCACGCACCACTCACCACTCGATGTGTCGCCCCTTCCACTTCCGCCTGGCATTCGGGAAGTCGCTCCGGAAGTGCCCGCCTCGCGACTCCTTGCGCAACAACGCGGCCTCAGCGATGAGCTGCGCCGTCTGGACGAGGTTCAGTTCCTCCGTCGCCCCTTCCGGGAGTCGCGTCTGGATCTCGCGCAGCGCCGCCAGCCCGGTGCGAAGCCCGTGTGCCGTGCGGGCGATACCGGCGTGTTCCCACATCAACTCACGGATCGTGTCCGCGGCCACCTGGGCTGCACCGCGGTCCTCCAGCACCGGCACACGCCAGTTGCCGGGACTGGGCAGGCTGGTGAGCACCGGAGTTTCCGCCAGGTCGCGTGCCACACGTTCAGCAAAGACAAGGCCTTCCAGCAATGAGTTGGAAGCCAGCCGGTTGGCCCCGTGCACGCCCGTGTTGGCCACCTCACCGCAGACGTACAACCGCGCAAGGCTGGAGCGACCGACGAGGTCGGTGACTATTCCGCCCATCATGTAGTGGGCGGCCGGAGTCACCGGGATGGGCTCGGTTACCGGGTCGATCCCGCGGGCGCGGCAGAGCGCCGTGACACCCGGGAACCGGACGACGAATTGTTCGCCAAGCTGTCGCGCATCCAGATAGACTCGCTCTCCGCCACGACGCTCACGGAATATCTCCCGCGCCACCACATCTCGCGGCGCGAGTTCGGCCAGGCGATGCCGCGACGGCATGAAGCGCTCACCGCGCGCATTCAGCAGCATCGCGCCCTCGCCGCGCACCGCCTCCGAGATGAGCGCCAGCGGGTTCTCCGGCGTGTCCAGCGCGGTCGGGTGGAACTGCACGAACTCCATGTCGGTGAGCTTCACCTGCGCGCGGTGGGCGATCGCGAATCCGTCGCCCGTGGCCACCTGCGGATTGGTGGTGTAGCGGTAGACCTGGCCGCAGCCACCGGTGGCCAGCACCGTCGCGTCGGCAATGAACTCCACCGCCCGGCCGGCGACGCTCACCCGTGCTCCGCAGCAGCGCTCGCCGTCCACTATGAGGTCGAGCACACGTGCCTTTTCCACAACTTCCACGGCGTCACTATTCAGTACCCGACTGATCAGGGTACGGGTCACCTCGGCGCCTGTCTGGTCGCCGTGCGCGTGGACGATCCGGTTGCGGGAGTGCGCCGCCTCGCGCCCCAGCTTGAAACGACCGCTGGGCTCGAGGTCGAAGGCGACTCCGGCGGTATGGAGCTCCTTGACCCTGGTCGGGCCTTCATCCACCAGCACCTGCACAGCTGCGGCGTCGCAGAGGGCGCCGCCGGCGGCCAGAGTGTCCCGCCGGTGGAGCTCGGGCGAGTCGCCGGCGCCGAGGGCGGCCGCGATACCTCCCTGGGCGTAGGCGGTGGCGCTGTCAAAGAGCGAGCGCTTGGTGAGAAGGATGACGGGACCGTCCTGTGCGGCTCGCCACGCCGTGTGCAGCCCCGCGACGCCGCTACCCACGACGAGGAGGCGCGTTCGGATGCGCTCGACCATCCATTGAATCAATGACCGGTGGCCCGGGAATGGAAGTCGCGGCGTTACCAACTAGGTTACCTCGAGCCACCTTGATCCTCGCGGGCACCGCCATTCCCGCGCCCGCCACCGCCGACGAGTCCACGCCCACGAGACAACGCCGATGCGAAAGTTGCTGTTCGGGGTGGGCGTGCTCCTCGCGGTGCACGTCGCCCTGCTCTTCGTGCGCCCCGAGGGGGCCAGTGCGATCCCCACCGGAGAAGGGCTCGACATAGGAATCGTCTTCGACATGGGCGGGCGAGGCGACAAGTCGTTCAACGACGGCGCCTACCGGGGGGCCGAGTTGGCGATGCGCGACCTCGGCGCTCGGGTGCGTTTCGTGGAGCCGGGCGACGGATCCGATCGGGAGGCTGGTCTGAGGTTGCTGGCCGCCGAGGGGATGGACCTGGTGATCGGCGTCGGCTTCATCTTCACCGACGACCTGACCCAGTTGGCGCGGGAGTACCCACAGACCGACTTCGCCGGGGTCGACCTGGCCGTGTCCACCGACTCCGCCGGCGCTGTCATCCAGCCGCCTCCCAACCTGGCAGCGCTCAAGTTCCGCGAGGAACAGGGCTCCTTTCTGGTGGGTGCGCTGGCTGCGCTGGTGTCGCGGGAATCGCGAATTGGCGACAGGAACTACACTCCAACCCGGCGCATCGGCTTCGTGGGCGGGATGGACATTCCACTCATCCACAAGTTCGAGGCCGGCTACCGGGCAGGCGTGCTCCATGTCTGCCCGGACTGCACCGTTGTCGCCCAGTATGCCGGCGTGACACCGGAAGCATTCCGCAATCCGGGACGCGGCAAGGAACTCGCCCTGAGCCAGTATCAGTCGGGCGTGAACGTGATATTCCATGCTGCCGGGTCCACCGGCCTGGGTGTGTTCGAAGCGGCACGGGCCTCGGGAAAGCTGGCCATCGGGGTGGACGCCGACCAGTACGAGGAGGCGCCCGGCTACATCCTCACCTCCATGGTCAAGGGTGTGGACGCAGCAGTCTTCGACGCCATAAAGCGAGTGCAGGACGGCACCTTCCACGGCGGAATCTACGAGTTCGGCCTCGCCGACGGTGGCGTCGGCTATATCTATGATGACGCCAACCGGGCGCTCATTCCGGACTCCATTCGCACCCGACTGCTGTCCCTCCAGGACAGCATAGTCGCCGGCCGGATCCCCGTACCCACGGAGCGTCGATGAGCGGCGCCGAGCGCTCGCCGACCAGCGCCGGATCCGGACCCACGGCCGACACGCCGCTGGCGGACGAACTGGCAATCCGGATGCGCGGCATAACGAAGTTCTTCGGCGCGGTACGAGCCAACAATGGCGCGGAACTGGAGGTGCCGGCCGGACAGCTTCATGCCCTGGTGGGGGAGAACGGCGCGGGCAAATCCACGCTGATGCGCATCCTGAGCGGCATGTACGAGCCGGACGCCGGCTCGGTGCGCGTGGACGGCCGCGACGTCACGGGTTGGAGCACGGCGTCGGCGATCGCCGCCGGCGTCGGGATGGTGCACCAGCACTTCATGCTCGTCCCCACGCTCACGGTCGCCGAGAACGTGGTGCTGGGCCGCGAACCTCGCCGCGGTCCGTCATTCGACCGGGCTCGAGCCGAGCGTGAGGTGAACGAACTGGGAGCAAGTAGCGGCCTGGTGGTGGAGCCCGGACGTCGGGTGGCCGACCTCAGCGTGGGTGAGGCGCAGCGAGTCGAGATCCTGAAGACGCTCTATCGGGGCGCCCGCATACTCATCCTGGACGAGCCGACAGCGGTGCTCTCACCGCCGGAAGTGGAGGAGTTGTGGACGGTGTTGCGGCGTTTGCGCGACAAGGGCGGAACGGTCGTCCTCATCACCCACAAGCTGGACGAGGTGATGGCGATCTCCGACTTCATCACCGTGATGCGCTCGGGCGCCACGGTATCGCGGATTCGCACGAGCGATACGACCCCGCGAGAGATCGCCCGGGCGATGGTGGGGCGTGAAGTGGCGCTGGCGATGGACGCGATTGGCGGCATGATACCCTCGCCAGCCTCGGGCGGTGACGGCTCCACGACCACGACCACCCAGGCGCAACCTTCGTTGCGGGGCACTGACTTGCTCGCGCCCGTGCCCGCAGCCCCACCCGCGCTCGAACTGCGGGCCGTGAGCGTGGTGGCTCCGGACGACGCCCGTCGTCGGCTCCTCGACCGGGTTTCCTTCACCGTCGCGCCCGGCGAGATCCTCGGCATCGCGGGCGTCGAGGGGAACGGCCAGACCGCGCTGGTGGAGGCGATAGCCGGTCTCGCACAGTTCACCGGCGAACTTCGATTGAATGGGCGCGATGTGGCAGCGCTGGGCGTGCGTGCCCGCTCCGATGCCGGCCTCTCGCACATCCCGGAGGATCGCCAGAGGCGGGGTCTCATTCTCGACTTCAACGTCGCCGACAACCTCATCCTCGGTCGGCAGCACCACTTCACCAGTGGTCCATCGCTGGATCGGGGGCGGATCGCGGCGAATGCGCGCCAACAGATCAGCGCCTTCGACATACGACCGCCCGACGCCACGCTGCCGGCACGCGCGCTGAGCGGCGGCAACCAGCAGAAGATCATTGTCGCCCGCGAGATGGGGCGTGACTTCAGCGTCCTCCTGGCCGCCCAGCCCACCCGCGGAGTGGACGTGGGGGCGATCGAATTCATCCATCAGGAGCTGCGCGACGCCCGCGACGCCGGCAAGGCCATCCTGCTCGTCTCCGCCGATCTCGCCGAGATCCTGGCGCTCTCCGACAGGGTAGGGGTGATGTATCGCGGCCGACTCGTCACCGTGCTCCCCCGCGCCATCGCGACACCCGAAGTACTGGGCCCGTACATGACCGGCGCCGCCGACAACCCGGTCGACGAACTGTCGATCGCGAACGAGCGAGCCACGCCAGTCGGCCGGCCGCGCGACGGAGGTCGGGCGTGAGCAGCGGTTCTGAAGCCGAGGTGACAGCAATCGGTTCGCCTGTCGGCCCATCAGGCGGGAGGCGAGATCGGCTGGCCGCGGCGCTCCTTCCGCCGCTCATGGCGCTGGCCCTGGCAGCGGTCGTCGGCGACCTGCTCATTCTGGCCTTTGGTGAGGCTCCGCGCGAGGTATACCGGCTACTCATAGAGGGAACGTGGGGGAACGCCTACGGGTTGGGGCAGGTGCTCTACAAGGCGACGACACTGACCTGCACGGGGCTGGCCTTTGCCATCGCGGCGCGGGCCGGTCTCTTCAACATTGGCGGTGAGAGCCAGATTGCCGCGGGTGGCTTTGCCGCCGGAACGGTCGGCTTCCTTCTGCCGGCGGCCATGCCAGCGCTACTCGCGGTACCACTTCTGGTGCTGGCCGCGATGGCCGGCGGCGGGGTCGTGGGCGCCGTACCAGGCGCGCTCAAGGCACGGTTCGGGGCCAACGAGGTGATCGTCACGATCATGCTCAACTTCATCGTCCTCGCCCTGCTCAACTACGCCGTCTCCAGTCACCTGCACGTACCGGAGACGCTGCATACACCGGAGATTGCCGCCGGGGTCATACCACGCCTGGCCGACTTCTCCAGCACCTTCCGCGGATCGGCGGCCAACCTGTCGATGCTCATCGTGGTCGTGGCGGCGGCCCTGCTCTGGTGGTACCTCTTCCGCACCCGCCGCGGGTACGAACTGCGGGCCGTCGGCCTGCAGCCCGACGCCGCAGAGTATGGAGGCGTGCGGGTGGGATCGGTGTGGACAAGGGCGATGATCATCTCCGGCGCCGTTGCCGGGCTGGGAGGCATCAACTACGTACTCGGCTACAAGCACTACTACGAGGAAGGTTTCGCCACCGGCTCCGGATTTCTCGGCATCGCCGTCGCCCTCGTGGGTCGGAACCATCCTGTCGGAGTCATGCTCGCCGCGCTGCTCTTCGCCACGCTCTCGCAGGGCGGCCTGGCCGTCAATGCACTGGTGCCGAAGCAGATGGTGGACGTCCTCCAGGCAGTGGTGATCCTGGCCATGGTGACCTCGGTGCCCGAGGTGCAGAGAGTTCTCAGGGCTGGATTGCGAGGGGTGCGGTCATGATCGGGATCATCTTCCTGGCCCAGACGATCCGGATCGCCATGCCCTACTTCTTTGCCGCCGCCGGCGGCGTGGTGTCGGAGCGAGTCGGGATCATTGGATTGTCGCTGGAGGGCTTCATGCTCACCGGCGCCTTCTGCACCGTGCTCGGCAGCTACTACAGCGGCGATCCGTGGATAGGACTGCTGTGCGGAATTGCCGGGGGAATGGCGGCAGCGCTGATCCTGGCCGTGGCGACCATTCGCTTCCGTGCCGATCAGGTCGTGGCCGGAATCGCCATCAATCTGCTGGCCATCGGCGCCACGCGCTTCTTTCTCAGGCTCTTCTTCAACAGCTCCTCGAATTCCCCTCGGGTAGTGGGATTTGGCGGTGAGCAGAGCGCTGGCGGCCTGTTCGCCACCTTCGGCAACCCTATTGTATGGCTGGGGCTTATCACCCTTCCTGTACTCGGTCTCGTGCTCTATCGCACCCCGTTCGGGCTTCGCCTGCGCGCCGTGGGTGAGCATCCGCAGGCCGCGCGCTCACTGGGCGTATCGGTGAACCGCCTCCGATACATTGGCGTGATACTCTCCGGCGCGCTCGCTGGCCTTGGCGGCGCCTATCTGGCGAGCGATCAGCACCAGTTCACCGACGGGATGACCGCCGGCCGCGGCTTCATAGCGCTGGCGGCGGTCATCTTCGGGCGGTGGGACCCCAAGCGTGTCGCCCTCGCCTGTCTCCTCTTCGCGGCTGCGGAGACGTTACAGATTCAGCTACAGGGACTGCAACTGGTGCCATCCCAGTTCGTGGAGATGATCCCGTACGTGCTCACGATCATCGCGCTGGTCGGAGTGGTGGGACGTGCTTCGCCGCCGGCGGCGCTCGGGAAGATGGAGTGACCACGGGCCCGTCGAAGGTGCCGGAGCAGCCGGCGGTGATGCGCAAGTGGGGCCCGCAGGGCAGCCTGGTCATACTCATGATCACGGCGTTCGTGGACATGGTGGGACTCCTCATGGTGATCCCACTGCTCCCCTTCTATGCCGTGGACCTGGGGGCGAGCGCGTTCGTCGTGACGCTGCTCGTGGCGTCCTTCTCCTTTGCCCAGTTGGTCAGTGCGCCACTCTGGGGTCGCTTCTCCGATCGCTACGGCCGTCGGCCGGCGCTGCTGGTGGGACTGACCGCGGCAGCCATTGCGTACGTGGTGTTCGCGTACGCCGACTCGCTCTGGCTGCTCTTCGTCTCCCGACTGGTACAGGGCGCTGGAGGGGGCACGGTGGGCGTGATCCAGGCTTATGTCGCCGACTCCACGCGCCCGGACGAGCGGGCCAAGAGCCTCGGCTGGCTCTCCGCGGCGACCAACCTGGGTGTCACATTGGGCCCCGTACTCGGCTCCGCTTCGCTGAGCCTCGGCAAGGAGGCACCAGGGCTGATGGCTGCCGCGCTCTGCCTCGTGAACATCCTGTTCGCGGCCCGGTACCTCACCGAGTCGCACGATGTGAAGGCGCGCCAGGTGAGCGATGCCGCGCCCGGCGCACCACGCGTGCGACGATCACGCGAGGCATTGCTCGGTGTACTCGCCCGACCTGGCGATCCGGCCTCGCGACTCATCTGGATCTATTCCATTGCCATGGGATCCTTCCAGGGAATCACGGCCATACTCGCCCTGTTCCTGATGGCGCGTTACGACGTGACGGCGAGCACCATCGGCTTCTTCTTCACCTACATGGGAGCGCTGTCCGTCCTCACTCGAGCCCTTGTACTGGGGCCGATGGTGGACCGCTTTGGCGAGGCGCGGCTGACACGTATCGGTGCCGTCCTGATGGCCACCGGCCTGGCGGCCATTCCCCTCACCCACAGCTATGTAACGTTGGCCATCGCCGTCGCCCTGTTGCCGCTCGGCACGGCCTTCACCTTTCCATGTGTGACGGCGCTCCTGTCACGGGTCATATCCGGTCGCGAGCGCGGCCTGTACATGGGCGTCCAGCAGACATTCGGCGGCATCACCCGCTCCGTCTTCCCCGCCCTCGCCGGTCTGGCCTACGACCACCTGGGCATCGGAGTGCCATTCTGGATCGCCGCCGCTCTGGTGGCCGGGACGATCTTCCTGGGAGCCGGGATGGAGCGCTATATCGACAGTCCGGTGGTAGTCAGTTCGTAGCCCTGGCAGGCGGTTCTGATCGGATTGGTGGAGCGTCCAACCCTAGGCCGACGCGCTGGGCTGGATACGCACTTCGGTACCGTTCTCCGTGGAGGACCCGCCACATAACGACTGGCTATCCCGCGCCCTCGTTACCTGGGAGCGAGCTCTCCTTACATCTCCTCCACTGTCGGCACGCGGTCCTCGAATGACGTGATGCGGCCACGGAATGCCGCCCGTCGAGCCTGACGCCGAGCCTTCCGGATAGGCAAGATGCAGCGCACGCATCCGGTCCAGGTTTCGACGGGAGAACCCCTCCAGTCCGGGGCAAGCAGGTCTGAGGTCAGTAGCCGGACGATCGAGCAGCCGAGCGCCCCACCCCGCCTCGGTTTGCCGGCCGACCATGAGGCGCCCGATGCGCCAATAGCGCGCCGTGTCCAGAACCTGTGCGGCTTTCACTAACTCGCACACAACCGATCGATCACTTTCGCAGGTGAGACTCTCATGTGGATAGTGATCTTCGCTGCGTTTCTGATTCAGGATACCACCGCGGCTCGGCAGGACATCAGGCCGCAGGAAGTGGGCGTCATCGCGGACGCGGTGATCGACACTGTACTGCCCTGTGACAGGCGCCTCGGGACGCTGACGGTGGCCCAACGCGGGATTCGCTTCGATGCCGCCCGAACCGACATGGCCTTGCGCCGCGTCGCGAGTTCCAACGCCTCTCCAGAGCGACTGGCCATGCACCGCCACCGGGTGACTGCCGGCGATAGCTCGCTGCTGGCCGACTGCGATCCCAGCGGTCGCCGTCCATGTCAGGCGCTCCAGAAGAGTGCCTATGTCTGGATGGATCAGGTCGAGGAGAATGTTCGCCCGGATCAGGTGCGGCTTCGGGTGCACGTCGCGTGGGCTGAACCGATGGCACCCACACCTCGGCGGTCCGGGCCGTTCCTGACGAGCTTCACCGGCATCGTCACGCTCGCGCGTGACAGGGCTGGCGCCTGGAAAGTCGTCGAGCTGGGGCCGCATTTCGCTGGCTGAGCCCGACTCCGACGTGGTGACCTTGTGCGGACGAGCCTGACTCTCTGCTCCTCGGAGGTACCAAGTCGAAGCCGAGTTACGGAGGAGCGCTATTCAGTTCGTGTTCCGCCATTCAGGAGGCACCGCAGACTGCATCGCTGAGTCGTCGGACGACTCAGCGATGCAGTCTCAGGTCGAAGCCGCTATCAGCTGACGCATGGAGCTGGCGGCTCCCAGCAATCGCATGTTCATCGAGGCCGCCGCGCCACAATCGCGGCGACCTTACATGGCTTGCCGACTCACCGGACCTCCACCTCATCCCGTAAAGCGCGGGCAGCCGCGTCACTGTCGGAATGCCCCGCACCCAGCGCGGGCTGCTGACCCGGGGTAGAGACCAGCGACGACAAGTGCGGCGATCCCGACTCACCGCGCGTGGTGGTTATGAGGCGCACTCCGCGCCGGAAGGTGAAGTAGGCGTATGCCCACTCCATCAGCACGCTGATGCGATTGCGGAAGCCGACGAGATACATGATGTGAACAAAGAGCCACGTCAGCCAGGCGATGGTGCCGGTGAGTTCCACCCCGCCGATCTTCGCAACCGCCTTGTGGCGACCGATGGTGGCCAGATCACCCTTGTTGAAGTAGTGGAACGGGGTGCGCTCCTCACCGCGAATGGAGCGGAGTATGTTCTTCGCCGCTGACTTCCCCATCTGTGTCGCCGCCGGCGCGACGCCAGGCACCAGTCCACCTTCTGGTCGTTTCACGGCAGCCGCGTCGCCCACCACGAATACCTCGGGATGACCCGGAACCGAGAGATCGGGCTCCACCTGTGCTCGCCCCGCGCGATCGGTGGGGACACCCATCCGGCGCACCAGCGGCGACGCCGCATTGCCGGCCGCCCAGAAGACTGTGTGAGTCGGGATGCGCTCCTCGCCCACGTACACCGCGTCCGGCTGGATGTCGGTGACGATGGCGTTCAGTCTCACGTCCACGTGCAGGTCGGTGAGGTCGCGCGCGGCGTGCTCCGAGAGATGCTCGGGAAAGGCCGTCAGCAGGCGTGGACCACCCTCCACCAGGATCACACGCGTGTCCCGCGTGTCGATGTTGCGGAAGTCGTGGCGGAATGCGTCGCGGGCAATCGCCGGCAGCATCCCGGCCAGTTCCACGCCAGTCGGCCCGCCGCCGACGATGACGAATGTCTGCCAACGACGGCGCTCCTCCGGGTCCTCCGTCTTCTCCGCTCGCTCGAACGAGAGCAGGAAGCGGCGACGTATCTCCAGCGCGTCGACCAGTCCCTTGAGCCCTGGTGCCAGGGACTCCCATTCGTCGTGGCCGAAATAGGAGTGCCGGGCACCGCTGGCGACTATCAGGTAGTCGTAGCCGATCTCACGCGCTCCACTGTCCAGCTTCACCACCCGCCGCTCGAGGTCGACGTCGCCAACCTCCCCCAGCAGGACCGTGGTGTTCCGCTGGCGACGCAGTAGCCAACGGATGGGAGCAGAGATGTCGCTCGGATTCAGCGTCGCCGTGGCCACCTGGTAGAGCAGCGGCTGGAAGAGATGGTGGTTGGTACGGTCCAGCAGGGTGATATCCACAGCGGCCTTGCGGAGCACCCGGGCGGCGTGAAGCCCGGCAAATCCGCCACCGATGATGACTATTCTGGGACGAACTGTCATGATGCGTTGAGTACGATCGGGGAAGGCGCTCGGACGGGATCGATGCCTGCCGCGCCGGCGCGTAACCAGATCGCTGCGACTTCCGTTCCGCGAAGACATCGCCGCGGAATCGGGACAGGTGGCGACGTCGAGCAGGCCGGTTGCGAGGAGGCCATGCCGGGCTCTGTGCCAAGCGTACACTGAACGCCCGTATCCGATCGACCTGTTCAGCATGGCTCACGGGGGGCATATTCCCGCCGACCCTCACCTGGATCAGCCATGTTCTCAGCCCTCGCCCGCCTACGCCTCGGCGCACTCCTCACCGTCGCCGCGACAGTCGCCTGTACGCGCTCCAGCGCGCCCGCGACCACCCCCGCGCCGGCGACCGGCGCGGCGGCCGCCGCCGCTCCCGGCACTACCGGCGGCGGCCAGGCAGGCGGACAATCAGGCGCGCAGCCGCGACGTGCACCGCGCCCCTATGCGCAGGTCGTCACCAGCCGCGCCGTCACCGACAGCGGCGGCATAACCGTGCACAGGCAGGATGACCGCTGGCTGTTCGAAGTGCCCGATTCACTGGTGGGGCGCGACTTCCTGCTCGTCGGCCGGGTGGCCGCGGTACCGGCCAACTTCGGCGGCTTCCTGTCCGCTGGGACGAGCGTCCAGGAGCGGCTGGTACGGTGGGAGCGAAGCGGTGACAGGATCGTCCTGCGCGCCCTCACGGCCGAGGCGGTCGCCGACGACTCGCTCCCGATCGCCCTCTCCGTCGCCGCGAATCACCTGGGAGCCATCCTCGCCGCCTTCCCCGTCATGGCCTATACCGGCGACAGCGCGTCGGCCGTGATCGACGTGACTGATTTCTTCGGCGGCGACACACCGTCGCTGAGCGGGCTCAGCACGGCCCAGCGAACCCAGTACCAGGTACGCCGTCTGGACCCGGCGCGCAGCTACGTGAATGAGATCCATAGTTATCCGCTCAACGTCGAGATCCGGCATACCCAGACCTTTGACGCCGGCAAGCCGCCGACCGACGCAAGCGGCGGCTCCATCACACTCGAGATGCGCCAGTCGCTCGTCGCGCTCCCGAAAGATCCGATGCGGCCGCGCTACGCCGATCCCCGCGCCGGCTTCTTCACCGTGGAGCGCGTCAACTACGGGCTCGACGTCCAGAAAGCAGCGACCGAGACATTCATCACTCGCTGGAGGCTCGAGCCCAGCGATCCCGCCGCTTACGCCCGTGGCGAGTTGGTGGAACCGGTGCAGCCGATCGTCTACTACATCGACCCGGCCACGCCCACCAGATGGCGCCCGTATGTAAAGCAGGGCGTGGAGGACTGGCAGAAGGCGTTCGAGAAGGCCGGCTTCCGGAACGCCATCGTCGCTCGCGAGCCCCCTTCCCGGGATGAGGATCCGGATTGGGACGCCGAGGACATCCGACACTCGGTGGTGCGCTGGGCGGCCAGCACGACGCGTAACGCAGTCGGCCCCAGCACGGTCGACCCGCGGACAGGTGAGATAATCGAGAGCGACATCACCTGGTACCACAACCACATGCGTTCTTACCGCAATCGTCTCATGGTGGAGACGGGCGCCGCTAATCCTGCCGCGCGCTCCCTCGACATCCCCGAGCAGTTGATGGGGGAGACGATGCGGCAGGTGATCACCCATGAAGTGGGGCACGCGCTCGGCCTGCCGCACAACATGATCGCGTCCAGTTCCTTCCCCGTGGACTCGCTGCGCAGCGCCACCTTCACCCGTCGCTACGGCGTCTCGGCGACGATCATGGACTACGCGCGCCAGAACTACGTCGCGCAGCCCGGAGACGGCCTCCAGCCAGTGGACTTCATCCGCCACCTCGGCCCGTTCGATGATTTCATCATCGAGTGGGGCTACCGGCGGTACCCCGACGCGGCGACGCCAGAGGCGGAGCGGCCGCGCCTGAACCGGATGCTCGTCGAGCAGTCAGGGCCAATGGCCTACCGCTACCTGCCTCAATACCTGAGCGGCATCGACCCTCGTTCACAGACGGAGGACATCGGTGACGACCCGGTTGCGGCCAGCACCTATGCTATCGCCAACCTGAAGCGCGTGCTGCCCGAGCTGCCGTCGTGGACGGCGACCGTCGGTGAGGACTTCAGCGACCTGAGCGAGCTGCACGGGGAGGCCGTGAGCATGTGGTCGCGCTACATGGGCCACGTCGTGTCGCTGATCGGCGGCGTGTATGTGGATCCGAAGAGCACGGAGCAGTCGGGTGTCGTCTATCGAGCCGTGCCCGGAAGCGAACAGAAGCGTGCCCTGTCGTTCCTGGCCGCCAACGCGTTCAGCACCCCGGAGTGGTTGGTGCCCACGGCGATCACCTCGCGCATCGGTCCGGTCTCGACCGCCAGCGCCCAGGCGGGCATCGTGACTCAGTTGCTCGATCCACGCCGACTGGACCGGGTGGCGTTGAGCGCGCGGATGGATCCCACAACTGGCTACGAACTGGCCGAGTTCCTCTCCGACCTGCGTCGAGCGGTGTGGAGCGGCGCCGCACCTGACGACAATCGTCGTCTGATACAGCGCGTCTATCTGGATCGCCTGGAGTCGCTGGTCGTTCCGCCGCCGCCAGCCGCCGCGGGCGCGGGCGGCGGTGGAGGCGGGGCGCCGGCGAGGACACCGCCATCGCCGCTCGTCGCACCCATCAACGTGCAGCGCAGCGATCTTCCGGCGCTGGCGCGGAGTGAACTACGCGCCATCCACGTCCTTGCTCGCGGAAACGCGACCAGCGCGCCAGCCGGGGTGCAGCGCGCTCACTGGCACGACATCGTCGCGCGCGTGGACCGGATTCTCGAGCCGCGAGGTTAGCACGCGCAGAACGCGCGGTGACCTCATCGTGGTCACCGCGCGTCCTGAAACAACTCCATCCTTCCCGAGAGCCGCTCGCGCCACCAGTCTGCAGTAGACGCGAATCGGCCGGGCTGGAGGTGGTCCGTTCCCGCTGATCAACCCTTGGCGTTGGGGTTGCCGGTGGTCTCCTGAATCGGGAGCATGAAGCAGTCGTTCAGGCCGTAGTTTCCCCATTCCGTATTCGGATGCGGACCACTGGGAAAGAGATCGACGGTGTAGAGCTTCTTGTACCGCCGCAGGTCTCCCAGGCGATGACCATCGAGGAAGAAATCGCGCCTCCGCTGGTTGCGCAGTTCGGCCATGATACCTTCGGCGCCGAGCGAAAGGGAGATGTCCGTAGCTGCCGGATCTCCCACCTTCCGACGCTCGTTGATCAGGTCCACGGTCTCCTGCACGGCACCCCTGGCCTCCGCCACGATGTAGCGCGCTTCCAGACCGGAAGCGAAGCGGATCGGAGTGGTCTTCTCGAATTCGACGTCCACCGTCGGCACCCACTCTCCGAACGAGGGTGACTGGAAGGGAGTCCAGAGCAGCGTCAGGCCGTTGTGGCCGGTGCGCGATGTCTTGGTATGCCGCACGCGCGTGTCGCCGAGGAAGCGGAAATACGCATCGACGCCGAGGTTGCGGTTGTTACCGTGCGTGGCGCCATAGAAGGTGTTCTCGAGGTAGGACTTGTCGGTGGAATGGGGCACCCAGAAGCTGATTCCCGATGGCACCTTGGAGCCGTGCTCGATGGCCTTCGCCATGTCGCCGATATTGAGCGCTGCACGCGCCGCGCCAACGTGGGCGAGGGCGAGGATGGAGTCTGCCGACGCGACGGCCTTGGAGTTACCCTGCCTGGCAGCGGTGGCGACGACGATCGATTCGTCGAACCGATCCAGCGCACGCCGCATCAGATCATCCCAGCCAAGGGAGGCGGATGTCGGGTCCACCGGAGCCTCGCACATGAATTCGCCGAGCAGCATGCTGCCGTAGCCGGCATAGGCGAGAGTGCGCGCCAGGCCAATGCTCTTGCTGGCGCTATCGCCGTAGATGACGCGGAGCCGGCCCGAGATGCTGTCGCCGGAGAACCGTGCCCGCTGCAGTGGAGTGTAGACGCCGCTGTTGATGGTGCCGTTGTTGGGCTTGGCGATGCGGAGGTCGATCTCCTTGATGGTCTCGAAGTTGTGGCCGGTCACCGCCTCGTCGGTGAGCACGGCGCCGTAATAGGCGAGGTCAGCGTACATGCGCTGAAAGTCGGCGACGGCGCTCTGGACCAGCGCCGGCGCGAGCGTCTCGTCATTGAGCTGGGTGTCCTGAATGGCCCCGGGATTCTCGACCGACAGCAGATCGCTGCAGGCACCCAGCGCCGCCGAGAGCGATATCGCGGTCAGGGCGGCGATTGCAGGGCGGAATATGCGGCTGTTCATGAGTCGGCTGGATTGATTGGTATCGCGTTCCATGCGAGCCTCAGAAAGTTGCGTTGACCGACGCCACGAAGCGCCGGAGCATGGGCACGGACATGTAGTCGGTGCGGCTGAAGTTCGCGTCACCGCTGAAATTGAGTTCCGGATCCGCACCGCTGTACTTGGTCCAGATCGCCAGGTTGCGTCCGGCCACGGACAGACTCAGGCCCTTGGAACCGAATCGTGCCGCCCAGCTTGAGGGCAGGGTGTAGGTGAGCGAGACCTCGCGCAACTTCAGGAAGTCTGCCGGCGTGATGAACGGCGTCGTGACACCCGACTGCAGGTACTTCACGCGCTCCGGATCAGCATCCGGATTCACGACAGCCCAGGCGTTCTGGTCGTTCTTGTTGCGGATATAGTCACCGGCGTTCCACATGTAGTAGGCGCCCTTGTAATCGAGGAACGCGTACAGCCTGAGGTTCTTCCAGAGCGTCACCGTGTTGGTCAGCCCCATCTCGAGCCTCGGCGTGGAGGGGCCTATGTATTCCAGGCTGTCCTCGAGAACCACACGGCCGGTCTCGTCCAGCTTGAGGCTGCCGTCGGCATTCCGCTCCGCCTCATGGCCCCAGTAGCCAGCCAGGGGATACCCTTCGCGATGTTCCTGCACGTCGTCGAAGGAGCCGAAGATGATGGGGTCGGTCCGGGTGCCGAAGGAGACGAGCTTGTTGCTGTTCGTCGACGCCACGAGCCCGACGTCCCAGCCCAGGGTCGGGCGCTGGATGAGAGTGCCATTGATGCTGGCCTCCAGCCCCTTGTTGGAGATGGTGCCGACGTTCTGGAGCTGACTGCCACCGAAGCCGCTCGAAGGCGGCACGGGCACGGAGATGAGGGCGTTGTTGGTCCGCTTGTCGTAGTAGGTGAAGTCGATCGCCAGCCGGTTCGAGAAGAACGACGCATCGAAGCCAGCCTCGATCTCGCGACCTGTCTCCGCCTTGAGGTTCGGGTTTCCGAAGGCGTCGGAGCGTAGCGCCGACTTCACCGTGCCGTCCTGCTGGACCACGGCAACCGCTTCGTAGGTACGGTCAGCGGAGAACGGCGCGGGGGAGTTTCCAGCCTCGCCGAAGGCCGCCCGGAAGCGCAGCTGATCCAGGTTGGGAATGGAGAAGAACGGCTCCTCGGAGATCACCCACGAAGCGGAGAGCTTGGGGTAGACCACGAGCGAGAAGTCGCTGCCGAACGCCGAGTTGTCGTCCACCCGGACGGCGGCGGTGAGGAACCTGCGATCGTGCCATCCAACCTGCTCCTGGACGAAGAAGCCCGCCGAGTTGACCTCGGAGAAATTCTCGAAGCCATGGGTGACCGCGGCCGAACTCACGAGACGCGTGTTATCGGACAGCAATCCCTCGCCATTCGCCTGCACGGAGCGGAAGCGGTAGGCGTTGACCTGCATGCCGACGGAGAGGTTGGAGACCATGTCCCGCGGCAGGTTGTTGGTGATGGTACCGGCGTAGTCCAGCGTCCAGTTGTGTGTCTTGGGGACGTACTGCCCGATGAAGCCGGTGGCATTGGTGGCCCCGTATGGAGCCTTTCCGGTCCTGTCGATGTTGTAGAAGAGCGTGCTCAATCTCGAATCCATGTCCAGGCCGAGGGTGAGCTTGTTCTGGAACCAGCTGATCGGCTTGTAGTTGGTGGTGAGACCCACCACGAACCGTTCGCCCAGCGCCTGGTTGTTGTACATGTTCACTTCGGTCGGCGACAGGCCGCGCCAGCCGACGGCGAACGGACCCTGCAGGCCCGGGATGCCGCGCATGGCGTTCCGCAGGAGACCATTGGAGGCGTTGTCGTTCAGCGGCAGGCGAGTATTGGTGCGCGAGTAGCCCATGCTGAAGGCGAGATCGAGCCCGTCGCGCGGATTGACGGTGAAATTGCCGCGGCCGCTGGTCCGGTCGAAGAAATTGTTGTAGAAGACGCCATCCTGTTCCTGGCGCTCGCCGGAGAGGTAGAATGAGTAACGATCGCCGCCGCCGCGGGCGGAAAGACTGTAGTTGAGGTCACTTCCCTTGCGCAGCGCGTCGGGGTCGTCACGCAGCGGGTTCTGGCTGATGACGCGCTGGGCAGCCGGTGCATTGGGGTCGATGCCCTGGCAGCCGACCCACTTGGCATCAGCGATGCGAGCTGGGGTACAGAGGGCATAGTTGGTGGGGATGGTCAGCGCCCACTCGGACTCGCCTCCTTCCGCGCGGGCCGACCACTCGATGCCCTGGTCTCCGCGACTCCCCTTCTTGGTGATGATCTGGATGACGCCAGCGGCGGCGTCGGCGCCATAGAGTGTGGCGGCCGCCGGTCCCTTGATGACCTCGATCGACTCGATGTCCTGCGGGTTGATCGCATCCAGCGCCGATGCCGACTGACCGGAGACGCCGAACCCGGGTGCGCCCCCCGAACTGACCCGCACGCCGTCGACATAGAAGACGGGACGGTTGCCGGCATTGAGCGAGCCAGCGCCACGGATGCGGATGTTGGAAGCGGTGCCGACCGTGCCCGCGCCGGACATGAGGGTGAGACCGGCCGTGCGCGCCTGGAGCAGTTCCGTGACGTTGGCGACAGGTGCCTTGTTGACCAGTTGATCGGCGTTGATGGTGGCCACCGCGTTCCCGATTGCCCGCTTCTGGGTGGCGCCGGCGGTGCCGGTGACGACGATCTGGTCCAGTTGGAGGACCGCCACGTCCAGCACCAGGGCAACGTCGCTCGCGCCCACCGCTACCCGACGTTCGGCCGGCTTGTAGCCGATGAGGATGGCACGCACGGTGACCGAGTCGCCCGTGAGTCCCTCGATTCGGAAGCGCCCGTTGGTGCCGGCGACGGCACCACGTCGGGTGCCGACCACTATGACCGAGGCGCCCTCCAGGGGCTCACCGGTGGCCGCACGGGTGACGGTACCGCTGACCACGCCCGGCTGCTGCTGCACGACGACCATGGAAGCAGTCGAGGCGTGCGCCGCCAGGAGCGTGGTGGATGGTGGCCCCGGTTCAGCATGCACGGGTACCACCGAGAAGGTTGTCAGGAGCGCGATGGCTCCCGCTGTCGTGATATGCAACATTTCGCACAGACTCCGAGGAAATGGGATGAAGGCCTCAGGAATGACTCGAGTGCTACCGCGTCGCGCGACAATTTTTCCCGGAAGCGAGCGCAGGGCTGCAACAGAGCGGTGTCGTACCCTCGCGATCACCGCCTCAGTGGCTGTATCCCGGTCCCGCCCTGTGGCCGCTCCTTCCGGCCGGCTGACGCAGTCACCAACCAATCGTGAGGATCATGTACCTCCTGCAGCCACCTTTCTGGCTGCCGGTTGCTGTGGGTTCTTGACATACATGTCCAGCCAGGCCACCCAGCGCGCCCACTGGTCCAGGATCGTCTCCTTCGCCGCCGGGCCGTGGTCCTCGTACGGGTACATGTAGAGCGATGCCGTCTTGCCCAGCGACTCCAGCGCGTGCATCATGCGGATCGAGCTGATCGGCGCCGTACCCACGTTCTGGTCCTCGATCGAGTGGTACATGAGGAGCGCGCCGGTCAACCGGTCGGCGTAGAAGAAGGGCGACATCTCCAGGTAGGTCTTCTGCGCTTCCCAGAAGTCGCGTCGCTCGCTCTGGAAACCGCTGGGCGTGAGCGAGCGGTTGTACATGCCGTCGCCGGCGATTCCGGCCTTGAAGTACGGCGTGTGGACCATCGCGTTCACCGTACTGAACGCTCCGTAGCTGTGTCCGCCAATGCCGAGCCGGGCGCGATCGATGTAGCCCAGGCGCTCCAGCTCGTTGATCACCGCATCCAGGTTGTTGCGCAGGTCGGGGACGTAGTTGTCATTCATCCGTCCACGTTCACCAATGATTGGCGGCGAGAAGTTCACCACCGCGTATCCCTGCGTGGCCAGATACTCGATCGTGCGCGGTCCGGAGTTGGGGAACTGGTTGATGTTCTGGGTGCGCAGTGTCCGATCGTAGCTCGCCTGATCGGTGTATTCGTACGGGTAGAACCAGAGCATCCCCGGCAACCTGGTGCCGGCCACGTAGTTCGCCGGCAGGGTGACGTCGACGAAGAATCGCGTGCCATCGGCGCGCGTTACAGGGACTCTCTTCCGCACCAGACTGGTGAACTCGGGCGTGTAGTCCTGGTTGTTGGTCAGCTTCGTAAACTGCCCGCTCTTCATGTCGCGCACGTAGGCATCGGGAACCATCGTCGGCGATTCCCGGTGGACGACTATCCGATCCAGGTTGTCGTCGAGCGCCGCCACGACCCGCTCGTAAACATCCGCGGCACCTTCGAACAGCCTCGTCTTGGTGCCCGTCTTCACCTCCACCCGGTCGACGAAGCCACGGGGTGCGGAGTCCTGCCAGACCTTCGTGTAGCGGATGCCGGCCAGATACGCTGAGCCGCCGTCGGGGGTGAGGAGCGCCACCGTGCCACCGAGCCGTCCACGCTTCGTCATCGGCTCGCCGGGATTCTGGTAGAAGGTGAGCGAGTCGGCGCCAGTCCCGCCCCTCCCACCACCGAATCCGCCACGCGAACTGCCCACGCTCGCCGTCAGGCCGCGCAACCGCCAGATCGTGTAGCGCCTGGCGGGGTCGCTGAGGTACGTCGCATACACGTGCCCCGTACCGCCGCTGTTCTCGGCCACGAACACCATGCTGGCGTCGTCGGAGAAGAGCAGGCTGCCGATGCGGTTGTCGCTCTCCAGCAACACCTTTGGTGCGCTCGACTCGAACGGGGCGGTCCACTGATACAGCCGGTCCTTGCGCCTGGGCGCGGGAGTGCGACCGGCGGCGGCGCTGTCACCGGCCGGCGCCCCCATGATCCGGCCCGTGGCCGCGTTCATGACCGCCGAGTCACCGCCGCCGTTGACCGGCGCCGGATCCTGCTGCAGGAAGTAGAGACCTTCACCGTTCGGCATCCAGCCAAACTCCCGGCGCGCCGTATCTCCCGGAGCACCACCCGACGCCTGGTCGTCGCTCGGACCGTCGCCGAGACGCGCGGGCCGCGTCCCGAGCACGGTGATCATCCGGCCGCTGGCGTCCCATAGCTGTTCGGCACGCGCGAAGCTGGAATACGGGACGATGTAGGAGAATGGCTTCTCCATCACCGTCACGCGGAAATAGCGGCCGTCGGCCGACGGGTCCACGTCGGTGATCATGGCCGGTGCTCCGATCCGACGGACCGCGCCCGTACTGGCATCCACCGTCGCCAACTGGCCCGTGCTGTAGTACTCCAACTGGGCCTGCTCGAAGGGGTCACGGAGCAGGCTGGCGTAGGTACGAGTCGGGTTTCTGGCCGGATCCGTGATCCTGACGAGTGGGCCGGTCTCTATGGCCGGTGCCTTGGGCGCAGCCTTGCGCCCTTCGGGCAGGACTACGGCCACCACATTCTTCCCGTCGCCCGTCCACTGGAGACCGGTGACGAGCGTTGCCAGCAGCGGAGTCGCGCTCAACTGGCGAGAGGAGCCGGTGGCGGCATCGGCCACGAAGATCCGCGAGGCATCGTCAAAGTTGGCGATGTAGGCCACGCGGCGGCCGTCCGGAGACCAGACCGGACTGCTGACGGTGGCACCGACGGGTGCGGGCACCCGTCGGATCCGGCCGCTCCCGGCGTCGGTGATAGCCAGCGCGTCGGCGCCACGGGTGGTGAGAGTCCGCGAGCGGTTTGCCCGGAAGTCGACCTGCAGCCCGGCCAGGTTGTGGTGCGGCTTGCCGAGCCTGTCGATGGATGGCAGGCCGTCGCTCTCCGTGGTCACGAAGTAGCGGAGGTCCGGGCTCTGGTTGCTGAGGGTGATGTTCTTCTGGCGCGGCGCGGTGACCAACCGCTCGATCTCCGCGGGAGGGCGCACGAAGTGCTCCTCGGTGAGAACGCTGTCGTATACGACATCGGTAGTCGCTCCCTTCTGCTGCTGCGCGGCAGCGCCGGAAGGAGCAACAATGGAGAGCGCGGCGAAGGGGAGGCACGCCGTGGCGACAAGAATGCGCACGGTGCTCCGGCGAGCGGGAGTGGGCATGGAAGCGTGCTCCGAGCTGCAAGGGTGGCGAGCTGGTTTACCGACCGTTCGAGCCGACGGAAAGCAGATTATCAGATCCACGCTGGGGGGCGGACTCGCCAGTGTCAAGGTGGCGACCGAGGGCCGCAACCGGGCGGCAGGGCCGTCATCGACGGCGCGCTCCCGTACAGTCCGGTATCCGGTACTCATCCGTAGGTTGGAGTCATCCGGAGTGCCGCATTATGCGGTCCCGATCCGTATTGTATGGGAAGTGAACTACCGCCCCGCTCGTTCCAACCCAGTCGCGAGAGAGAGTGTCATGCATTGTCGTATCACGGGCTCCCCCCACTCCGTGCGCCCCCGGGCCGGTGGCGTCGCCAGCCGCACACTGGCCCTTGCCGCCGCGGTCGCGCTCGTCGCTGGCCTTGCCGCTGACCTGACCGCCCAGGCGGTACAGACGGGTCGTCCAGCTCAACCAGCGGCGAGCGGCACCTCGGAAGCCGTGGCGCAGAAGCGGCCGATGGTGTTTCTGGACATGCAACACATGCGTCAGATAGGCTCTCCGACCCCGAGCCCGGACGGGAGGTGGATGCTTTATACATTATCCACTCCCGACTGGAAGGCGGCTACCCGTCAGTCCGACCTGTACCTCGTCTCGACATCGCTGGGCCTGCCGTCAACCAGGCAGCTCACCTTCACCGGCGACAAGCAGGAGACGTCGCCCGCCTGGTCGCGCGACGGAAAGTACTTCGTCTTCGCCTCCAACCGGGACGCGCCCCAATCCAGCGCGAACCGCAATCAGCTCTATCTCATGCGGCCGGACGGCGGCGAGGCACGGAAGATCACCGACGCAAAGGAGGGCGTGTCGACCTTCGCCTTCAGCCCTGATGGCAACTGGCTCGCCTACCGCAGCGGCAAGGCGGATGAGGAGCAGTTGTACCTCCTTCCCGTTGCCCGGATCGACTCAGCGACGCCAATCCGGTTGACGAATCAGAACGCCGGGGTAGGGCTCTGGAAATGGGCACCGGACGCCAGCCGGATCTTCTTCATCACGGCCGACACGGTGGACGTCGACGAGAAGGCGAGGCGCGAGCAGAAATTCAGCGTGGAGGTGAGGAACGCCATCACGCCGCTTTCCAGCCTGTGGACCATCGACATGGCCAGTCGGCAGGCGAGAAGGCTGACGAACGACTCGACCATGACTGTGAGCAGCCTGTCCCTCTCGCCAGATGGTCAGTTCATCGGCTTCCGCGGCATAGCGGCCGATCGCTACAAGCGCAACGTCACCGAGCAGGCCATCAACGGCGACCTCTACCTCCTCGATGTGGGCAGCGGTCAGGTGGAACGGTTGACGAACAACAAGGAAGTGCGGGAGGGTGACCTGAGCTTCTCACCCGACGGGCAGTACATCGCCTTCTCCGCTGCCGATGACCTGACGCGCTTCACGATGAAGAACACCCGCGTCTACCTCCGCCGTACCGCTGACCGCGGCGGTCAGTGGAGAAAGCTGGGTAGCGGCTTCGACGGTGACGCGTCGGTGGATTTCTGGTCCAGCGACGGCCGCACCATCTACTTCAACGAAGGCATCCGGGCCACCAACCAGCTCATGGCGCTGGACGTGGCGAGCGGCGACGTGCGCCAGGTGACGACCGGCCAGGCGTCGATCAACGTCCGCGAGGACGAGGACTCGAAGCGTCTCATCATCAGCTACGCCGACCCGGCCACTCCTCCCACGCTGTTCACGGTGGACGCCCCAGCCGCGCTCGCCAGGCGGTCGTCCTGGAAGCAACTGACCGACGCCAATCCCCAGGTTCGCGACTTCGCCCTGGGCGAGGAGGAGGAGATCTCCTGGACGTCGAGCGACGGGAAGAAGGTGGGTGGCATCCTGGTGAAGCCTGTGGGCTATCGCGCCGGGCAACGTTATCCGCTCATCGTGGCGATCCATGGCGGGCCGGCGTCGGCCGACGTGCTGGGGTTCAATGGCGGCTACGGATCCCAGGTCTACGCCGGCAGCGGCTATGCCGTGCTCAAGCCGAACTACAGGGGTTCCACGAACTACGGCGAGGCGCACAAGACCGACATCGTCGGCAACTATTTCGAGATGGGCTACGACGACATAATGACGGGTGTCGACCACCTCATTGCCCAGGGCATCGTGGACAGCACCCGCATGGGCGTGCTGGGCTGGAGCGCCGGCGGTCACTGGTCGAACTGGATCCTGACGCACACCGATCGGTTCAAGGCGATAAGCTCGGGTGCTGGCACGTCCAACTGGATCTCGATGTACGCGCAGAGCGACATGCAGCGCAATCGTCAGTACTACCTGGGCGACAGCCTCCCCTACGACAACTTCGACGCCTACTGGGACCAGTCGCCGCTCAAGTACATCCGGAACGCGAAGACGCCGACGATGATCCACGTCGTGGACGGCGATCCGCGCGTACCGCGGCCCCAGTCCGAGGAGCTGTACATGGCGCTGAGGCAGCTCGGCGTGCCAACCGAGCTCTACGTGTACCCGGGAAAGAGTCACGGCATACCCGATCCCCGCAACCAACTCGTGAAGGCGGTCAGCGAGAAGGCGTGGATGGACTACTGGGTGCTGGGTAGCGGCAGCAGGTTCGCCTGGCGCGACGTGCTGAAGACGATCGAGGACGACTCCACGAAGGCGCCGGCGACCAACACCGGCCCGCGCGGGACACCCTGACGACGGCCCTGCCGGAAACGAGCAGCCTACGCTGTCAGCGGCGGTACGCTGGCAGCGTCGGCATCGTGCCGGGCGCCGCGCCCCTCCACCCAGCGCGCCACGGCAGTGATGATGAGCACGAGCACTATCAGCAGGACGCTGTAGGCGGCCGCGGTCCCGAACGAGAGGGACCGCAACTGGGCCAGTATCTCTATCGAGATGGGGCGGTTGGCGTGGGTGTAGAGCACCACGCTGGCAACGAACTCGCCAACTGCCGTGACGCCAGCGAGCAGTGCTCCGGCCACGAGTCCCGGCCGCGCGGCCGGCAGGATGACACGCCACATCGTACGCGGCCATGACGCGCCGAGCCCCCGGGCTGCGTCCTCCAGGGAGGGGTCCATCTGGCGCAACGAGCCCTCTACCGCGGTGGCCACCAGCGGCACGCCACGGATGAAATAGGCCAGGGGCAGGATCCAGAAGGTTCCCACGAGCAGGACGCGTCCGGAGAGCAGATCGTTCCGGTTGAAGGTCGCCGCGAGGCCGATGGCGATCGCCGTCGCCGGGATGGCCCACGGCAGGGCGACGAGCAGTTCGAGCAACCGGCGTCCCTTGAAGCGGCGCAGCACCAGCAGGTACGCGGCAACGAAGCAGACGACGATGTTGGCGGCGGTGGCCACCGTCGCCATGAACACGCTGTTCCTTATCGGTCGCCAGAGCTGGCTGTCCTGCGCCAGTCGCCGGAAATTGTCCAGCGTGTATTCCGGCGGCAGCGTCTGGGTGGTCCAGCTTCCGTCGCGGGCGAAGGAGACGAGCAGGACCATCAGATGCGGCAGGATGAGCACCAGCACCGCTGCGCCGGCGAGGAAGGGGGCGAGCGTGCGCAGCCAACCCGCACGTACGACCATTCGCGCCGCGCCGCCCTTGCCGCTCAGGGTGTAGTTGCGACGCCGCTCGATCCAGCGCAACAGGAGCAGGGCGGAGACTGCACTCAGCGCGAGCACCGTCGTCTCCACGTAGGCCATGCCGATCGCCCCGCTCAGCTTGGAGGCGAAGATCTGTGTGCTGAGCACCCTCAGACCGCCGCCAAAGATGTACGGTGCGCTGAACGAACCGAGGCTGCTCATGAAGACCAGCAGCATGGAGCCGGCGAGCGCCGGTGTGAGTAGCGGCAGCGTCACCCGGCGAAACCTGAACCGGCCGCTGGCGCCAAGCCCCGACGCGGCCTCCCCGAGGCTCACGTCCATCCGCTCCAGGCCGGCGGCGACGAACAGGTAGACGTACACGTACATCGTGTACGCGTGGACGAAGACGATCGCCCACAACCCGCTCAGCGTCCACGGGGCATGATCCATCCGGAAGAGGGTCTGGACTCCGCGCGCCAGCACACCACTCTCCCCGAACAGGAAGAGAAAGGCGACGACGCCCACCAATGGGGGTAGCGCTGCCGGCAGCGTGGCAACGACGCCGAGCATTCGCCGTCCGGTGAACTCCACGCGAGTGAGGAGGAAGGCGAGCGGAAGTCCCACCATGACGGCGCCAGCCACCGAGAGCACGCTTATGATGAGGCTCGTTCTCAGCGCCTCCCGGTCGGCGGGACTGGCAACGAACTCGCGCCAGTAACCCAGGCCCTCGCCAAGACTTCCGGCGACCACCGCGACGTTGGGATAGGCCACTGACCATGCGAGTACCAGCAGTATCGGGAGGGCGAGAAGGAAGGCCGCCCGTCCCCTCCGGTCCGGTCGCCTGCTCACCCTTCCTCCGCCGCCTCCACGACGGCCACCGCATCAGCCACCACCCGCACCTCCACGCGGTCACCGGGCCGGGCATGGCGCACGTCGGACGCGATCTCCACGCCCTGTCCACCGTCGAGCATCACGTCGTAGACAGTGACGCCGCCGGCAAAGCGGCGCTCGCGTACCTCGCCTGACCAGATATCGTCACTCTCCGCAGCCGGACCAGGCGACCGGGCGGGAGCGAGGGAAAGCATCTCCGGACGGAGCACGGCCAGTCCACTACCGCCCACGGGCGTCGTCCCGCCACTTCTCACGGCGACTCTCAATGATCGTCCGCCCACGGTAATGGCCGCCTTGCCGCCGGACACCGTGGCGGGTAGAAGCGATGCACGACCGATGAACTCGGCCACAGACCGCGAGGCGGGAAGGTCGTAGAGTGTTTCCGGCGTGCCCACCTGCAGCAGCCGGCCGTCGCGCAGCAACGCCACCCGATCGGCGGCGGCAAAGGCGTCCTCCTGATCATGGGTGACGAAGAGGGCGGTGACATTCAGCCTGTGCAGCATGTCCCGCAGATCGGCCCGCGTGCTCTCGCGGAGCGTCGGATCCAGGTTGGAGAGTGGTTCGTCGAGCAGCAGGACGCGTGGTTCGATAACCAGCGCCCGGGCCAGCGCCACGCGCTGCTGCTCGCCACCGGACAGTGCCTGCACGGCCCGTTTTCCCTTTCCTGCCAATCCGACGCCCTCCAGGGTCTGGAGAGCCCGGCGCAGACGTTCGGCCTTGCGTATACCGCGCGCCTCGAGGCCGAAGGCCACGTTCTCCTCGACCGTCATGTGCGGGAAGAGGGCGTAGTGCTGGAACACCATCCCGAAGCCGCGCCCCTGTGGCGCCAACCGTGTGATGTCCCGGCCATCGAGCAGGACCCGGCCCTCGTCGGCCTGTTCGTAGCCCGCGGCGATGCGCAGTGTGGTGGTCTTGCCCGAACCGGACGCGCCGACGAGTGCCAGCAGTTCGCCCGGGTGCAACTCCAGCGTGAGGTCGTCGACTGCCGGCTTACCGCCGCCAAAGCGGTGGGTTATCCGCTCCAGGGTGAGCTTTCCGGCCATGTCAGCAACAACGGTCGCGCCGGTGCTCACCGTCCCTCGACCTTGCCGCCCTGGTTGCGGATGTGGCGATCCCAGTAGGTCATCCAGGCATCCAGGCTGTCGGCCAGAAGCGCCCGGTCCAGGGGCATGGGCTTGATCTGTTCGTTGGCGTCACGGATCCACTGCGGCAACGAATCCTGCACGAGATCGGTGCGGGCGGGGATGCGCAGGAAGCTGTCGGCGGCGACATAGAGTGCCTGCGGCGTGGTCACGAACTCGTAGTAGCGGCGCGCGATCTCGGCGCGGGCAGCCGCTGCCGAGTCACCCGTGGCCGGACGACGGACGATGGCGATGGCGTCCACGAGGAGCGGCGTGCCGCTCTCCGGAATGACGTAGCCAATCTTCATGCCGCGTCGCTGCTCGAGGAGCGCGATGTCCGGCATGTTGTAGAGTGTCACCAGCCCCTCGCCACGTGCCAGCTTGGTGTAGAGAATGGTGGGATTGTAGGTGTATTCCCTGGTGTTCGCGTCCAGCCGGAGCAGCCAGTCGTAGCCCGCCTGCGGCGATCCCGTCTCGCGCATGCTGCGCACCATCTGCGCGCCGAAGATGGCGCGCATGGAGCCGGAGGCGATGGGGTCGCGGATGATCACCTTGTCCTTCCAGCGCGGATCCAGGACGTCGTCCCAGTCCTCTGGTGCATCGGCGGCGCTCACGAGTTCGGTGTTGTAGCCGATGACCTCCGGCGTGAGGTAGGTGCCGAACCAGAAGTTGGACGGGTCGTGCGATTCAGCGGCGACAGCATCGGCCCACGTCGGCCTGTAGGCGGTGAGCAGGCTCTCGGCGGCGGCCCGCTCGAAGAGGTCGGCTGGCGCTCCGAACCAGACATCGGCCTGCGGATTCACCTTCTCGGCTCTCAGGCGCTCGAGCACCTCCTGGGAGCCCATGTCGACCCACTGCACATCGACATCGGGGTTGGCCACCTCGAAGCGCTGCTCGTAGTACTCGAGGAGTTCCTTGCCGTGGGGTGAGTAGACGGTGAGGACGGTACGGCCGTCGCCCCCGCCGCAGGCGCCGAGGGCAGCGGTGGCGATGAGCGGCGCGAGGGCGCGGAGCAGTGCAGGGCGAATGGAGCGGCGCGGGCGGCGGATTTCTGGTTGCACGGACGACGGGACGATGGTGATGGGAGGGCGGCCGAAGTCGATATTGTTTGTGGGGGGGGACCCCCAACCACCCGGTCCGGAGTCATGGGATCGCGACGAATCCGCCAGCCGGCTGCGGCTCCACGTCAAGGTACCACCGCCGTCGCCGTCGAGCTCCCGGCGCTGAGAAGATTGACCAGTATCCGGGCCGCCCCTGGCACACCCGCCGGCAGTTGCCGGAAGAGGCTCAATGTGACGTACACGTAGGTTCCCTTCCCCACCGGTGCGACGAGCAACGCGCCGCGGCTGGGCTCCTCCCCCGGATCGTTCATCGCCAGCGGCGCCTGGTAGCGATCGTCAAAGGTGCTTGGCATGTACGTGGATCGTTCCTGCACCCAGCCGTCAAAATCGGCCGGACCGATCCGGTTGGGTCCGACCAGGACGCGCGCTGTGGGAGCCACCACCGTCACGGGTGCCTCCTCGATCGTCACGCGGTCCGCCGGCCTGCGGAAGGTCATCGGATACGGCGCAACACCGGGCGTCTGCGCTTCCGTCTGCTGGTACTGCACGACGAGCGTTCCGCCCCCTCGCGCGTAGTCCAGCAACCTCCCCCGCGCGGCCAGAACTTCGGGATATGCCTGATATGCCCGCGGCCCCACCATCACCGCGCCATAGGCTGACAGGTCGGCCGTGGCGAGTCCCGCCGGCTCGATGATCGTGACGGGGATACCAAGCTGGCGCAGCGACGGCGCGACGTTGTCACCCACACCGGGCACGTATGCCACGGCCAGTGTCGTCGGAACCTTCACATCCACCGCCTGCAGCGTGAGCGTGGCAGGCCGGTACAGCCGACGCGGACGTATGTGCGGGTAGTCGATCAGGTCGTAACCACTGGCGAAAGTCTGGCCACCACTCTCGGCCGTCACCCGAACGCTGTCCCGCCCCGGCGCCATCCGGCCGCTGAGCTGGAAGGTGACCGTCTCCCGGTCGTCATAACCGCTCATGGTGACCGTCCGGCTCGCGCTGTCGGCAATGACGCCGGCCGGGAGCTGCAGCCTGACCGTGACACGGCGCTCGGCAGTATCCGCCGAACGCAGACGAACGGTCACCTGGCGGTGCAGGTTGGTGTTGGCGGGGACGTACTCGATCGACTCGTCCAGAGTGACGGAGATGGCCGGTGCCACGGCCAGCGGACGCCGAACCTCTCCGCGCACCGCGTCGGCAAAGCGGCGGACGACTGGCGCCGAGGCACCGAGCATGGCACCGCTGGAGTCGCCCTCCACCTGGTAGAGGACGGAGATTGCCGCCGCACCTACTCGCAGCCGGTCCTCCGCCCCCTGGGCGGGCAGGGCGAACATGTCTCCCTGCCGTGGGAGCGCCAGCCACCACGGCTGCGTGATGGAGTCCGAGACGACGGCAATCGTATCGACCCAACTTCGTCCGGGCTCGAGGAGGCGAGCCTGCGATACGGGCGATCCCCTTCCCGACCTGCCGGCCAGCACCTCCGGAGCGGCCGACGCGATCGGCATCGTTCCACGGTCGTGCAAACGCACCGCCACCGGTTGTGGAACGTCGAGGACGGACACCTCGCGCGGTGCATCAGCCTCGACCTCGACGGCAGTGGCCAGGGCGAGCGCGGCATCCACGCGCCTGATGGTCATGTCGACCGAACGCTCGAGATCAGGATTGGTGGTGAAGCGCACCAGCCGGCCATCCCCGGCCAGTGGAGCAACAGAGGCGCAGGCGCTCGAGCGGCCAGTGCGATACTCCGGGCATACGCTCCACAGCAGAACGGATAGCCGCGACAGCGCCGGCACCATCGCCGACGGTCGATGGATGTCAAAGGCTGCCTTCACCTGGTCGATGGTCCGCGGAATCCCGGCCAGTGCGGAGCGCGCCGCCGGATCCGTGACCTGGTCGAAACGGGCCCAGGTGACGTCCATCCCATCGAACAGTGTCTTCTCCGTGCTCGCGTCGGCTGGTGCCGGTACCCGCGTCGCCTCGCGTCGCAGATAGCCCGTCACGGGCCCCTTGGGCTCCAGCACGCCAAATCCCTGGCTCTTGTGCTGGCTGCGGCTCTCGCCGGCAATCTCGGCGTAGCTCCGGCCGAGCACGGGGTCGTACTCACCAACGTTGACCGCCAGCGTGGCGTCGGTGCGGTTGGAGCGCGAACTACGATAGAACTTGAGCGGTGTCCACGGCACGCCGAACCCGGCGCGCGGGTATCGGGTGGTGTCACCGGCCGCGTCGTAGACCTCCCGGGCCAGCATTCCCGACACCTGATGGTGCCCGTGGCCGTCGCGCGGCGTGCCGCTGAAGACGGCGACGATCACATGCGGCCGGAACTCGCGCACCACCCGCACCACGTCGCCCAGCAGGGTGTCGTGGGGCCAGTGCCGGTAAGTCTCCTCGGCGGTCTTGCTGAAGCCGAAGTCGTAGGCCCGGGTGAAGAACTGGTGGGCACCATCTATCCGGCGCGCCGCCAGCAGTTCCTCCGTGCGGATGACGCCGAGGGCCTCCCCGAGTTCGTTGCCGATGAGGTTCTGGCCGCCGTCGCCGCGAGTGAGCGACAGGTACGCCGCCTGGACGTGCTGTCCCTTTGCCAGCCAGGCGAGGAGGTTGGTGTCCTCGTCATCCGGATGCGCGCCGATCATGAGCACGCGTGCCGTCACGCCCAGCGCGTCCACTGCCTCGGTCAACGCGGACGCGCCGCGCTCCTGGGATGGGAGCGCGGCGGGCGCGAGGAGCAGGACGGTGGAGAGAAAAAGGATTGTGGCTGATCGCGGCAGGAACTCGCGGGCCGCAACTACAACCCGCGATGCGCGACCGGCGGAAATCACTTGGCCCCCGCCTTCTGGCGCTTCCCTCCCAGCCCCTTCTCCTCCGCGTCAGGCGACACGGCGAGCGCCTCGGCAACTATGCGGGCCTGTTCCTTCTGGTGCGCGCCCATGCTCCCCTCAGCGGGACTGGCTCGCTCCGGCCGACCAGTGTAGCGGAGCGGCAGCTTGGTCCCGAGCACGGCTCCCAGTCGCGGCGCGGCATACGTCCACGCACCCATGTTCTTCGGCTCTTCCTGTGCCCACACGACCTCGGTCACGTTCGGATAGCCGTCCAGGACATGCGTGAGCTGCTCGGCGGGCCATGGATAGAGTTCCTCCACACGCACCACTGCTACCGGCTGGTCGCTACGCTCCTTCACGATATCGTAGTAGACCTTGCCACTGCACAGCACCAGACGCGTCACCTCCGACGCGCGGTCACGCATCGCGACATCGTCGAGTACCGACTGGAAGCTGCCGCTCTCCAGCTCACTGAGCGAGGAGCCGGCGGCGGGGAGCCGCAGAAGGCTCTTGGGTGACATGACAACGAGCGGACGACGCTCTTCCAGCGCCGCCTGGCGACGGAGCAGGTGGAAGTACTGGCCGGCCGTGGTCGGGTAGACGATGACCCCGTTGTCCTCGGCCGCCGACTGGAGGAACCGCTCCAGGCGAGCGCTGGAGTGCTCCGGGCCCTGTCCCTCGTAACCATGAGGCAGGAGCATCACCAGACCGGAGGTCTGTCCCCACTTCACACGATCGGAGAGTATGAACTGGTCGATCACCGTCTGCGCCATGTTCACGAAGTCGCCGAACTGTGCTTCCCAGATGGTCAGCGTGTCGGAGGCGGCGGTGCTGAAGCCATACTCGAACGCGAGCACCGCCATCTCCGAGAGCGGGCTGTTGTACACCTCGAACGACGCCTGGGCACGCGGCAGATGCCCGAGCGGGATGTGCCTGTCGCCCGTCTTCACGTCGTGCAACACGGCATGGCGATGCGAGAAGGTGCCACGCTCGGCGTCCTGGCCCGTCAGACGGATGGCGGTGCCATCCACGAGAAGGGAGCCGAAGGCGAGTGCCTCGGCGTGTCCCCACTCGATCCCGCCGTCGGCGTTCAGTGCTTCGCGACGACGTTCCAACTGCTTCGCCAGACGTGGGTGCGGCGTGAATCCAGCCGGCCAGGCAAGCAACTGCTCGTTGATGGACAGCAACTCCTCACGTCGTACTCCGGTCGCGGCAGGCGTGCTCGTCGACTCCGAGGTCGCCTCGGAGCTGCCTTCAGCAGGTGCCCCCCCGGACTTGAGTGCAGCGTGGGCGTCCTCCATCTGCTTGAAGATTTCCGCCTCCAGCGCCTTCACCTCGTCGTCGGTGACAATTCCCTCGTTCACCAGTCGCTTCGCCCATATCTCGCGCGGCGTCGGATGCTCCTTCACCTTGTCGTAGAGCGATGGCTGCGTGAAGGTGGGCTCATCGCCCTCATTGTGCCCGTGGCGTCGGTAGCCCACGAGGTCGATGAGGAAATCCTTCCCGAACCGTGTCCGGTAGGCGACGGCCAACCGGGTTGCCATCACCACCGCCTCGGCGTCATCGGCGCTGACGTGGACCAGGGGTACCTCGAAACCCTTTGCCAGGTCGCTGGCGTAGTGCGTGCTGCGTGCGTCGATGGGGTCGGTGGTGAAGCCGACCTGGTTATTGACGATCACGTGCAGTACGCCGCCCACCGTGTAGCCGCGCAACTGCGAGAGGTTGATGGTCTCCGGCACGATTCCCTCACCAGGGAAAGCCGAGTCGCCGTGTATGAAGACGGGCAGCAGGTCGCTCGTGTTGCGAGTGCCGGGAGCCGCACCGGGAACGCGCTGGTGTGCGCGAGCGAGGCCCTGCAGCACAGGGTTGGCGACTTCCAGATGGCTGGGATTGGGAACGAGTGTGAGGTCGATGGTCCGACCATTGGGCAACTCGCTGGTTTCCCTGAACCCGAGGTGATACTTGACGTCGCCAGTACCGGGGCCAGGCGCATACCGCCCCTCGAACTCGCTGAAGAGGGTAGCGTACGGCTTCCCCATCACATGGGCCAGGACATTCAGGCGGCCCCGATGGGCCATGGCTATTGCCGCCTCGCGCGCACCGGCGGTTGAGGCCTCGAGGATCGCCGCGTCGAGCAGTACCACGAGGCTGTCGTTGCCCTCGATGGAGAATCGCTTTGCACCCACGAATGCCCGTCCGAGATAACGCTCCAGCCCGTCCACCTCGGTGAGGCGACGCAGCAGCGCGGTCTTCTCGGCGCCATCCAGCGGACGCAGCAGATCACCGCCCCGGAATTGCTGGCGGAACCACTCTCGCTCAACCTCATCGCTCAGATGCCAGACCTCGAAGCCGAGCCGCGACGAGTAGACCTCGCGCAGGCGCGCCATGACGTCCGCACCCGTAGCGCGCTCGGGGAAACCGAGCACGATTCCCGGCAACTTCTCCAGGTCCGCGTCGGTGATGCCGTGGAACTCCGGCGTCAGCTCGGCCGCGCCTGGCGCCGGACTACCCAGAGGGTCTATCTGGACTGCGAGGTGACCGTAAAGCCGGATCGCCTGGACCAGTGAAGACGCCCCCACCGCGATGCGGAGCAGGTCGGGATCGGCGGTATCGCCGACAGGGGCTCCGCCAATGCTCTCGGCGAAGCGGAAGAATTGGCGCCACGATTCGTCGAGAGCCGCCGGATCACGGCGGAATATGTCGTACTGCTCGGCGACGTAGCCGTCATTGAAGACGCTGGATATCGGGAGGCTGGACATGACTTGAATCTATCCTGCTGGGCAGTGGTCGGGGAGCCGGGTGCGAAGGCGGACGGGAAGGGCGGGGTTGTCTACCCGCGAGGCCCGTGGCAGAGGCTGTCAGCGCCCCGCGTGACGAGGCAGCACGAGCACGAAGCTGGATCCCTCGCCCGGATGGCTGGCGAACTCGATCCGACCGTCCAGCAATCCAGCCAGTCGACTGGCCACGTAGAGCCCGAGTCCGGTACCTCCGTGCCGCCGGGTGAGCCCACGATCCAACTGGGTGAAAGGCTCGAAGATGCGATCCTGAGCGTCGGGCGGGATACCAGGCCCCGTGTCGCGGATGAGGAAGCGCACCTCGTCGGCATCGTGCTCCAGAGTGAAGCAGACCTCGCCCTCGTCTGTGAACTTGACGGCATTTCCGGCGAGATTCACGAGGATCTGACGCACCTTCTCCGGATCCGTGTGGAGTGATGGCGCCGGTTCCGGGACCACCGTGCGCACCCGCAGTCCTTTCTGCCGGGCCAACGGCTCGACCACCGCTACGGCCGCCTGGAGCAGGCTTCCGCCGTTCACGTCCAGCAGTCGCAGCCGTTCACGACCGTGTTCCAGATCGGCAAAGCTGAGCAACTCGTCCACTATGGAGGACAGTCCGAGCGTGACTGCGCGCATTCGCTCCACAATCTCCTTCTGTCCATCGCTCAGCGACCCGAAGATCTCATCCGCCACCAGTTCGCTGTAGCCGATGAGGGCGGTAAGCGGAGTCCGGAGTTCGTGGCTTATCGTCGCCAGGAAGTTGCCTCGCGCTTCGTTGGCGGCCAGGGCCTGTTCCAGCAGCCGGGATCTCCAGAGCGTCAGTGCGGCGTGATCTGACACCAGCCGGAGCCGACGTTCGTCCCGGGTCGAGAATCGAGGCGCCGAGCGACCGCGAACCACAGCCAGCACCCCCACCACCTGATCATAGGCGACGAGGGGAGCGATCATCACCTCGCCGACCTGTGGCTGGATAAGCATGTCCGGATGGAGCGCCGAGTCACCCAATCGATGGCGTGTGAGCCGGCGTGATTCGACGACGGCGGCCATGGGTGAGGCGGCGAGTGGCAATCTCGTTCCTGGTTGCTGCAACCCGCGGCCGACCGTAGCGAGGACTTCGACCTCGCCGGCGCGCACCGACGCCATGCCACCACCCATCGCGGCGCACTCGCGCCTCGCGATGTCCGCGAGCTCCCGCAGCAGGGTGGCCGAATCCGGTGTGTCGGCAAGGCGGCCAGCCAGTTCCCGGAGGAGGAAGTTCTCCTCCACCGCGCTGGTCAGCACACCCTGCTCACGAAGTCGAGCGCTGGTCTCGTTGAAGAAGACAATCATGCCGCCGTCGTGCCCGGTCACGCTACGTATGTCCAGCACCCGCCGACCAAAGTGCCGGTGGTCGTGCCATCGCACGAGTTCGCGTGGCTGCCGGTCGCGCATCGTCGCCCGCAATGTCTTCTCGACCATCGTGCCGCGCAGACCAGGCCACAGTTCCCATAGGGGCCGACCCAGCACGGTCCGCCGCGCAACGTGCGTGAGACGCTCGGCCGCGACATTCCAGTGGACCACGCGCCAGTCGGAATCCAACTCCATCAACGCTTCGCCGCTGGCCTCTATTACGAGGTGCTGAGCTCGCTCCCGGTCCACCGCTTCGGTGGCGTCGGAGAGATCCAGGGCGAGCCGCCCGTCGGCGGTGCGTCTGGCCCGGATCGCCAGCGTGCGCCTGGCAGATCCGGCGCCATGATCCACCCGCAACCCCACGGACTCGCCGCTGCTGAGTGTGTGCTGCAGCAGCGCGGCCGCCTCACCCGACTCCAACCCTGGCAACAGGCTGCCAAGACGGCGATGCACGATCCTTCCCGCCGGAAGGCCCAGCAAACGGGCCAGCGCTCCACTCGCATATCCCACGGTCCCGTCGGCTTCAACGATCACGATCGACAGGCCGAGCGCTTCGACCGCCGACGTGAGCGCGGCCGCGTTGTCCACCGGCTGCCGGCCTGGCGGCAGATCGGCCGGCGTCGGTCGACTCGCCTCGTTGACGTGGGAGCGACGTGGCCCACGCGGCATGGGAGGTCCGAGCATGCCTTCCCCAGCGCGATCGTCACGCCTCTTGTTCATCACGCTGGACGCACCGACCGCCGCACGCGCATCGCTACCCACCGACACGGCCAATCAGTCGTGTGGCGCTCCTGCGGCCCCGTGGCCTCGACCACCATCAGAACAGTGCCCATCAGAAGCTGCACAACCGATCAGGGCCTGGACTGACTCGTCGGTCTCGCCGGCGCCAGGAAGGGTGAGCGCAGCGAGAACGACGGCGGCGTGCAGGCCGCGCCGAGCACGCGTCGCGTGTCGTCGCGGTGGAGCGTAGGCAGATAAAGACAACCGGCAATGCCGTTCACATCGAGCAGCGACATCTCCTGAGTCCGCCTCGTGAGGCTGACGGCGATGGTCGGAACGCTTCCCAGGACGGGGTGCCGCTCCCACGCCTCCAGCGGCCTGGTGGTCAGCAGGTCGTAGTCGCAGAGCACGAGGCCGGGTCTCACCATGTCCGCGACGCGCGCAGCGTCCTCGAAACCCACCACTGCCGTCGTCTCCAGGCCAAGGTCGGCGAAGAAACGGGCAAGGTGGTCGCTGAGGTACGGATGACGGCCGATGCAGAGTGCACGCACGTGGTTGGATCCCCCGATCGAAGGGAGTGGCAATCTAGCATCCACGACCTGTATTTGCACGCAACGCCCCCGCCAGGTTGGACTCGTCCGACTGTGGTGCTGGATGCGTTAGCTGGTGGACGACTCGGCGGAGGCAGGCAGGCACAGTCGGAAAACGCTCCCTTCACCCACTACCGACTCCACCTCCAGGGTGCCTCCCAGAAGCTCCGCCAGACGACGTGAGATCGCAAGGCCCAGCCCCGTTCCCTGCTCTGGCTGCCCCGGCGTCCTGATCCCCTCCAGTTGCACGAACTCGTCGAAGATCCTGACGACGTCCTCCTCGGCTATCCCAGGCCCGTGATCGGTCACGCTGATCTCCACGCCGCCGACACCATGCGTCCGGCAGCTCACCACTATCGGCTGCCCGTCACCGAACCTGATGGCATTGGAGATCAGGTTCAGAAGTATCTGCCGCACTCGCCGTGGATCGGTGACCACGGTGACCCGACAGTACGGCTCCAGCGAGAGCAACGACTCGTCGATGTCGGCCATCGTGCGCACGGTGACGAAGATATCGTCCAATAGACCCGGGAAGCTCACCGGCTGCAGCGACAGCTCGATCCTGCCCGCCTCCACCCTGGACAGGTCGAGGACGTCGTTGACGAGTTCCAGCAGATGGAGTGCAGCCCTGTTGCTGCGGATCAACCCTTGCCGCTGACGCTCATTGAGTGGGCCGTAGATATCATCCACGAGCAGCGTGCCATAACCGATGATGGCGTTGATGGGCGTCCGCAATTCGTGGCTCATCGACGCGTAGAAACGATTGCGTGCATTCATCGCGTGCTGCAATTCAGCCTGCCTGCGATGGAGTTCCGCGTTGAGAGACATGAGCTTTGCGGTCGTGGTAGCCAGCAGGGCGGCCTGGGTGCGGAGGGCAGCCTCTGCCCGCCGTTGCTCGCTCACATCCCGCAGGATCAGGCTCAGCACCTGCTTGCCGTCCACTTCCATCCGCGTGACGCTCACCTCAGCCGGGAATTGCTCTCCGGAGGCGCGTCGTCCGGTAAGGAGCGTCATTCCTGGCCGGATCCCCGACGAGTGCTGGAGCGATTCCCACTCGAGCTCGTCGGGAAAGAGCACGCTCGCTGGCCCGCCCGTCACCTCTGCCGCGATCCGCCCGAACATCCTCTGGGCCGACTGGTTGAAGCTGTCGACGATGCCGGATTCCGATACCGTGATGATGGCATCCATCGCCGACTCGACGAGTTGGGCGATGCGCAACTCCGACTCCCTGATCTCTGCGCGGTGGCGTAGCTCCAACTCCCTCTTCTCGGCCTCCCGCAACTGCCTCTCCTGCGCCTTCAGACGCTCCCGCTTGCGATGGAGACCGACAAGGATGGCCATCTTGGAACGCAGGACGAAGGGCCGTAGTGGTTGCTCCAGGAAGTCCACGGCCCCCAGTTCGTAGCCACGCCGGATAAGTCGCTCGTCGCTGCCGGAGTTCCCCAGGAAGATGACCGGGATCTCCGCCAGTTGCGGGTTGGACCTGACGGATTCCACGACCTGGAAAGCGGTCGAATCCTCCATCTCGACATCGATGAGTACGGCTGCGAACTCACCTTCCAGCAATTGGTGAATCGCGTCCTTGCCGGACGCACCCACGGTCCGCTCGTCCAACGGCTCCAGCATGCCTTGCAGGTCGGCGAGGAGGTCGGCGTCATCGCTTACGAGAAGGATACTCATACCGGCTCGGATTCCGGCGACGTGGCCGCTGTCATCACGGCCGCGAGCATTCGCCGTCACGCTGGCACGGTGGCCACGGCGAGCCTGACCCAGATACCGCCATTGGTCGTCCGGAAAGCGTTCTCGAAGGGGAGGCCGACCTGGCCTTCAAGGCGAGGGTCGGCGACGAGCATCGCGACGATCCAGCCGGGGTGGAGGGTACGTGCGACCTGCCCCAGTCTGGCGTAGAGCGCACGCAGCCGCTCGACGTCACCCACGCGATGACCGTACGGTGGGTTCGTGACGAGCCAGCCGGTGGGTGATGGGATCGGGTCGATGGAGGAAAGCGCGCGTTGCGTGGCCGTGATGTCGGAAGCAACTCCGGCACGTTCCGCGTTGGCGATGGTCGCCGCGATCGCACCCGCGTCCCGGTCACTCGCCTGGATGGCCGAGCGCGCCGCAGGATGAATCGCCGCCATGGCGGCAGCGCGGAGCTCGGCCCAGATGTCGGCTCTGAACTCCGGCCAGTTCTGGAAGGCGAAGCTGCGCCGCAGCCCAGGAGCGATCTGCCTGGAGAGCATCGCCGCCTCGATGGCGATCGTACCGGATCCGCACATGGGGTCCACCAGTGGCAACTCCGGGTCCCAGCCGCTGGCAAGGAGCATTGCCGCAGCCAACGTCTCGCGCAGCGGCGCACGGCCAACTGCCTGACGATAACCGCGAAGGTGGAGGAGCCGACCCGACGCATCGACACTGATGGTGCAGCGGTCGTGGCTGAAGCGAACGACGAAGAGCTGAGCCTCACCGCCCTCGCCCTCCTCGTCTGCCGGAGCGAGCGAGGGGGTGGGAGCCCCGAGACGGTGAGAGATGGCATCGCGCACACGTTCAGCTACGGCATCGGAATGATAGAGCCGGGACTTCCGGCAGGTCACCCGAAGCTGGACGGGGCGGCCCGCGACGACGAACCGCTCCCACGGAATCGCGCGAGCCCTGCTCTCGAGATCGCGGAAGGAGGTCGCCTGGAATTCAGCCACCCTGACCAGCACCCTGCTCGCCGTCCGCAGGTGCAGATTGGCGGCGTACAGTTCGGCCTCGTCGGCGCGAAAGGGGATGCCGCCCGGCTCGGTGTCGCCCGTCTCCATGCCGAGCGCGGTCAGTTCCGTCGCGGTCACCGGCTCCAGACCTGGCGCGGTGACGGCGTAGCAGTTGTAACGAGGCCTACTGGCGGTGGGCATGGCGACGGTTGGGAGAGCGATGGTTGGAAGCGGAAGCTAATCGCTCTTTCGGGCCGCGCTTCACGGCAGCGCTGGATAGCTGGTCGGCTCCTCCGGCTGCCCGGGCCGACGGCGGCCAGGAGGTTGCCGATCGGGTGCGCTCAGGCGGAGCCGAGGAGGCGTCCCCGCGCTCGCCGCCTGGCCAGGGCACGCCAGAGCCGGACGCCGAGCAGGCTGGCGAGAATAGTCGCGATGAACAGCGGAAGCCGAACGTCCAGCTTGACGGCGAAGAAGTAGTGGAACGACGCCGTGAAGGGGACGATATAGATGAGTCGATGCAGGCGTTGCCAACGACGCCCACCGAGCCTGCGCTGCCACCCACGGGTGCTGGTGATGGCGAGCGGGAGGAGGAGGAGCCAGCTCACCATGCCCAGCGTGACCCAGGGATGCTCGAGCACATCCTTCACTATCTCGCCGCCCATGAGTCCCATGTCGAGAACGATGTAGATCAGCAGGTGGGCGGTGGCGTAGCCGAATACTGCGAGTCCGAAGGTACGCCGCAGTCCTATGAGCCAGCCCCAACCAACGAGCTGACGGACGGGTGTGACGGCAAGTGTGAGGATGAGGAAACGGATCGCCCAGTCGCCGGTGGCGTGCTCGAGGGTCTCAATGGGATCGGAACCGAGGTGACCCGTAGCAGTGAGCCAGATGATGTACAGGGCCGGCAGGAGGGTGGCGACAACGGCCACCGGCGGTGCGATGCGGGCTGCGGTGCCGGGGCCTCTGCTGGCCTGGCGGAGGGGCGGGCGCGGGTCGGGAGAGGGCGCACCGGATCCGGGACTGACGACGGGCGCGGAATCGCGCCCGTTGGGGTCAGAATGGTTCCGGCGTGCGGGCGACAAGGTGGAATATTGTTGTTCGGGGGGGGCCCCCCGCGCCGCACCCTGACTCAAAAGTTCTTCCTCAGATCCAGTCCGGCATACATCGACGCGACCTCGTCGGCGTATCCATTGAACGGGAGCGTCGCCCGACGCCGCCACTCGCCTATCCGCCTCTCGGTCGCCTGACTCCACCGCGGATGATCCACCGCCGGGTTCACATTCCCGTAGAAGCCATATTCACTGGGCGCGACCACGTTCCAGGTCGTTCTAGGAGCCTTCTCCGTGAGCCTGATCCGCACTATCGACTTGGCGCCCTTGAAGCCGTACTTCCAGGGAATCACGACGCGCAGGGGTGCGCCGTTCTGGCCAAGGAGTGACTTCCCGTACAGGCCGGTGGCCATGAGTGTGAGCGGGTTCAGCGCCTCGTCCAGTCGCAGTGCCTCCACGTAGGGCCACGGGAGAACATTCATCCTCTGCCCGGGCATCTGACGGGGGTCATTCAACGTGGTGAACTCCACGAATCGTGCCTTCCCGGTCGGCTCCACTCGCTTCAGAAGATCGGCGAGTGGAAAGCCCTGCCAGGGAATCACCATCGACCATCCCTCGACGCAACGCATGCGGTACGTCCGGTCCACCAGCTTGTGCGGCATAACGAGATCTTCCAGCGCGTAGTCAGCCGGTCGGGCTACTTCACCATCCACACGCACTGTCCAGGGATGAGTGCGCAACGATCCGGCATGCCTGGACGGGTCGGCCTTGCTCGTGCCGAACTCGTAGAAATTGTTGTACGTGGTGACGTCATCGTACGGCGTGAGCTTGTCCTCGGGTGCGCCGCCCAGGTCGCCGATCGCATTCATCGCTCCTCGTCCGCGCCCCAGCGTGGACCCGGCAATGCCAGCCGCGGCCAGCAAGCCCGCGCCGGCGGCAATCCCGACAAAGGTGCGACGGTCGGTGTACAACGCCTCCGGAGTTATCTCCGAGAATGGTATGCCGGCGGTGCGACGGATGAGCATGGCGACAGGGCAGGAGAGAGGACTCGGTGAACCGTGCGTCGTGCGACGATGGTTATTGTGCAGGATACCAGCACGAGCGCGATTCCGTTCCGCGCCCGCCCTGATGTCCCCGGCGGCGGTTGCGGTTCAGGCAGAGGTGCCGGAGGCGTCATCGGCCCTGCCGCGCAACAGGCTGTCTTCCTCGGGAGCCCGAGCGTCGGCCGGGTCCGCAAGGTCGGCCGCGCCAGCCTCACGACGTCGCTCGACCACCTCCTCCACCACTGGCCGGCGGTCCACAACCCGCTCGGTGACCGGAGGCCGATCCACCTCGCGTTGCGCTGACGACTCCTGCCGGCTGCCGCTGGTCGCCGCCGGAGGGGCCTCCGCGGCAACCGGTCGGGCGGGTGGCTGCCAATCCGTGAGCACTTCCGGTCGGTCTGCACCGGAGGCAGCGGCACCTGATGCCATCACCTCGCCGGCCGACATCGCGCGAGCATCGTCATCCGTGAACTCGGCCGCATCCACCACCACTCGCTTCGTGGCCTGGTCCACCCAGGAGGAGCGGATGGGAACGATGGTGTGACGGTCATCGCGACGCAGGTCGATGTCCAGCATCACCACCTGACGAGCGTCGGTGTCGACCAGCAGTTCGTGCACCCGGCCAACCTCGCGACCCGTGGACGCATAGACCGTCCATCCGCGCACGTCCGGTTCACCATCGGCGATCCGGAACTTCCCAAGGTCTCGTAGCGGGCTCAACTGTCGAGCGTTCCGAGGGTCCGGACCGACATTCATCTCGTCGCGCAATCCGCGCGAGGGGGCGGGCTTGGCCATGGTCAACCTCTCCGGAGTGAACTGCGCCCCGAGTCGGGAACGCTGGTTTTGGCGATTGCCGGCACGGGCGGCTGACAAACCGGTCGCCGTTCGGGCGGTCGGGCGAAATCGAGAACTCGCATGCTCAGGAGCATTCAGGCATTGACCAGTCGCATTCGATTGGACACCTCGGTCATCGGCAGACCCACCGAATCCATGGTCGCTGGCGGCACCGGTGCCGCCGATGGCACCACGACGCTGTCGTTCCGTGGCGTCATCGAGGCTCCGGGAACGGTGCGATTCCTGGTCACATACCACGCCACGGCGGCAACGATGACCAGAAGGATCAGTATCCACAGCCATGCCATGCTTCTCCTCTTCTGCTCGATGCGAATCTCCGCCACGGCCTCATCCTCCCTCTCGTCGTCACCCTCGCCTTCATGAGCCGGCCGGCCACACGGAAGTTGGCACGCGCCGAGCTGCCGGACGTCGCCCCTCATCTTCTGCAAGGGGACGGCCATGAGGGCGAATCGGCAGTGTCTGCCGGAACTGGTCCGGACTGGCGGCCCGATTTCTGCCACAGTACCAGGACATGACAACGAAGCCCTCGCAGGGGCGGATCCGGCGCTCATCGCAGCCATCCGCTCCGTCGCCTGCGTCCGTTGCCGATGACTCCATCGTCGATGCCCCGTTCGATGGTACATCGCACAAGGAGCCCGCATCGCCGGTGATCACCCCGGGGAATGAATCCCTGCACCGACAGGCGCGGCGCCTTCTTCGCGATCAGTTCGGCCACACCGAATTCCGTACCGGACAGTGGTTCGCCATCGACGCCCTGCTCGACGGGCGCGACGCGATGGTGGTCATGCCCACCGGTAGCGGCAAGTCGCTCATCTATCAGCTCCCGGCACTGCTGCTGCCGGGCCTGACGATTGTCGTCAGCCCGTTGATCGCGCTGATGAAGGACCAGCAGGACAAGCTGGCCGAACAGGGTGTCGAGGCGCTGGCCATCCATTCTCACATGAACGCCGGGGAGACGCGGGAGATGCACCGGCAGTTGGAGGATGGTGAAGGCAAGATCCTCTACTGCACGCCCGAGCGCTTCAAGGATCGCGACTTCTTTGAACGGTTACTCACCCGTACGGTGAGCATGTTCGTGGTGGACGAGGCTCACTGTGTGAGTCAGTGGGGTCACGACTTCCGTCCCGATTACCTCACCCTCGGCGCGATCATCGACCGGCTTGGGCATCCGCCTACGCTGGCCCTCACGGCCACCGCCACGAGGGAAGTGCGCGACGATGTCAGCCGCCAGCTCGGCCTCCGCGACCCTGCCGTCCTGGTTACCGGCTTTGCCCGTCCGAATCTCCGATTCGAGGTGCGGCGGACGGTGAACAACGGCATGAAGGACAAGCTGCTTCTGGAGCTGGTGCAGGGAACGCCAGGGGTCGGTGTCATCTACACGGCGACCGTGAAGGAGGCGGAGCGGCTGCACCGCTACCTGGGCGAGCAGTTCGACGGCAAGTACGAGCTGGGGCTCTATCACGGCAAGATGGCGCCGGCGGATCGTCGCGAGGTGCAGGAGCGCTTCATGGCAGATGACTTCAAGGCCATGATCGCCACCAATGCGTTCGGCCTGGGGATCGACAAGCCCGATCTCCGCTTCGTGATCCACTATCACTTTCCGGGCTCCCTGGAGTCGTACTACCAGGAAGCTGGTCGGGCCGGCCGCGACGGCGAGGCGGCGGTTTGCACGGTGCTGTACCGCGTCGAGGATCGCCGTATCCAGTCCTACTTCCTGGGCGGGAAGTACCCGGAGGTCTCCGAGGCGGCACGAGTGGCCCTCGTACTGGAGCAGTATCCGCTGGAAACACCGGTGAAGCTGGACGACCTTGCCGAGCAGAGCGGAGTGGCGCGACGGAAGGCGCAGATCGTCCTCGTGCTGTTGAAGCGGCATGGCCTGGTGCGCGAGCATCGCGGCGGGAGCTGGGAGAGGTTGCGCGGGCAGCTTACCCAGGTGGACCTTCGCGACGACCTCACCGATTACGAGGAACGGCGCGCTCGCGACCAGGAGAAACTTCGCGCGATGATCGGCTTCTGTCAGACCGCACAATGCCGCACGCGCTACATCCTCGAGCATTTCGGGGAGGAAGGCGATCCCGAGTGGCGCTGCGGCAACTGCGACGCCTGCGACGAGATGGAGCAGTGGGAGTCGCGGAAGGCGGGGTAGAAGGGCGGATGCACCGGGTGTAGGGTACAGGTTCCGCCCCGATTTCGAGCCAGCGCACCATGATTGCCCATGCAGACAGACTCAGCCGTCGACGCCATCCGTAACGCCGCCCTCCCACTCATGCAGCGGGTATACCTGGGGAACAGCCTCCGCGACTGGGTAGTCGCGGCGGTCACCTTCGCCGTGACCCTCAGCATCCTGCTCGCTGCGCGCTGGCTGGTCATCCGTCGGCTGGAGCCCATGTCGAGGCGCACCGAGACGCGCATCGACGAGTACATCGTCGCCCTGCTCGAGAACACGCGGTACAGCTTCCTGGTAATGCTCGCGCTGGGGCCGGCGCTCAAGCTGCTGGTGCTGCCCGAGCGCGTCTCGTCCCTCGTGATCCCGATGTTGCGCCTCGTCGTGATCATCCAGGTAGGGCTCTGGCTGGCCGAGCTGATAACGCTTCAGCTCCGTACGCTGACCAAGCGGCGGGCGGCGACCGACGTGGCCAGCGTGACGACGATCCGCGCTGCCGGATTGATCATCCAGTTGGTGCTCTGGGTGGTCATATTCCTGGTCATACTGCGAAACTTTGGCGTCGACGTCACGGCCCTCCTGACCACGTTGGGAATAGCCGGTATCGCTGCCGCGCTGGCGGTGCAGAACATCCTCAGCGACCTCCTGGCGTCGTTGTCGATCGTACTCGACAAGCCATTCGTCGTGGGCGACTTCATAGTGCTGGACGAATTTGCCGGGACAGTCGAGGAGATCGGGCTCAAGACCACCCGCCTGCGGTCCCTCTCCGGGGAGCGGCTCATCTTCTCCAATGGGGACCTGCTCAAGTCGCGCATCCGCAATTACAAGGACATGAAGCGGCGGCGGATCGTGTTCTCCTTCGGCCTGGACTTCGGTACGCCGCGCCAGGTACTGGAGAGAGTGCCCGAGGTTGTGCGGGAGGTCATCGAGGGCGTGGAGCAGGCCGCGTTCGACCGCAGTCACTTCCTCAAGTTCGGTGACTCCGCGCTGGTCTTCGAGACCGTCTACTTCGTCACGGTACCGGACTACACCATCTACATGGACGTCCAGCAGCAGATCAACCTGGATCTCTACGACCGTATCACGGAACTGGGTGCCAGCTTCGCCTTCCCGGTCCGCAGGCTGATCCTGGATCCGTCGCTGACGGAAGGACTGGGAGGGCGCAGCGAAGCTGGAGACAGGCAGCCAGCGCGGCTCGACCCCTCCATCCAGCCGGTCGGCCGGGATCCGGATGGAGGCATCGAGTAGCTGACTGCGGGCGGCCAGTCCGGACCGGGCTGGGTCCGCCCGCAACACTGCTACAGCAGGGTCGCGTCGAGTTCGATCTTCACGTTCCCGCTGATTGCCTTGGAAACCGGGCAGCCATCCTTGGTGGCGGCGGCTATCTGCTGGAAGGCGTCGCCGTCCACTCCGGGAACCCTGGCGCTCACCCTGAGCTTCATGTTGGTGATCGAGAAGGCGTCTCCCACCTTCTCGATGGTGCAGGCTGCATGCGTCTCCAGGCTCTCCGGCGGGGAGCCAGCCTTCTCGAGGCCCAGGCTGAGAGCCATGCTGTAGCAGGCTGCCAGGGCTGCAGCGAGCAACTCTTCGGGATTGGAGCCGCCAGCCGACTCGAAGCGCGAGCCGGCCGAATAGTCGCCACTGACGGCGCCACTCTCCGTCTTGAAGCTCCCGGTGCCGCTGCGGAAGCCGCCCTTCCAGACGGCGGTGGCGTTGCGAGTAGGCATCGATCGTATCCTCGGTATCACAGGTGGAATACAGGAACCGGCGCGCAGGTCTGTCCTGCGCACCAGCCGGGGAGGGCGCAAGAACAGTGCGAACCCGGCCCGCGAAATGTGGCGGGAATGATGGAGCGCGTGTCGAGGCGCCTGGAGAGGTGCGCGCAGCTACAATGATCGGCTATCTTTACAGGATGGCCGATACGCCCCTGCCACCATCAGTAGAACGCGTTCTGCAACGATTCCGCGCCATGGGACGCGAGGAGAAGATGCAGTCGCTGCTCGCTTATGCCAAGCGACTGGAACCTCTCCCGGACAGATTCGCCACGCTCGATCGCACCGCGTTCAATGTGCCCGAGTGCCAGACCAGGGTGGACATCTTCCCCGAGGTCCGGGATGGCCTGATCCATTTCTACGCCGACGTGAATGCGCGCCAGTCGCCGACGGTCGCGGCCTTCCTGGGTATCCTCTTCAGCGCTGTCAACGATCATCCACCGTCGGTCATGCTCGCGATACCGTCCGACTTCGTCTCCGTCGTGATGGCGAGCATCGGGCTGCACACTCGCGAGGTGGGGCTGAACGCGATGGTCGAGCGACTCAAACGGCACGCCCGGAGCGCTCTTCCAGAGACCCCGTGCGCGGAAGACGAGGCCGGGTCCGGGAATTGAAGCTGGTGGCTTCCTCCCTCGACGCCTGCCGCGACTGGGACGCGGTACGCCGGGACGTCGCCCCGGCGGCTGACGCTCCACTCAAGCACGCTCCTGCTCATCCTGTCTCACGCTCATGTCTCCCCTCTACCTGCTCCTGAACGCGTGGGCCTGGACCGCCACTGTCCTCATAATTCTCGTCGGCTTCATAGGCGTCACGCTGGTATTCCTCGTCACCGCCCCGTTCGACCCGGGTCGCTATGCAGCAGGGCGCGCCTTCCGGCTCCTCGCGGTGGCCCAACTGAAGGTGAACCCGTTCTGGGACTTCAGCACGGGTGGCGTCCGCATCACCGACCCGCGACGGCCATACATCGCCGTCGCCAACCATGAATCGTACGCCGATATCTTCCTCATCAGCTATCTGCCATGGGAGATGAAGTGGCTGTCGAAGGACACGATCTTCCGGATCCCCGTGATGGGCTGGATGATGAGCATGGCCGGCGACATACCTCTCACGCGCGGTGACCGCTCGAGCGCCGTCGACGCCCTCATCGCCTGTCGCGACAGACTCGAGAAGCGCGTGTCGGTAATGATCTTTCCTGAAGGAACCCGGTCGCGCGGAGGTGAGATGTTGCCGTTCAAGGACGGAGCCTTCCGCCTGGCCATCGAAACAGGCGTGCCGATCCTCCCGATCGCCGTCGCCGGCACCCGGCACGCGATGGCCAAGGGTACATTCCGCTTTCGCCGTGCCGTGGCCCGCTGTGAGGTGCTGGAGCCCATACCCACGGCCGGTCTCGCGCTCACCGACCTGCCTGCATTGAAGGCACGGGTACGCACGCTGATCGACGATGCACGACATCACCTGGAACGTGAACTGGGTATCCGCCCGCCTGCCGCCGAGCCGCCGCGTAGCGACGACTCGGCCACAACACTCAACGTGAGTTGAGCTCGCTCACAGAGTAACCATGTCCTCCGCCGACGAGATCCCTCCGCCCCTGGACAGGCTGGCGTCGTACGATGGCACGCTGGATGACAGCGTGCCCGATGAGGCGGCCCTGGCGGAACGACTCGCGCGGCCCGACGACTCACTGGTGCGCATACTTTCCGACCTGCCCGGCGACATCATCGTACTCGGCGCTGGTGGGAAGATGGGTCCGTCGCTGGCCATCATGGCCAGGCGCGCTCTCGACGACGCCGGCTACGACGGGACGAAGCGGCGCGTGATCGCCGTCTCACGTTTCGGCGGCCCCGAGGGGCATGACGCGGTGCTTCACACGCTTCGTGAAGCCGGCGTCGAGACCATCAGCGCCGACCTCACCGATCGACATTCCGTCGCCGCCCTTCCTGACGCCGCCAACGTGATCTACATGGCAGGCCAGAAGTTCGGGACGCGTGACCAGCCCACGCTCACCTGGGCCATGAACTGCTACCTGCCGGCGCTCTGCGCGGAACGCTACGCAGGCACTCGCGCCGTCGTCTTCTCCACCGGCAACGTCTACCCGCTCATGCCGGTCAGGGGAAGCGGTGCCAGCGAGTCGACACCCACGGCGCCGCTGGGTGAGTACGCGATGTCCTGCCTGGGACGGGAGCGGATATGGGAGTACCTGGCTGCCCGCGGCGGCACGAGACTGGCCGTCATTCGGCTGAACTACGCCAACGCCCTCACCTATGGAGTCCTCACTGACATCGCCCGCCGTATCTGGGTGGGCGAGGCCGTTGACGTCACGATGGGTGCGGTGAACCTGATCTGGCAGGGCGACGCCAACCTGTTGTCCCTGAGTGCGCTGGCTCGAGCTTCGGAATCCCCGTTCGTTGTCAACGTCACCGGCACCGAGACGCTCTCCGTTCGCGCTCTGGCGCATGAACTGGGGAGGAGGCTGGATCGCGCACCCGTGATAGCCGGTCGCGAAGCGCCCGATGCCCTGCTCTCCGACACCACGCTCATGCGCGAGACGCTCGGTGTCCCGCGCGTGCCGATCGGCACCCTGCTCGACTGGACGGCACTGTGGGTACGCCGTGGTATGCCCCTGCTGGGTCGTCCGACGAGCTTCGAGGTGCGGAACGGGCTCTTCTGATGGCCCGACGTGAGTCTCGCCGACACGAGCCCGGGCCGGGCCGATGAAGCTGCGCCAGCATCTGCTTGAAGGTCAGGTGATTCCCGCGCATCCGCTGGCCCTGACAGCCCATCGAACGCTCGATGAGCGCCGACAGCGAGCACTCACGCGCTATTACATGGATGCGGGCGCCGGTGGGGTCGCCGTCGGCGTGCATACGACGCAATTCGCCATCCGGGATTTCGGTCTCCATCGCCCGGTCCTCGAACTGGCCGCGGCAACGGCCCGGGAGTTCGTGCCTTTGAAGCTCGAGCTCGCCCGCTCCAGCGACCGGATCCAACCGGTCACGAGACCGTTCGCCCTCATCGCCGGCGCGATCGGTTCCACTCGCCAGGCGGTCCACGAGGCGGGCATCGCGGCTGACCTCGGATATCATGCCGTGCTACTCTCGCTGGGCGGCCTCGATGGCCTGAGCGACACCCGGCTCGTGCATCATTGCCGTGCCGTATCGGAAGTGCTGCCGCTGATCGGTTTCTACCTGCAGCCGGCGGTGGGAGGTCGACAGCTTGGCGAAACGTTCTGGCGAAGACTCGCCGAGCTGCCAGGACTGGTGGCAGTGAAGATCGCACCGTTTGATCGGTACCGCACAATGGACGTGGCTCGTGCGGTAGCCGGAGCCGGTCGCGACGACGTGGCGCTCTACACCGGCAACGACGACAGCATCATCTTCGACCTGCTCACACCCTTTCCTGCCGAAGCCGATGGCAAGCGTATCGAGCGACGCATCGTGGGCGGGCTGCTCGGCCAGTGGGCGGTGTGGACGCAGCGGGCCGTGGAATGGATGACCGAGCTGCGCGAAGCGCGGGACAGCGAGAGCCTGAGCACCGACTGGTTGCGCCGGGCAGCAGCGCTCACCGACGCCAACAGTGCCATCTTCGATGCCGCGCACACCTTTGCTGGCTGCATCCCCGGCATTCATGAGATCCTGCGACGGCAGGGACTACTGCGCGGTACCTGGACGCTGGATCCACACGAGCGTCTCTCGCCTGGCCAGTTGGCGGCAATTGACCGTGTGTGTCGTCGTCATCCCGAACTCAGCGACGACGACTTCGTGGCCAGTCACCTGGATCGCTGGCTCGGCTGAGACAGCGAACTGACAGGACGAAGGACACTCTCCTCATCGGGATGCCCCGTCGTTCCCTCATCAGGGCCGATCAGGCCATCGCGCTCCCGCTTGCTACCGAACGAGAGATGCGTGCCAGGACGCGCGTGCCGGGGTCTCGAACCGTTCGCGCCAGTCGCCCAACGTCTCCACCGAAAGATCGAAGACTGTCGTATCCTGGTTCACCCTGCCCTCGGCAGCCTGGGCGATGAACTCCTGGCGCGTGACCGCCCTGATCTCGTCGCCGGCCGCGGTCGGCGTTCGATAGAAGACATGGCCACCGGCCAGCAACTCGGTGCCCAGCACCTTCTCGAGGGCACGCAGCGAACGATAGAGGCCGTCGATCGAGCAACCCGACGCGCCGGCCGTGCTCTGATCCACCGCGATGGTCAGGAATCGATCGTTGCGCCACTCACGCCCGCTATACAACGGATGACCGTGTGCGTTCCATTTCTCCAGGAAACGGTCGGTCTCGGCGAGCAGGCGGGCAGCTTCGCTGTCGTCGAGGGGACGGAGGCTGCCGAAAACCCAGACGCGCGCGCTGGGCGGAAGCGTGTCGAAGGCAAGGAGAGGCATGGCACGAAGTACGGTGGGGCGGCCAGCGCCGACCGGCACTGCGGACCCGGACACGGGTGGGCAGGAAGGCCGCGGATGAGACTGGAGCGGAACGACACACCGCCGTCCGCCTGCTCTCAAGCTAACGCGGTGGTCCCGGTTGCCGGAGCGGGCGCGAGGTCCACGATGAAGGTGGCACCAGCGCCGGGCGCGCTGCGCACGCTCAACTCGAAGCCGAGAAGGTGGCAGAGCGACCTGGAGATGGCCAGTCCCAGACCGGTGCCGCCGTAAGCGCGAGTCGTCCCTGTCTCCGCCTGCTCGAAAGCCGCGAATATGGCCGCCTGGCGGTGCTCCGGAATACCGATCCCCGTGTCCTCCACCTCCACTCGGAGCGGCCGGCTGCTGACCGGATCCGTGACGACACGCACCGTGATCGCTCCGCCATCGGTGAACTTGATCGCGTTGCCAATGAGGTTGATGAGCACCTGCTGCAGCTTTGTCGCGTCCGTCTTCAGATGGAGCATCCTGGGCGGTAGCTCCAGTCGGAGCGTGACGGGCCGGCCGGCGAGCTGGGCTTCGAAGCCGGCCGCGGTGGTCCGAACCAGCGGGCCCAGCGGTAGAGACGCCAATGACACAGGCATCTTTCCGGCCTCGATGCGCGAGATATCCAGCAGGTCACTGATGATCGCCAGCAGGTGCTCACCGTTGGTGACGATTCGCTCGACGTAGGAGAGTTCACGGCTGTCGAGCCGCTTCCCCCTGTTGGTGAGCAGGACGTTGGCGAAACCGATCACGGAGTTGAGCGGTGTGCGCAACTCATGACTCATTCGCGAAAGGAACACGGTCTTCGCCTGGCTGGCCTGCTCGGCAGCCACACGAGCAGCCTCGGCGACATCCCGGTCTTCCTGGAGCCGACGCTCCGCTTCACGGCGGCCGGTCACATCGTGGGCGACACCGAGCAGGTAGCAACAGCTACCGTCATCGCTGAATATCGGGGTGAGCGTCGTCTCCACGGTGATGGTGCCGATGGGTGACTGGACGCATTCCTCGTAACGCTCAGGCGTTCCCCCTTCAATGACCGCGGCGTACCGATCCAGGGTCCGGGCTGCGGCGTCGGGTGTCATGAACTCATCCACGCAACGTCCCATGACTGTCTGTTCCGACAGTCCGGTGATGGCCAGGTATGAATGGTTGACGGCCACGCAACGGTAGCGTCGTACACCTTCCACGGCCAGAAGGAAGGTGAGGTCGGAGGTGCTGTTGAAGACGAGCGAGAGACGCTCCTCGTTCTTGCGCCGCGCGACCTGCGCTTCGCGATGGGCAACCTCGTTCAGCCAGCGTAGCCCCTGCCATCCGCTGGCGAGATGACCGTCGGCGGCCAGCCTGGCCAGGTCGACGAGCGACGTCACCTCATCCGCCGTCCAGCTCCGGGGCATGTTGTCGGCCACCTCGAGCACGCCGACTACCGCGCCGTCCTCGGCCAGCAACGGGACCCCCAGATACGCGCGCCAGCCGCGGGCAACGAGGTCAGCGTCCAGTTCGGCGGCGTCGTCGTAGTCAGGTGTTATCTGCGCGACGGGATCACCAATCACCAACGGTCTCGCAGCCGCGGCGACGTGACGGCACAGCGCTGATCCGGCCATATCGGCCATCGTCGTCGCCACTGCAGCCAGATCCGATTCCTCGTGGCCATCTACGCCCGGCCGCACAACATCCGGCCGGAGCCAGAGTCGCGCGACGGGCACTCCGAGCAGCCTGGCCGCCACACGCTGGAGTCGCCCGACGGCGCTGACGTCGTCCACGTCTGGTGTGTAGGAGGTGAGAGGAAACCCGAGTGCCTGCCGAGGCGGTGCGGTCATGGAATGAAGCAATAGGTATCGCGACAGTCGTACACTGCCGTGAAGACGCGCCAGCCTGCCCGCAGGTCATTTCGCCGCGTACGGACTGAGAGCCATGGAGGGCTAATCGGAGGGACGACCGAATAGAAGCTGGATGAAGGGAAGGTCGGCCGGCCGCGCGAAGACGAAGACATGATCGCCTTCCAGGAGCACGGTTCCGCCCCGTGGTGCGATGAGCTTCTGGCCGCGTACGATGAGAGTCGCCGCTGAACCTTCGGGAAAGGGCAGCTCGCTCATCGGCACCCCCGCCACCGGGAGGGCATCCTCGATATAGAATGACATCAACTCTCCCTCCAGCGGCCGCATGGACTCGATCTCCAGCACTGCCGAGGATGGAGGCGGCTCGCGCGACTCCAGTTTCAGCCAGCGTGTCACCCACGACACAGTGCTGCCCGGTATGATCGCCCCCACGACGACCACGAAGAAGACGACGTCGAACATGCGCTCGGCGCCCGCAGCACCAGCCAGGATGGGGAAGCTGGCGAGGATGATGGGAACTGCACCTCGCAGGCCTACCCAGCCCACGTACACTGTCTCCTTCAGCGGATAGCGGAACGGTGCGAGGCATACCGCTACCACCAGCGGCCGGGCTATGAAGGCGAGGAAGAGGCCGATCATGAGTCCGGGCCAGGCCGCGTCAATCAGGCGGGACGGTGAGACGAGAAGACCGAGCAGGAGGAACATGACGACCTGGCCCAACCAGGCCACGGCATCGTGCACCCGGACGAGGCTGCGCCGATAGGGCAGGTCCCCGTCGCCGAGCACCGCTCCTGCCACGTACACCGCGAGGAAGCCGCTTCCCCTGCTGAGCGTCGCGACACCGAAGGCGAGGCAGGCGAAGGAGATCGTCAGGATCGGATAGAGACCACCGGCCGGAAGGCGGAGCCGATTGATCAACGCCCGTCCGCCGTAGCCGGCGACCAGGCCGGCCAACATGCCGATTGCAAGCTGGGTCACGACCTCGGTGAGCAGCGGCCAGGCAGCCGGCATCCCGTTGCCGGCGACGATGCTCATCGTGATGGCGATCGTGAGGATCATGGCCATCGGATCGTTCGCACCCGACTCGACCTCGAGCGTCGTACCGACCCGACGTTTCAGGTTGAGCCCGCTGGACCTGAGGACTGCAAAGACTGCTGCGGCGTCGGTCGAGGAGACGACTGCGCCCAGAAGCAGGGCCGGCGCCGGGGCGTAGCCGAGGAAGCGCGCCGCCAGGGCGACCAGCGCCATCGTGCCCATCACGCCGACAGTGGCCAGAATACCCGCTGGCGCCGCCACCGAGCGCATGCCGGCCATCGGCGTGTTCAGTCCGCCGTCAAAGAGGATGAGAGCCAGCGCGACAGTGCCGACGCGGAAGGCGAAGCCGTAATCCTCGAATACGATCCCGCCCACTCCCTCACTACCGGCCAGCATGCCGATGATGATAAAGATGAGCAGGACGGGCACGCCCACCCGTTCGGAGACGCGCGAGAAGAGGATGGCTGTGGCGAGCAGCACCCCGAAGGTTACGAGCAGTAAGGCTGTTGCAGCTGGTTCGTTGACCATGCCTGGACGTTGCGGAGTTCGGATACCCGGCGCAAACTAGCTTAGTCGACATTTGCCGTTCCACCTTCCTCCAATACTCGTTGCATGACGCCGCCACTCACCGACCGCCGCGCCTTCATGGCGTTCTGCGGCAGCCTCGGACTGGGCTCCACCCTGTTGCCGGGCGTTCTCTGGGCCCGGCTGGCCGACGGAGCCGACATCTCGGCGGCCACCATAGCCTGCGCCGAGGAACTGGCGGGGGTGCACTTCGAGGATGAGCAGCGCGAACAGATGGTTGACGGACTGCGCCGGCAGGCGGGGCAGCTCGAAGCGTTGCACGCCGTCTCGCTGCCGAACGCGGTCGCGCCCGCGCTGGTATTCAACCCGGTCCCGGCCGGCACCAGCATCGAGGGCGCCCAACGACCGCCAGTGCGCGGTGCGGTGACGGCGCCGGCAGTTCCTGGCAACCTGGAAGAGCTGGCCTTCCGTCCGCTCACGGAGCTGGGTGAGCTTGTCCGGACTCGTCAGGTCACGTGCACCCAGCTCACCCGCATGTACCTCGCTCGCCTGGAGCGTTACGACCCAATGCTCCATTGCGTGGTGACGCTCACGCCTGAGCGAGCGCTGGCCCAGGCGGCAGAGATGGACGCGGAGCTTGCAAGAGGTCGCTATCGCGGTCCGCTGCACGGCATCCCGTGGGGTGCCAAGGACCTTCTGGCAGTGAAGGGCTACCCCACGACCTGGGGCGCGGAGCCGTTCCGAACCCAGACGTTCGATGAGGACGCGACAGTGGTGCAGCGGCTGGACAGCGCGGGGGCCGTACTGGTGGCCAAGCTCACCCTCGGGGCGCTGGCCATGGGTGACGTCTGGTTCGGCGGTCGCACGCGCAATCCATGGAACATCGAGCAGGGCTCCAGCGGCAGCTCGGCGGGCTCGGCGTCGGCTACCGCGGCCGGCCTCGTCGGCTTCGCCATCGGCAGCGAGACGCTCGGCTCCATCTCGTCACCCTCCACCCGCTGCGGCGTCACCGGACTCCGTCCCACCTTCGGGCGGGTGGCACGTACGGGTGCCATGGCGCTGTCGTGGAGCATGGACAAGCTGGGACCGCTCACCCGCGGCGTGGAGGACGCGGCACTGGTGCTGGCCGCCATTCAGGGGCCGGACGGAGTGGATCGCACCGTCCACGCGGCGCCCTTCAACTGGGACGCCACTCTGGCGCCGTCACAGCTTCGGGTGGGCTACTTCAGCAGCGTCTTCGAGCGTGACTACGCTCAGAAGGCCACCGACCAGGCAACGCTGGACGTCCTCCGTACGCTGGGCGCGAAGCTGATTCCGGTGGAGATCCCCGATCTCCCGTATCAGGCGATGTCCCCCATCCTGAACGCCGAAGCCGCAGCATCGTTCGATGAACTGACCCGCTCCGGGCGCGACAAGCTTCTCACCGAGCAGGGGCCCAACGCCTGGCCGAACAGTTTCCGCACCGCCCGCTTCATTCCGGCCGTGGACTACCTGAACGCCAACCGGCTACGCACGCTGGCAATGGACAGGTGGGCCGAGTTGATGAGCACCGTCGACGTCATCGTCACGCCCACCGGCGGCAGTTCACAGCTTCTCGCCACCAACCTCACCGGCCATCCTGCCGTGATCGTCCCCAACGGTTTCCGCGACGACGGCACGCCGGTGTCCATCACCTTCCTGGGCGGCCTGTTCGAGGAGGCCAAGCCGCTCGCCCTGGCCAACGCCTACCAGAACGCCACCGACTGGCACCGCCGCCACCCCAGCCTCAAGGGATGACCGCACCTAGTCGCGACGCGGAACGTAGCAGCTAGGCCATAATGCTGTACATCCTGGCCGCCGCCACACTCTGGGGCCTGGTGGGGCCAGTGGCCATGCTGGCGCTGCGCGAAGGGATCGCGCCGCTGGAGATCGCCTTCTGGCGGGCGGCAATTGCCGGCGTGCTCTACGCGGTTCACGCACTGATAACCGGACGCTGGCGGCTGGCGGTGCGCGACGTGCCAGCGATCGTCGCCTTCGGACTGATCGGCGTCAGTCTGTTCTATTCATCGTACCTGCTGGCGGTGGAAGCTGGCGGAGCAGCCCTGGCCGCCGTGCTCCTCTATACCGCCCCCGCGTGGGTAGCACTTCTCTCCTGGTCGGTGTTGCGAGAGTCACCGAGCAGGCGACGGCTGCTGGCGGTAACAGCGACCGTGGCAGGGGTGGCGCTGGTGGCGACGGCTGGCGGCGGAAGCGTGCGCATCACGCCGGCGGCACTGGGCTGGGGTCTCACTGCTGGCGCATCATACGCCCTCTACTACCTGTTCGGGCGGCGCTACTTCTCCGTCTACCCCGCCGCCGCCGTACTCGCCCTCGCCCTCCCCGTTGGAGCGCTCGGCCTCTTCCCGCTGGTCACCTTCCACAGCAGGAGCCAGACTGCCTGGATCGCCCTCCTGTTCATCGCCGTCGTGCCCACCTACGCCGCCTACCTGCTCTATGCAGTAGGCCTGCGGCGCCTGGAGGCTGCCCGCGCCGCCGTCTTCGCCACCATCGAGCCAGTGGTGGCGGCCGCGGTGGCCTTTGCCGCCTTCGGCGAGCGCCTGGCCCCGGTGGGCTACCTGGGTGCGGCGATCGTCCTGGGCGGCGTCATCCTCGAAGCACACGGAGAAGGCGGCACCGTTGGCCGGACCGGCAGCTACGACGAGCGGGACATCGACAGGGACGGTTGACGCCGACGTGATGGCGTATCGCTCGTCCACTGCTCGCCCCTCCGGGAGGTGCGGTGCAACCGCTGCCGGTCAGTCCCCGGCAAGTTCAGCGCGCAGGGCCTCTTCTATTTCGGGATGCCTGAACCGGAAGCCGGCTTCCTGCAGCCGCGCGGGCCGCACTCGCTGGCCTGCCAGCAACGTCTCTTCGGCCATCTGGCCGTAGACAGCGCGCAGCGCGAAGGCGGGTACGAAGCCGAGTGTGGGCCTGTTGACGGCATGGCCGAGCGCAGTTGTGAAATCATCGTTCCGGACCGGCTCGGGCGCCACGACGTTCACGGGGCCATCCAGCGTGCCCGATTGGAGCAGGAAGAGGAGAGCAGCCACGGCATCGCTACGGGCAATCCAGCTCATCCACTGCTGGCCGTCGCCCACCTGACCGCCAAGTCCCAGTCGAAACGGCGGTACGAGGCGCTCGAGCACGCCCCCGCCCTCGCCCAGCAGGACTCCCAGCCGAGGATGGACCACACGGACACCAGCCTCTCGGGCAGGTTGGGCAGATGCCTCCCACGCCTGCACCACACCGGCCAGAAAGCCCGAACCTGGAGCGCTGTCCTCGTCCAGTTCCTCATCGCCGCGGGCACCGTAGTAGCCGACAGCCGACGCACTGAGCAGGACCGGAGGGGGATTGTCGAGGCCAGCGATGGTACGCGCGACAAGCCCGGTGCCCTGCGTCCGGCTCTCCCGGATTCGGCGACGAGCATCGTCGGTCCAGCGTTGGGCGATATTCTCCCCGGCAAGGTGGATCACGCCGTGAACCCCGGTCAGCCCCTGGGCGTCGAGCAGCCCGTTCGACGGGTCCCACTGGAGGTCGCTACTCCCCGGTCGTGGCTCGCGCCTCGAGATCCGGACCACCTTGTAGCCCGCAGCCGTCAGCGCTGGCTCGAGTACCGAGCCGAGGAATCCGGTGGCGCCGGTGACGGCGATGCGCAGTCCAGCTCCGTCCGGAGGTGAATCGGCACCATGGTTACGGTCAGCGTCTGGCGTTCTGTCAGTGGTCACGGCTGTCGATGGATGGCGGAAGGAGTGCTGGGGCCTGTTCGCGTCGGGATTCTCCGGCGCGCACGACCCTGCTCTACTGGAGGTCCTGCACGCCAATCGCTGTCTCCCCTGCCTCCAGGCCCTCGCTCACGGTAGGCAAGGGGAGCGCCACGCCACCCCGAGCCGCTCGATGCACCAGTATATCGGGATCGTCCAGGCTACGGATGAGCGCGTCCACCTGCGGATTCTGCAGGTAGCGACCCTTCTCCCATCCCGCGACGATTCCCTGTGGTACGCCGAACAGCAGATCACCGAACTGTGCCGTCGTGAGGCCGATTCGCTCTCGTCGCTGCCGGATCTCTCGCGGCTTCAGCAATCCGTGCTGGTCTCGCATCACCGCGACCGCCGCCTGCTCCGCCAGTTCCCGCTGCTCCACGGTGCGACGCTCGTCACCGCACCTGTCACAGCGGAACAAGGTGCGGTCGACGGTTGCCGACATGCCGCTGACGCGGATGGTTACACTCTCGCTGGCGCGAGCGTAGCGACCGCCGCAACTGCGGTGGAGGTGGCCGTCGAGGAGCGAGTCGGACGTCATGCCGTAGGGTAGCGGGGAATATGGTGGCGAGGGTCGGTGAAGGTGTGATCCTGAAGGATAACGGTGACCAGCCCTTTCCGCGCACGATCAGGCCATGCGCCGCGTCTCCGGCCGGTGGAACGGCTCGTGCGCACCCTGGACGACAGTCCCCGAACGCGCATCCGAATTCCGACGGTGATCATGGACGAGACACATCAGACCCTGCAGGCGGATCCACCTGAGCAGGCCAGGCCCGAGCCAGTCGCCACTCCACTGCCCGGACAGACACGGCACCTGTGGTGGCAGCGAGGAGTGATCTATCAGATCTATCCACGCTCGTTCATGGATTCAGACAACGACGGCGTGGGAGATCTGGCCGGGATCGAGCAACGCCTGGACTACCTGCAGTGGCTGGGTGTCGACGCAATATGGATCTCGCCGATCTATCCGTCCCCGATGGCCGATTTCGGCTACGATGTCTCCAACTATACCGACGTCCACCCGCTCTTCGGGACGCTGGCCGAGTTCGATCGCCTGCTCGAAGCGACCCATGCCCGCGGGATGCGGCTCCTCCTCGATTTCGTGCCGAATCATTCCTCGGACCTGCATCCGTGGTTCCTGGAATCCCGTTCGTCGCGGGAGAACCCGAGGCGGGACTGGTATCTCTGGAGCGATGCTGCGGCCGATGGCGGTCCGCCCAACAACTGGCGCAGTGTCTTCGGTGGCAGCGCCTGGGAATGGGACGAGCTCACGGGACAGTACTATTATCACGCGTTCCTCAAGGAGCAGCCGGATCTCAACTGGCGCAATCCGGAGGTGCAGGAGGCCATGCTCGACGTCCTGCGATTCTGGCTGGACCGCGGCGTGGATGGATTTCGGGTGGATGTGCTCTGGCACATGGTGAAGGATGCGCGCCTGCGCGACAATCCTCCCAACCCGGACTACGTGCCCGGTCAGCCGCCGTACGAGGAGTTGCTTGCGTCCTTCTCCACCGACCAACCGGAAGTCCACGACATCGTGGCGCGCATGCGCGAGTTGGTGGATGGCTATGAGGAGCGACTGCTCATCGGTGAAATATACCTGCCAATCGCGCGCCTCGTCTCGTATTACGGCGAGGACGGATCGGGCGTGCACCTGCCGTTCAACTTCCAGCTCATCACCCTTCCGTGGGATGCCAGGGCGATTGCCGCAGCGGTGAGCGAGTACGAGGGTTCCCTGCCGCTCCACGGATGGCCGAACTGGGTACTGGGCAATCATGACCAGCCAAGGGTGGCCAGTCGTGTCGGCCGCGAGCAGGCCCGTGTGGCCGCGATGCTCCTCCTCACGCTACGCGGCACGCCCACCATCTATTACGGCGATGAGCTGGGGATGCACGACGTGGCGATTCCGCCCGAGGGGATTCGCGATCCGCAGGCGCTCAACATGCCGGGCGTCGGTCGCAGCAGGGATCCGGCGCGTACTCCCATGCAATGGAGCGCCCATGCCAACACGGGCTTCAGTGACGCCGAGAGCTGGCTCCCCGTGTCGATGGACTACCCTCGATTCAACGTCGAACGAGAGCGTGACGATCCGCACTCCATGCTCTCACTCTACCGCAGCCTCCTCATGCTGCGAAGCCGCGAGCCGGCGCTGCAGGTGGGTGACTACACTCCAGTGCCGGCGGATGGCGCGGTCATATGCTACCTGCGTGAGCACGCTGGCGCTCGTTTCCTCATTGCCCTCAACCTGGGCCACGCTCCCACCATCGTGGAGCCGGCGCATCCACCGGTGACCGGCACAGTCGCCTGCGCAACCTATCGCGGCAGGGAGGGCACCCGAGTGGAGGGACGGATCCTGCTGGGGGGCGACGAGGGGCTGGTGATCCAACTGGACTGAGCGATCGCTGACGTCAGCGAGGCTCCGGTCGTGGAGGGTCGTCCTGGTCCAGCAGTCGCCAGAGATACCAGCTTGCGATGGTGCGATATGGTGTCCATGGCTCGGCGATGCGCAGCACGTCACGTGGGCGGGGCAATTCAGGGAGGCCATAGGCGAGCTGGATTCCCTTCTGGATTCCGAGATCCAGTTCCGGCACGACGTCCAGCCTCCCGACGCGGAAGATGAGGAACATCTGCGCGCTCCAGCGACCTATGCCCTTCACACTCACCAGCGCGTTGATCACCTCCTCATCCTCCAGCAGCGCGATCTCGTCCAGCGGCAGCCGGCCATCGGCCACATGAGCGGCGAGATCGCGCAGGTAGCCCGTCTTCTGTCGCGAGACGCCGGCGGCGCGCAAGGTCTCGTCTGCAGTAGCGAGCAGTTCGCCGGGCAGCGGATCGCGGTCTCCGTAGACGGCGCGCATCCGTTGATGGATAGTCGCCGCCGCCTTGCCCGACAGTTGCTGGTAGAGGATGGCTCTCAGCAGGGCGTCGAAGTGACTGCCGTCGCTCCGCGGTGCATATCGACACGGGCCGACACTCTCCATGACTCGCCGGAGGACAGGGTCGGCACGCTTGAGGTGGGCGACTGCGGTACGCGTCACGATCAGCCTGCCGTCGTCACTGGTAATGGAGCGCGGCCAGCACGCGTTCGGCCACGTCATCCAGCGGTAGCGCTTCCTCGGCACCGCCCAGCCGCATGGCTTCCCTGGGCATGCCGAATACCACGCAACTCTCCTCGTCCTGGGCAAAGGTTCGTGCGCCAGCCCCGCGCATGGCGAGCAATCCCTTGGCACCGTCGGCCCCCATCCCGGTGAGGATGACGCCGACCGCGTTGGGGCCCGCAGCCCTCGCCACACTCTGGAAGAGCACGTCCACCGCCGGCCGCTGATGGTGCACTGGCGGTCCGTCCTTGACGCGTACGAGATAGCGCGCCCCACTCGCCTGGAGCAGCATGTGCTTGTTGCCGGGTGCAATCAGGGCCACCCCTGGCACGACCGCATCCTGATCGCGAGCCTCGCGCACCTCCATCGCACAGAACTGATTGAGACGCCTGGCGAAGGCGGCGGTGAAATGCTCGGGCATGTGCTGGACGATCACCGTACCCGGGGCATCGGCGGGCAGCGCGCGCAGCACCCGTTCAATGGCCTGGGTACCGCCGGTTGAGGCACCCAGGGCCAGTACCTTGTGCGTCGTCTCGAGGCGGAGGCTGGCACTGCGAGCAGCAGGGCCAGCTCCGGCACCGGCGCCCGCACCGGCCAGCACTGGCGAGCGAACGGATCGCGCCGGAACGTTCACCTTCCGTGCTCCGAGCGCGCGCACGGACACTGCAGCCGCATGTCGGATCGCCCTGGCGAGTTCGCCGGGGATGTCCGGGGTGGAGAGGGAGGATCCGGCCTTGGCAACCACCTCCACCGCGCCCAGGGCGAGCGCACGCACGGCATTGTCGCTGTCCCTGGGAGTCAGCGAACTCACTACCACGACGGGAATCGGGAAGTGCTTCATCAGCTTCGCCAGGAACGACAGCCCATCCATGCGGGGCATTTCCACGTCGAGCGTCACCACATCCGGGCGCAGTCTCACGATGCGGTCGCGTGCCACATACGGGTCGGTCGCGGTACCGATGACCTCGATGTCAGGCTCGCGGCCGAGTTCCTCCGAGAGTATGCGCCGCACCAAGGCGGAATCATCCACCACCAGCACCCGGATCATGGTCAGTCGGCCCCGGCCGCCATACGCGCATTGGCCAGGTAGAGGGCGACTTCCGCACGACCCTCGTCCAGCCCGACCCGCGCCTCCGACATCGCGGCGACCCGCTCGCCTGGATAACCATGCTCGGTGCCGATCCATTGCGGGACGCCGAGGCGAAAGAGGGCGCGGCGCCCGGCGATCTGCGGCAGGAGGCTGCCACAGATGACGTTGGCCAGCTCACAGATCGCATCGCGCTGCATGGCCATCGCAGGAGAGCTGTCGCAGGCCAGCATGTTCGTCGCTGCCGCACCCAGCACATCCTCGGTGACACTGAGCACCAGCATGCCTCGAAGCGGACCATCAAAGGTCACCCGCGCACCTCCAACGAGCGGCATCAGACGCTGCTCCTTGCCAAGCTCCGCCGATGGACAGAGCAGCGCCAACGCCTCAAAAGTCGAGGCCGTCGCCGAATATAGCATCGTCTGAAGCTGCAAACTGTTCATGGGAGATGCCGGTTACCTGAAGTATTGTGTCACGGAGGATCTCGGGCGTGAATGGCTTGTGCACGAAGGCAACCCCCATCTCGGCCAGACGCTCTATGCGCGCATCACTACGCTCGGTGGAGACGACGATGATCTTCAGGTCAGCGGTCTCCGGGTCCGTGCGAAGGTGCTGGATTACCTCCTCGCCATTCATGACGGGCATGTTGATGTCGAGCAGCATGAGGTCCACCCATGCCTCGCGCAGCAGTTTCAGCGCCTCCTCGCCGTTGGCGGCCTCGTGAAGGTCGCCGAGCGGGAGGCCGCTCATGCGCAGCGTACGCAGGATCATCTGACGCATCACCGCGCTATCGTCCACTACCAGTACGTTGAATTGCATGGCCGGGATGGAAGGTTGCGGTTCACAGCGCCGCGGTGACGCCCGCTGTCTTGATGGTGATCGATCCGTCGGCAATCCTGAGCGTCATGTTGCGTGCGAGCCTGTGGCCGCCGACGTCCTGTGCCTGGATCAACAGGCCGTTCTTCCAGAGCAGCTTGCGAAGGGTGAGCATGTTGCGCTTGCCTATCTGGAACTGGTCGGGATCGCCCGGTGCCCCGACGGATGCACCGCCGGCGACTCTGACGATCATGCGTTGCTTGACCGCGCCCAGCCGATAGCATGCTCGAAAGAGAGCCGGGACGCCAGTGTCCACGAATATCGCCGGGTTCTCCTGCCCCTTTGCCTGATCTATGCTCGAGAGTGGCAGCATCACGTGCAGCAGACCACCCACGAGCGCCGTCGGGTCATAGACCGCAATGCCCAGGCAACTCCCGAGTGCATAGGTGACGAGCGAGTCGTCTACTGATGCGGAGACCTTCATGTCGGCCATGCCGACTACGGTTCCGGACATGGGACCCGGATTCGCCTCTGGCCGCTATCGCTACTGAGCATCCTCCTTCCGATAGACGGCGGGCTGCACATAGTCGAATGCGTGATCGAGCCCGGTGAGGCTCTCCGAATGGCCGACAAAGAGGTATCCGTCGGGTGACAACATATCCCAGAAGCGCCTGACCAGCCGGGCCTGGGTGGGCTTGTCGAAGTAGATCATGACATTGCGGCAGAAGATGGCGTCGAATGGCCCTCGCATGGGCCACTCACCCATCAGGTTCAGTCTTGCGAAGTGGATCATGCGCCTGAGCTGCCCGGCAACCTGCCAGGTGGCTCCGCCGGGCGCTGGCACGAAGTGCCGCCGCACCATGTCTCGCGGCAACTCGGCCAGTTGCTCGGCTGGGTAGCGCGCTTCCCTGGCGCGGTCGAGCACGCGCGCCGAGATGTCCGTGGCGAGGATGCGCGACCGGAACAGGAGTGTTTCCGGCAGACACTCATGGAGAACGACGGCCAGCGTCACGGGCTCCTCACCCGTGGAGCAGCCGGCGCTCCAGATGCGCGGCGCTGTTCCGGCTGCCACGTGCGCCGGAAGCAGCGTCTGACGCAGGTAGTCGAAGTGCTGGGGCTCGCGGAAGAAGCTCGTCTTGTTGGTGGTGAGTGCGTCCACCATCTCCTTCAACTCGGCAGACGAGCTGCTGCTCGAGACGAGCGAGAGGTAGTCGCCGAAGCTGGTCAGCCCGAGCGCGCGCAGGCGCCGGGAGAGACGGGCCCGCACCAATCCTTCCTTGCCCTGCTGCAGGTTGATCCCGGCGGTCTGCCGGGTGAGCTCGGCAACGCGCCTGAAGTCCTCGTCCGTGAGCTCGGGCGCCGTACTGGCGAAGGCGACAGTGGAGGTCACGACAGTTGCTTAAGGTCGAGTACCTCGGCCGCCGTCAGCACCCGGTCGATATCGAGCAGCAAGGTCACCCTGCCGGCCCCCTTGGCTATGCCGAGCAGGAACTCGGTGTCCACCTCGGTGCCGAACGACGGTGGATCGGCGATCTCCTCGATGCCGATCGCCTTCACCTCGCTCACCCGGTCTACCAGCACGCCGAGATGCACGCCCTGCAGTTGCACGACGATGATGCAGCTCTCCACGGCATCCACGGATGGCATGCCGAATTTCGCCCGCAGGTCGACGATCGAGATGACCTTGCCCCGAAGGTTGATGACGCCCCTCACGAAGTGGGGCACGCGGGGTACGCGCGTGATCGGCAACATGCCAATGATCTCCTGCACCTTCAGGATCTCGACGCCGTATTCCTCGCTGTCGAGGAAGAAGCTGAGATACTTGCCAGCGCGGGATATGGTGTGTTCGGATGCAGGTGCGGTCATTGTTCAGGCCAGGGTTTCAGGATACGGTGTTCCGGACTGGGATCGGTGGTGGTTCAGGCGGCGTTGCGCTCAGAGTCGCTGCTGTCACCACAACGGGCTCGGGCCAGCGCGACCAGGCCAACGACATCCAGGATGAGTCCCACGCGGCCGTCGCCCAGGATGGCTGCGCCGGAAACCCCCGGGACAACGCCGAGGTTGCCGCCGAGCGACTTGACGACGAGTTGATGCTGACCGAGCAGTTCATCGACGAGGATAGCCGTCCGCTTTTCCTGATCGCCGACGATCATGAGAATCCCCTCGGCCGGATCGGCCACCGCGCCCTGGATGTCGAACAGGCGGTGGACGCGGATGATCGGCATCAGCTCATCGCGCAACAGTACGACCTCGCCACGGCCGTTGACGGTGGACAGGGTGGACCGTTCCGGCCGGAAACTCATGTGTATAGCCGTGGTGGGCACGATGTATCTCTCCCCTCCCACGCGCACGAGCATGCCGTCGGTGATGGCCAGTGTCAGCGGCAGTCTGATGGAGAAGGTGCTTCCCTGCCCGGCCTCCGAAGCGATATCGATCCGCCCGCGCAGCGACTCGACATTGCGCTTGACGACGTCCATCCCGACGCCGCGTCCGGAGAGATCGGTGACCGCGTCGGCAGTCGAGAAGCCCGGCGCGAAGATCAGCTCGAAAGCCTCGGAATCGGAGAGATGCTTGTCGTTGGCGACGAGTCCGCGCTCGCGCGCCCTGTCCAGGATCTTCGTGCGGTTGAGGCCGCGCCCATCATCCTCGAGGTCCACGCACACGTTGGCGCCAGCGTGATAGGCGCGCAGCCGCAACGTGCCGGTGGCACTCTTGCCCACCGCCAGCCGCTCAGCCGGCGTCTCCAGGCCATGATCGATCGCATTCCGGACCATGTGCACCAGCGGATCGCCGACGATGTCCACCATGTTGCGATCGATCTCGGTCTCCTCACCCTCGGTGACCAGCTCCACCTGCTTGCCGGCCTTCTGGGCAAGGTCACGGACGAGCCGCGCCAGCTTCTGGAAGGTGGGCTTGAGCGGCACCATGCGCATGGACATGGTGAGATCCTGCAGGTCGCGAACCAGCTTGGCGGCATGTGCTACCTTCACGCCGAGCACCTGGTCGCGACCGCTGAGGAGGCTGGGATCCTGGCTGATCATGGACTGCGCGATCACCAGCTCGCCCACCATGTCGATGAGACGGTCCAGGCGCTCGGTGCGCACCCGCACGGAGCGCTCGGCGTCGCCGTCCTGGCGACGCTCGCCCTGACGTCGATCGCCCTGACGTCGATCGCCCTGACGTCGATCTCCCTGGCGTTGATCGTCCTGACGCTGATCGTCCTGACGTTGCTCGCCCTGAAGACGGTCTGAAGACCGGGGGTCGACCGGCGTGGCATCGTGCTCCGACCCACTGGCGCTGCCCTCGAGGGCAGCCAGCGAACCGGCCACGTCGCCCTGCTCCAGCCTGATGAGCGCCTGCATCAGCGCGTCATGCTCCTCGGGTACCTCCAGGGAACCGCCATCCAGCGCCTCCTCCACGCTCACCAGCATCGTCGCCAGCATGTCTGTCGCGCGGAGCGAGAGATTCGCACAGTTGCCTTCGAAGGCTATCTCACGGTCTCTCACCCTGCTCAGCAGCGACTCGGCGTGGTGGGCGAAATTGGAGATACCGGACAGCCCCATGAATCCCGCTGTACCCTTGATGGTGTGGAACGCGCGGAACACGGTGTTGATCGATTCCTCGTCGTCCGGATCGTGCTCGAGGGCCAGAAGAGCCGCCTCGGCACCATCTATCCAGTCTCTGCTCTCGGCGATGAAGTCGCGCAGCAGGTCGACGTCTATGTCGTCAGGAAGCACCAGCGCGTCGGACTGCGCGGCCACCGCTCTCGAGTCCTCGGAGATGACCGGCCAGTCACCGGAGCGATGCATCGCCACGGCCTGCGCTACCAGTTCCTCGGCTGCCAGTTCCTCGGCCACCTCGGCCCATGCCGGATCCTCGGCCATCGCCGCCATCAGGTCCAGCTCACCGTCGGGGAGAGGGCTTATGACAGAGTCGAGCGTTGAGCGTTGCGCCGGCACTGTTCTCCCGCTTGCCGCCTCACCGGTCGAACGCACCGTCGCGCTGGCAGCACTGTCCAGGCGCGACATCGCGTCCTCCAGCAACCGGTTGGCACGCGCCAGCGAGGCCGCGCGGATCACTTCGTCCTCACCTGCGGCGGCCGCCGCAACCTGAGTCGCAGCACCACCCAGTGCGAAGGCAGCATCCAGGTCGTCGGTCTCGCGTGCCAACCGCATCAGCGCTGCCCGCACCCGTTCCAGCTCCGTCGTGTCGGCAACCTCGAGCTGCACGAGCAGGGTGGCGACGTCGTCGATCACGAACTGTTCACCGTGATCGCTCATGTCGACCGCAGTGTCGCTCCGGGCAGCCGGGCTGTCGGCCAGTGAGCTGTCGACATCGTAGCCGGCACCGGCCGCAGTGTCCGGCGGCACCGGCACTCCGGCGTCATCTGGCTGGGTGGATGAGGAGTCGGGGGTGCGAGACTTCTTCCGCGGCATGGAGCGTGGATCGGTGACAGAGAGGGGCAACTGCCCGAACGGTTGATGACGGGCCAGGGACGCGTGTGCATTCTGGAGTGTCGGCTCGAGCGGCAGGTACTTGAGAGCGTGCCGCATACGATGTGGCCGGATGGAAGCCGTTCATTCGCGAAGGGCACACCACAGACGCGACGAGGCGCCCCATGGGGCGCCTCGTCGCGTCCTCGTCGTGCACTTCCGTCCAGAGCCGACAGCCGCTCCTTCAGATGTCGGGCGTGACCTTGAAGACCTCGTCGGCGAGCGCCTGACGTTCCTCCGCGTTCGTGATCGTCGCGTCCGGGGTGAAAGTCGCCGGGATCGGTCGAGGTTCGGGCGGCAGTTCGGGCGCACCGTAGCGGCGCGGGTCGAACAGCCGCGCAATCTCCGACAGGCGACTCTCCATGTCCACGAGCACACTGGCCGCGTATGTGAGCTGCTGTGTCGTGATGTCCTGGAACTGCAGGTGACCGGTCATCATGAAGATCTCGTCGCGCAACCTGTTGCGGATGTCCCTGGCTGCCTCGGACGCGTCGCCATTCGCGTCGGCCTCGGCGTCCAGTTCATCTATCATCATCTGGGCACGGTCCAACCCGTCCAGGATGCAGGTTGCGGCTGTCTCCGTGGCGTTGGTCACCTCGCGGATCTTCTCATGCGTGATCTGCAGCTTGTCGGTCGTGGCATTCTCCAGCGCCGAACGGCACTGCCGCAGGCTCTGCAGGACGTTCACGATCTCCGCATTGGCGCGCTGGAGGATGGCGGGTACGAGGGCGAGCGCGGAGGTGGGTGTCGGCTCGGCGGCCGTCGGCACCGCCGCTACGATGTTCTCCTGGACTCCATCAGTGAACTCCCGCAGCGCCTCCAGCTCGTGGTCCACGAGGCGGAGCGAGGCCTCGGAGTCGTACAGCAGCTCCATCGCGCGATTGTTCGTCATGGGTCAGCTCGCTGTCGGGGCCAGGAGGAGAGCATCGATCTTCTCCTTCAGGACCTGGGGCGTGAACGGCTTCACGATATAGTTGTTGACACCGCACTCCATGGCGGTCAGGATGTCCTCCTTCACGCTTCGCGCGGTGACCATGAGAATAGGGACCGTCTTCCCTGAATCGGAGCGAGCGCGAAGTGCCTTCGCCAGCTCGGTACCGCTCATGTTCGGCATGTTCCAGTCGGTGATGACAAAGCTCACCGATGCGTCGAACTTGTCCAGCGCCTCACGACCGTCGCCTGCTTCGACGCAGCTCGAGAATCCGACGCGCTGGAGAGAGTTCACGACGATTCGCCGCATCGTGGCGGAGTCGTCCACGACGAGAAACTTCATGGAGTGGATACCTGTGGAAATGTGGGGCAGGGGCGACGCGTGCCGGGATCGGACGCGAACGATCTGTCTGGTTCGGTAACGGTCAGACGTCGCCCGCGTCGAGCATCCGACGGGCCACCTGATCCACCACCTCGAGTGAGTTGTATGCGCCACTCATGACGCGCTGACGAAGTTCGGCCAGGCGTTCCGCGCTCATGCCTCTGGATGCATTGGCATCCGAGCTGTTCTTCGCGGAGAGTGCGCGGCCAGCGTCGGAGATCTCGACGCGGTCCACCTTCAGCACCGCTCCAACCGGCTGCGCCGGTCCGCCGCCGGCGGGCGCCGGGCGCACCGCCGCCTCACGGGCCCGGTTGACGAGTTCCGCCTGCTGCGCTTCGATACTGCTACGATTGATTCGCATGAATTCCTCCTGTTCCCCAGGTATCGGCCACGGTCAGGGAAAACTTTAGCCCAGTCGGTCCAGATGTCCCACACCGCCACCTGGCGATGTCGGTTCCCGCACCGAAGTGACCGCGTACGGCCCCGCCAGTTCGGCCGCCGGTTCGGCGAGCGCCGCTGCCGGAGCCAGCGCATGCGCCGCCCGCCAGAGGGCTGTCGTGAGACCGGCGGCATCTGCCGCTTCGCCCACCGACTCCATCTCTCGCTCCACCGCTCCCGCCTCTGCTGCCGGCGACAGGCTCCCGGCTACTGACTCAGTCTCCGCAGCCAGTTCGTCAGTCACCAGTGACGCGTACCTGAAGTACGACATCGCCAGGCGTCGGTCGCCTTCTCGCGTGGTGCTCAACTGAACCTCCTCACGGCTAGCTCCTGGGTACCGGTGCCTGAAGACGAGCGACCCCGGCGACACGTAACGTGCGGTCGGGGTCGCTCGGCGGGGTCGGGGTCGCTGGGCGGGGTCGGGGTCGCTGGACGGGGTCCGGGCCGGGCGGGAGTTACCGGAGGATGTCCAGCCGGGCCACCGGGGCAGGCACCCCCGCCAGATAGCCGTGGGCCACCGTGCCGAGTTGATCCAGCCGATCCAGTTCCCAGACCATCTCGTCGCGCATTGCCTGCATCTTGTCCAGCAACTGGTCGTGGAAGCTCAGTGCTCGCCTTGCCGCGAGCTCGACGGGGGCGAGCGCCAGGTCCAACGCACGAGCCTCCGCGGTCGGCGGCCGCTGGCCAGCCAACTGTCCGCGCACCACACTCAGTTCGGCCACCACTGGCTCCAGGTCGCTCAGCAGCGCCTCTCGCTCATCCAGTCGCGCCAGCAGGCTCATTATGGTGGCAGCCTCGTCGGCGTCCGTGTCCGGCATGGCAGAGACGTCAGCGATACGGTCCAGCAGTACCTGCGCCCGGGCGGCCTGGTGGGCCAGGGAGAAGGCTGTCACACCCTGTCCGTGATCCGTAGTGGCCGCTTCATCGCGCGTGGCCGCGCGTAGGACCAGCGCCGCTCTCGTCATGCGACTTCCCTCACCGCAGGATGCTGGGAAACGGTGGCAAATGCCTCACGAAGTTCGCTCATTATGCGGGTGACGCGCTCCAGGCGGCCGGGTTCGGGATTGAGACCCAGGTCGGTGAGCTCGGCCAGCACGAACGTATAGAGTGCGTTCAGTTGACGTGCCATTTCCCCTCCCTGCTCGAGGTCGAGCGTCGAGAGCAGTTCGCCCAGCGCTTGCCGCGCACGGTCGAACGAGGTCAGTCGGAGGTCGACATTGCCCTGTTCGATGCTCAGGCGCGCGCGTCGGAGGTTCAGCAGGAGATGGTCGTAGACCATCACTACCAACTGGCCCGGCGCGGCAGAGCGAACGGCGACTTCCTGGTACTGGGCAGCGTGATTGGCGTAGCTCACTTTTCATCCGGCGTTGGGGTCTGCCATGGAGTATCGGCCGCAACTGCACGGAGTTGACCACCCAGCGTCATCACGATGACTGTCGGTTGGAATTGAGTGCGCTTATCTGCTGGGAGAGCCAGTTGCCCTGTGACTGGATACGGGCGATCGCTGCCTCCATCGCCGCGAACTGCCTCGTCATGGCTTCACGACGGAGTTCGAGCATCCGGGTGGCATCTTCAGCCCGCTTCGACAGGCCGGTGATGGAGCTATCCAGCGACTCCAGTTGTGCGGCGATCGTGCCGTCGCCGCTCCGTGTGATGGAATCGGTCACCTGCGTCATCATCCCGCCCACGCCGCGCGAGAAGTCCACCCTGCCCGCAAGGCCGGTCGCCAGGCCGTGATGGCTGATCGCCAGCCCCTCCGCTGGATTCGGATCCGCATCCGTACCGGGAGAGCCCGTGAGTGTCTGCCCCACGCCGGTCGCGGGTCTGCCGCCAATGGTCCCGACGATATCCACCCCGGTACTGGTCCCGACGAGGCCGAAGGGGTCGGCACCGGCTATCTCGGGCAGGTATTCAACGGTTACCGCAGCCGCCGATCCATACTCGTCACCGGTGATGACCAGGTTCCTGCCGTCGTCAGCCAGAGCTGCGGACAGCTTCAGCCCGTCCCTGGCAAAGCCGGTGTTGAGCAGCGCGACGATCTGCGCACTGGTTGCACCGTCCTCCAGGCCGAGCTCCATCGTCCTGCCGGAGACGGAATCCGTTATCCTGAGCCGATCGGACGCTCCAGAAGCGGCGTAGACCCCGCCAAAACCGGTTCCGACCAGCGATGGCCGCTCGGCAACCGTGGCGATCTCGACGTCGTAATGCCCGGGCTTCGTCCTGGCGTTCGCGGTCACGTATTCCAACGATGCGTCGCTCGGGACACCGGCCGTACCGAACAGCGCCCTGACGTCGCCAATGTTGCTGGATAACGCTGCCTTGAGGGCGGCTGTATCGACTTCCAACGTTCCGGTCCTGGACAGGCTGACTCCGACCAGCGTCGCCCGGTTGAAGGCGGCACCGCTGGTGAGGCCGGAGAGGTCCGTGAGGAGCACGTTGGTGAGCTGCGCCTTCGTGGAACGCAACGTACCGTTGGCGGCCAGCGGCGCGCCCTGTGCGGTCTGGGCGTTTACGAACGACAGGACATCATTGTACGCTGCGGCAAACTGCTTGACCGCGTTCACCGCCGCGTCATCGTCGCGGGTGACGTTGACGGAGACCTCCGTACCCGGCTCGGCGCCCTGAAGACTGAGCGAGACGCCGCCGATGGCATCGGAGATGGTATTGCTGCTGCGGGTGATCGTCACGCCATCCACTCGCACGACAGCGTCGCTACCGGAAGCGACAGTGCGCTGTCGTCCTGCCGTGGACACGCTGGCACGGCCGAGGAGTGCGGCTTCAGGAGCGACCTCGGGCGGGGTCGCCGCATGCTTCACGGAGAGCGAGAAGGCCAACCTGGACTCACCGCCCTCGGAATCCGTGAGGCGTATGGTGCCGTCGGCGTCGAGCGTGGCAGTGGCCGAACGGCTGCCCGCGAAGGCGCTATTGATCTGCCCCAGAAGGTCGTCCACGGTGGAACCGGGAGCGACGACGAGACTGTCGAGCACGGGGCTTCCGGAACCGCTGGTGCCGCGAATGGTGATCGTGTCGCCAGCCACGACGCCGGCCGACGTACCTCCGATCTGCAGGTTGCTGAGCAGTGAGCTGCCCGTCGCCGCCGATTCGCCGTCTCCCCAGGCCTGCTCGCCCGAGACCACCTGACGCACTGCCGAACGACCAGCACGTGCGAAGCCCAGAACCTCGATGGCTCGCTGGCTGTCGGAAACTTCTTGCGGTGTACCTTCGCCGGCCGCCAGCCCCTCCACAGTGCCCTCCACTTCCAGACGATAGGAAGTGGTGCCGTCCACAGTGTGAGCCACCGTGCGGGCCGGGATCCCCTGCGCCTGGATCTTGGCAGCGATCGACGCAAGGGAGTCCTGCGAGAGATCGACCGCTATCGTCCGGCCGCCCACCTTGATCGTGCTCGGTGCCGGCATCGTGACGCCGAGCGAGAGAGCTATGGCCGACGTGACGCTGCTGACAGCCCGCGTGGCTGTGCCACCGCTGGCGGTCGTGTTCGCGCTGAGCGAGCCATCCGTGAAGCCCAGCTTGCCCAGCACTCCCTCCGTGCCGTCAGTGAGGTCGATGCCGGAGGAGCCAGCCACTTCGCTGGAGAGGACCATTCGGTACTCCCCGTTGCCCGTGCTCAGGATGGACGCCGAGACCCGCGAAGGCGATCCACCACCGTTGGCGCCATTGATCCTGTCGCGTATGGTACTGAGAGTGTCGTTGGTGTTGATCGTGATCCGCCGTCCGTTGACCGCGAACTCACCACTCAGTCCGAGAGCGGTGGTGGCGCTGGACACGACGTTCCCGCTCAGCTTCTCGGCAGTCGCCAGTCCCAGTACCTCGACCTTGTATGAACCCGGTGTGGCAGACGCCGAGGCAGCCACGCTGACCAGCGCGCGCCCACCAGCGCCGGAGCTTGCGGAGGCCTTGTAGCCGCTGAAGGCGGTGCCGTCACGGAGTGCCTTGGAGGCGTCGGCAAACTTGCCGATCACGCCCTGATAGGCATTCCATGCATCAGTGCGCTTCTGCTGGAGGGCGATCTGGTTGTTGAGCGGGCTCACGCGGCGTGCGGCTTCCACCTGCATGATCTGGTCGATCATGTCCTGCCACTGGATGCCGCTTGCCAGACCGCTGAATGAGGCGATCGAAGCCATGGATCAGTCTCGGATGAGGAAGTGCGCAGCGGGTCGGTCCACCAGATGGCGGACCCCTACTCTTCAGTTATCGGCAGCAAACCGCCCGGGCTTGAGCCCGGGCGGCTGTGATGCAGGGACGGACGAGTGACTGGGTGCGTAACAGGCGAGGCCGGCGAGACGCGGCGACTCGCCTGAAGAATGCACCACACCCCCGGAAACGGAGTCCGTTTCCGGGGGTGTGGTGAATCGCAGCCGGCGTGGGCGGCGAAGCGTCCGGCGCCGGGCTACGAACCTCGATCAGCCGCGGAGAAGCTGCAGCACGCCCTGGGCGCTCTGGTTCGCCTGCGCCAGCATCGCCGTGCCGGCCTGCGCCAGGATGTTGTTCTTCGAGAACTTCGTCATCTCCTCGGCCATGTCCAGGTCGCGGATCACGGACTCGGCGGCGGAGAAGTTCTGGATCGTGGTCTTCAGGTTGCCCTGGGCGAACTCCACGCGGTTCTGCGTGGCACCGATATCACCAAGCGCCGTGGCAACCTTCTCCATTGCGGCATCGATCGAGGTGAGTGCCGCGCGTGAGGCGTCAAGGTCGGTGAGAGCCGCCGAGGCCAGGTTCAGCCCGGTCGCGCCGAGCGTGAGATCGATCGCGGCGATTGTCAGAGTGTCGCTCGTGGTGTACTGCTCGCTCGAGCCGACGAGGAAGCTACGCGCGCCACCGGAGGCCTCCGTAGGACCCGAAGCCGCGGTCGCAGCCATCGTCCAGACGTCACCGTCTGCCGCGTTGGCAGCCGACGGCGTGACAGTGACACCCGTGTTGGTGGCGAGCTGGGCGAGCGTAACCCAGGTGGTACCACCATCCACGCTCGCCTGGAAGTCGTCGGCCTCGATGGTGCCGGAGTTGGCGCCGGCCGCATCGTGGACGCGCACCGTGATGGTCGCGTCAACAAGACCGCTGTACGTGCCGTTGAACGTCGGGGCAGTGGCCGTGCCGGTGTTCCCGGAATCGGCGGTGCCGGACTGACTGCCGTTGAACACGCTCGCCGCATTCCCGGCCGACGCAGCGACAGTCTTCAGGAGGTGCCCACCCTGGAACTTCGTGGTGTCTACCGTGCGGGTGATCTCTTCCTTCAGCGCCGTGAACTCGGCATTGATGCGCGACCGACCGTTGACGTCGACGCTGTCGGAACCGGCCTGCGTCGCCAACTCCTTCATCCGCTCGAGCATCTTCTGGATCGAGCTGGTTGCGCCCTCGGCGATCTGCAGCACTGAATTGGCCTGCTCGGCGTTCTTCGACGCCTGGGTCATGGCGCGGGTATCGGCGCGCATCCGGTTGGCGATGCCGAGTCCGGCGGCGTCGTCGGCGGCCTTGTTGATCCGGAAGCCGGACGACAGCTTCTGCATCGAGCCGGCGACAGCGTTGTTGGTGTCGCTGAGGTTGCGGTAGGCGTTGAGGGCGGCGACGTTCGTGTTGATACGCATGGTAGGGTTCCTTCCCGAATGGTGACTGGAGCATCCTTGCTCCGGAGTGGTCGTAGAGGCGTTCGCCTCTGCCATCAGTATCGTCGGCGCCGCAGCGGACTTTAGCGGCGCGCGAAAGAAATCAGCGAGCAGTTCGAGCCGACGGCCTTCGTCACGTCACCAGGTGCCTGGTTCATGAAGGAACGACGGGCGCATCCCGTGAGAGACGCGCCCGTGCTCTACCTGCTTCCTTCAGATATGGGTTGCGTGGGTCGCGGCCCGCAGGCTCACGGAGCGAAGGAGCACCGCACTCCCCATGTGCCTTCCGGGAGTGCGAGCTGGCGACCCATGCGACTGGCGAAGTTGACTGCGATCGGTCCCTGCAGGTTGGCGGTCGGGAGTTCATCGCGGGTGCGCGGGAGCGTCACGATCACGAGCACAGCCACGTCGTCGCCATTGGTATCGTCCTTCAGTTGAAGCTCTGCCCTGTCACTCGCGCCGAGCTCCACCGAATAGCCGTCGAAGTAGATGAATGGATCGGCGAGGAGGAAGGTGAGAGCGCTGTGCTCCAGCGACTGCAGCCAGAACATGCCGGGTCGCCCGGCTGTGAGCAGGGTGAACTGACGGCACTCCGGAAAGCCGAACAGCCCGATGGGGAAGGTGAAGGTGCTCCACGGCGATGGGTGTACGAGGCCGAGGAGGTCGGAGGTCACGGTGGCCAGAGCCTTCTCGCGCGGTGCGAACTCCACGCGGGCCAGGGCTGCATTGAGGCTCATCGGAGATAGTCAGTGAGGTTCATGCCCATCACTCGCGAGGTGGCCAGCATGGCCGCCTGGAATGCCGTCTGTCGTCCCACCATCTCTGTTACCGCCTGCTCGAAGTCGATCTCCTGGGTATCGGACTTGAATGTCTTCAAGGTGATCTCCAGCGCACCCAGATTCGCTCCGGTGACCTCGAGCTGGTTCATGCGTGCACCCACGTCACCGATCAACGTCTGCACCTCTCCGGCCGTGGCCCTCAACTGGTCGGTGGCGGCGCCGATGGCGTCCTGATCGTTGGCGCCGAGCGCGCGAGAGAGTTCGCGCAGCGCGGCCAACGGACCCGAGCTGGCCGTGCCGAACACCTCGGTGCCGTCATGGTTGGTGCTCAGCAACTGGCCGGATGAGATCTCAATCTTTCGCTCACCACTGGGATTGGTGGTGGTGAAATCGAGGTTCGCCGGATCCGTGTCGTCGATGCCGAACGGGGCTACCGTGCCCTGGGAGCCACCAAACAGATAGGCGTCCCCGGATTTCGTGTTGCCCAGCGAGACGGCGAAGCGGAGCAACTGGTCCACTTCGGCCTTGACCACCAGCCGCGTGTCGGCGTTGGCCGTCCCCGTCGCCTGGGAGACTCCCAGCTCCCTCGCCCGGACGAGCACACTGTCCAACTGGTCGAGCACTCCCTCCTCGGCGCTGGTACGCGCAGTGGCAGCGTCGATGTTGCGGCGGTACTGTACCAGCGCACGCAACGAGCCGCTGGTGCGCATCACCTGCGCGGCAGCGGTTGGATCCTCGGACGCCCGTTCGAAGCGCAGCCCCGAATAGACGCGACTGGACGTCGCGGCGACCTCCTGCTGGCCGCGCTGCATGTTACGGAGCGCGTTCTGGGTTGTGATGTTGTTCGTGATCCTCATCGGATTCCCTGATTGAGACTCGCGCCTGGACTCGCTCCGCAGTATTCTCTGACCGGCAAATATTGCCGGTCAGCGCACTCATGCGTTATCCTTTCCGGGTATCGGGCGCTCGCCCGATTTCCTTGAGCGGCCCGAGCCCCTGTACATGGCCACGATCCTGTACGTTGATGACGATCCTTCGGTCGGATTGATACTGGAGGACACCCTCCACCGCGCTGGCCACGAGACGATCGGAGCGCGTCACGTCCCGGAGGCACTTCACGTCCTCTCCCAGGGCGGCGTGGACCTCATCATCTCCGACTACCGCATGCCGGGGATCACGGGGCTCGAACTCATCTCGATGATGCAGCGGGAGGGATATGACGTCCCGCTCATCATGCTCACCGGCTACGCCTCCATCGAGCACGCGGTGACGGCGATCAAGGCTGGCGCGGTGGACTACATCACCAAGCCGGTGCGACCGCAGCAACTCGAGCTGGCGGTGGATCAGGCGCTGGAGTTCGTTCGACTGAGACGGGAGAACGAGACGCTGCGCCGCGAGGTCATGGAGCTTCGCAACGAGCGCCAGATACTTGGCGAGAGCGGGGCGATCCGCCGGCTCATGCAGACGGTCGCGATGGCCGCGCCGACACGGGCGACCGTGCTCCTGCAGGGCGAGAGCGGTACGGGCAAGGAACTCTTTGCCCGTGCCATCCATGACCAGAGCGACCGGCGGGACAGGCCGTTCATCAAGCTCAACTGCGCCGCGCTCCCCGAAGGGCTGATCGAGAGCGCGCTCTTCGGCCACGAGAAGGGCGCCTTCACCGGGGCCATAAAGCGGGTGGAAGGCGCGTTCGAGCGGGCGCATCGGGGTACGCTACTGCTGGACGAGATCAGCGAGATGCGGCTGGACCTGCAGGCGAAGCTGCTGCGCGTGCTCCAGGAGCAGGAGTTCGAACGGGTTGGCGGCTCGCACCCCATCTCCGTGGATGTGAGGATCATCGCGACCACCAACCGAAACCTGGCGGCCGATGCCCAGGCGGGCGCGTTCCGGCAGGATCTCTACTACAGGCTGAGCACGATCCCCATCTCCATCCCTCCACTGCGCGAACGTCCGGAAGACATCCCCATCCTCGCCTATCGGTTCGCGTTGCGTACGGCGCAGGACACCGGGAAGCAGTTCGACGGCATAGACCCGGAGGCAATGGCCATGCTCCAGGCTGCCGCCTGGCACGGTAACGTCCGCGAGCTTCAGCACGCGGTGGAGCGGGCGGTCATCCTGAGCCCGAATCCAACGCTGACGGCCAGTGCGCTGGATGGTGAGCGGTTCGGGCTCACGATGGGGCTGGCCGCTGCCAGTTCCCGTGCATCCCTGGGCGCAGCAGCCGCGGCAGCGGCCGGCCTGGATGCCGACGCCATCGTGCTCCACACGTTCAACGTGGCGGAAGCCGAGGGTGTGCTCATCCAGCGAGCACTGGAGCGCGCCAACCAGAACCGTACTCGGGCGGCCGAACTGCTCGGGATCAGCGTACGAACGCTGCGAAACAAGCTCAACTCGCCGTCCGCCTCCTGAACTGAGGCAGCCAACGCGTCAGGGGGTCGGCGAGAGAGGTCCCGGAGTGTCGGAGAGGTGCTCCTGAATCACCACCCAGCTAGCGCCACGGCGAACGAAGACGGCGGTCCAGGCGCCGCCGATTACGTGTGGCTCGCCGCGGGGCGTGAGATGAGGGATGCGGTAGGTCGCCGTGACCACGGCCGCGTCGGGGCCCAGGACGTCTACCTGCATGGGGCCCCAGCGCCATTCGGGCTCGCGCATGTTCTGGCCGATGTACTCCCAGAAGTGAGTCACCGAGCCCGCCAGGGAGTCGCGGTCAGTGGTGACATGCCCGGCGCTCGCCGACACGACCCGTCCGCTATCCGGGTAGAGGCTGAGCATCCGTGCGACCACATCGCCGCCGGCGCCGAGGTCCGTGGCGTCGCGCAATCGCCGTTCGACAGCCGTCGCGATGGCCTGCCGATCGGACGCCGAGAGGGCCCGGTCAGGGTCGCCGGTGACAGCGCAGCTGATTGTCGCGGCAGCCAGCAGGAGCGGGAGTACGGATGTGATGACGCGCATTGGGGTAATGTAGAGGGTCGACCCGATGCAGACGAAGGTGGAATCCTGCGGTGGGACCATCGTACCACGAGTGGGAGTACCATCGTTCCACCCGCGCCCGCCACTCCTTCTCGCTATCTTCATATGGATGCGGCAGGCGAGTTCGAGCCGCCCCGTCCACGGGTCGTGACAACGTGGCGTCCCAAGGGTGGGACAGTTGCCGGGTGAACACGACGTCCGCCGGGTATGAATCTCTGGCGCGGCGCATGCCGTAAGTAATGAATGACTATTGTCGCCGCTTGTGGGTCCAGCGGTCGGAGGAGCGCAGCGTGCGCCCTGACCACCTGAAAGCGTCGACCGCAACTCCAGGAGGGCTCATGCCAGGAATGTCACGATTCATGCTCGCGGTCCCGATTGCTGGCATGGTCAGCCTGTTGGCGGCCTGCAGCGGCGCCCCGCAGCGCGACACGGCCGAGCTCGCAACCGATCTCCAGAAGGACCTGGAGCTGGCCCAGGCCAGTTCGCTGGAGCTGGCTGGCAGTTCGCGGGCCCGTACCGAGGTGATATCGGGCGTGGAGGCCGGTCGGGCGGGCGCCACGCTCGCCGGTGACCGGGCGCCACTCCCGAAGCCGGCGCCGCGGGCACGGACGGAGCGTACCCCGCTTCTGCGTCATGCCGCCCAGCGGACGGTGGAGGCACCGGTGGCCAGCGTGGCCGAGGATACTCCGGCGCCGGCCACCGAGCAGGTCGAGGCGCCCGCCGCGACGATGGCCGCGGCGCCAGCTCCCGAGCCCGCCGCCGCGCCGACCCCCGAGCCTGTCGTGATGGCCGGCCCGGAAACCACCGCGGACGGCGTTGGTGACTCGAGGCCACGCGATCCGGGTGGCTGGGGCGACGCCGGCTCGGGCGACGTGGGCCGTGGCAGCGGCGGCGGATGGGGCGGACTGGGCGGCGTCATCATCCGGGGTGGAAGCATAGGTGACGGCGACCATTGCGAGATCCGGCCGCGTCGAGGCTCTCCGCGCCGCGGTGGTACCTTCCCGATCGGCGGCACCATCTACGTCCCGCGCGCGGGCGGCACGGGCGGCAGTGCGAGCACGGGCGGTGGCGTCACCCCCCGCTCCCGTGGTGGTTCCAGCGGCGTCATTGGCGCCCCCGCGGCCGGCCGCACCCGTACCCGTGGCGGCCAGTAGCACCCACTGAGTGAGACCAGATCCTTGAGCGAGCCCGGCGCGAGAAAATCAGCGCGCCGGGCTCGCTTCGCATCCGGCTGCTCCGGGACGCCACCAGCACGGCGGTCGCTGGCGGGTCAGTCGGTCAGGGACCGTCTCCGCGATCTGGAGTTGCCTCGTCCGCACTGACGGTGCTCGCGGCTCATGCAGGAAGTCGAAAACCGCCTGAGCTGGCCGCGGGGCTACCCGTCCACGGCGCGGCGCTCACCGGCTGCCCGCCGAGTCGCCGACGGCCTCGGAAGAGCATGAATGGTAGGCAGAAAGTGCCTAGCGGCAGGCTTTGCAGCCCTCGAGAGCTCTCGCCCTGGCCGATTCCTGCCACTTTCACTGCTCTCGGTGTCATCCATCAACCCCTTGAATTGACAGTCGTTAGCCTCGTGAGCAGGTGTCACCCGCATCACGAATCTGACAACCGTCGCGACTGGCACCCGGGTTGCCTTCTCCACCGGCGACGGACTGTACCATTTCGCCCGGGAGAGGAAGATGCCTTACGGATTCATAGGCCGCGTCTCGTCAGCGGACCCACTCAAATCAGCGCTCGACGTCAGCAGCCAGCGCACCCGTGTGCTGGCCGGCCGCGTCTCACAGGCGTCGCTCCAACAGCCGAATGGCGGTTTCGCGCTGGCCGAGCTGGGGTCGACGGCCGGCAGCAGCGAGCAGGGCCCGGTGAACCTGGAGGCCGAGATGGCCAGCCTGGCGGACGAACAACTCCGCTACGAAGCCACGGCCAAGCTGCTCCAGAAGACCTATCAGCAGATCCGCACCTCCATCAGGGACCGCTGATGTCCAGTCCATTCCGGGTCGGTCTGCTCCCCATGGTGGGTGAGCAGCAACTGGTCAAGCCGATGTTCCGCACGCTCTCGGTGGCCGCCAGCGGGCTCTCCGCTCAGCGCATGCGCATGGAGACGATTGCCCAGAACATTGCCAACGCCGACGTCACCCGCACCGACGAGGGCGGTCCTTACCGTCGGCGAGCGGTGCAGATGACCACGGCCGGTCCGGGCGGCGGCGCACCCGGCTTCCCGTCGCTGCCATCGCTCATGGACGGCCGACTCGGCGCCGCCCCGGTGCCGCCGGCAACGCCGCTCGGCACGGCGATGGGACCCGGCGCCGAGGACGGCGTCGGAGTGCAGGTCACGGGAATAGTCGAGGATCCGTCGGAGGGCCCGCTGGTCTACGACCCGGGGCATCCGGACGCCGATCCCAACGGCTACGTGCGCTACCCAAACGTCCGAACCACCGAGGAGATCGTCGACCTCATGGACGCCCGTCGCGTCTTCGAGGCCAATGCCACCGTCTTCCAGTCGGCGAAGCAGATGCTCCGTCGGGCCATCGATATCTGATCACCAGACAATGTCCATCAATCCGCTCTCCAGCACGCTCGCCGGAATGCTCGGCCCCATCCAGCGTCCAGCCACCGGAACTGACGGCAACAGGAGCACTCGTGTCGATCAGGATCCGTCGCGCTCGATCGCCAGGCCCATCGCCCAGCCGCCGCTGCGGGCCACTGTCGGTGGCATCGCCCACCCTGCCCAGTCGTCGCTCTCCGCGTCGGCCCCGCCGGGCACCGATCCCGAGTTGTGGAGCGTCCTCACGGGTGAGGAGCGCGCCTTCTTCGCCCGCGTGGGTACGATGGGCCCGCTCACCTATGGACGCATGACAGCTTCACCCGCCGCGTCGCCGAGCATGCGCGGCGGCCGGTTGGATGTGAAGGCCTGAGTCGGATGAGCAATCCCATCGGCGGCCTCGGCGCTGGCATCTCGCAGCGCATCCAGAACGTCACGCCCAACGCGGCGCAGGCGGCGGCAAGGCGTGCCCTGGCCGAGTTCGGCCAGGCCGGCGGTCCCGGCGACGGCAGCATCCCGGTCCCCTTCACCCGTCCGGGCGGGGAATCGCCGGCCTTTGGCGAGACGCTCTCACGGGCCCTCAATGAGGTTTCCAGCGCGCAGGAGCGGTCGGCCCAGATGACCGGCGCCTTCATTCGCGGTGAGCCGGTGGAACTCCATCAGGTGACCGCCGCCGCCGAGGAGGCTAGTCTCTCGCTGGAACTGCTGGTCGAGGTGCGCAACAAGTTCGCCGAGGCGTACAGGACCGTCATCAACATGCAGAGCTGACATAGATGCCGACCTTCCTGCAGCCGTACGTGGACCGCCTGGGTGGGCAGCGCCGGGCGCTCATCGCGCTCATAGGCCTGGCCACCGTCGTCCTCATTCTTGCCCTGTCGCGCTGGGCCAGCGCACCGGTGTACGTGCCGGTATTCAGCAATGTCCCGCTCGAGCAGGTGACCTCGATGACGGACAAGCTCACCGCTGCGGGGATCCAGTTTCGCCTGGAGCGCGGCGGCTCGCAGATAACGGTGCCGACGCCCAAGCTCGCCCAGACTCGCGTGCTGCTGGCCAGTGAGGGAATGCCTTCCAGAGGACGCCCCGGTCTGGAGCTGTTCGATCAGCCGTCGTGGGGCATGACCGACTTCACCCAGCGCGTCAACTACCGTCGCGCGCTGGAGGGAGAACTGGAGCGCACCATCGGCAAGATGCGCGGGATCGAAGCGGCCCAGGTTCACCTGGCATTGCACGAGACGCAGAGCTTCCGCCGTTCCTCGGATACGCCAGGGCAGGCGTCAGTGGTGCTCCGACTCACCAGCGGGCAGGCACCGGCGGACGACGTCGTACGCGGTATCGCGCAGCTCGTGGCGAGCAGCGTGGACGGCCTGGACGGCGAGCGCGTGACGGTGCTGGACGACGCCGGCCGATTGCTCTCGATGTCCGATGATCCGTCCTCGATGTCCGGCATGACGAGCCGCCAGTTGGCCATGCAGCAGGAGGTGGAGCGCTACCTGGAAGGGAAGGCGGAGGATCTGGTGGGTCAGCTCGTGGGCCCCGGCAACGCTCGCGTGCAGGTCAGCGCGGCAATGAACTTCGACCGTATCGAGCGCACCGTGCAGTCGGTGGATCCCGATCGCCAGGCCGTGAGCACCGAACAGAAGGCGGAGATCACGCCGGGCGCCGAGGGCGGCGCCGCATCCAGCAACGTGGCGACGAGCTACGAGAATTCCCGCTCCGTCGAGACGATCTCGGCGGCCGTGGGAGATCTCCGGCGCCTCAGTGTCGCGGTGCTCGTGAACGACCGCCTGGTACCTCGCGCCGACTCTGCCTCGCCACCAACCGTGGTCGCTCGCGATCAGCAGGAAGTGGATCGCATAGAGGCGCTCGTCCGGAGCGCGGTTGGCTTCGACTCGGCGCGCGGCGACGTCGTGAACGTCGTCAGCATGCCCTTCGCGCCCACGATCGACATGAGCACGCCTGATCCGATTCCGACATTGCTCGACCGTGTCAGCGAGGAGCGCCAGACGCTGCTCGGCGCACTCGGGCTGCTACTCGCATTCATCGTTGCCGTGCTCATCCTGCGCGCCCTGCGTGCCGTACCGGCGCTGCCCGCTCCACTGTCGCCACCGGCACTAGGCACGGGCGAGAGCGAGGATGGAGCAGACGACGATGGCGTGGTGCACGTGCGGGCTCCGCAACACCCTGCCGTCCTGGAAGCGCGAGCACCGTCGGCGACCATGGTACTGCGGGATCAGGTCCTGGCCGGGGTCGAGCAGAACCCCGAAGTGGCCGTGCGCCTGGTGCGCAGCTGGATGAGGGAGAGCTGAGACGATGTCCACCGCAGTCGCCCGCCTGAGCGCGCCTCCGCCGCAGCCTCGTCTCACCGGTCGTCAGAAGGTGGCCGTGCTCTGCATGGCGCTGGGCTCGGAGTCGGCTGCCCGCATCACCCAGCAACTGACCAATGACGAGGCCGAGGCCATCTCCTACGAGATCGCTCGTCTCGACGCGGTAACCGCAGAGCAGGCCGAGCAGGTTCTGATCGAGTGGCTGGAACTGACTCTCGCGCTGGGCTCCGTCTCGTCGGGTGGACTGGAGTACGCGAGGGAGGTCCTGGAGAAGGCTTATGGAGTATCGCGCGCCACCCAGATCCTCAAGCGCATCCAGAACCAGCTTGCCGACACCGCCGGGCTCTATCGCCTGCGCAAGGCCGACCCGCAGCAGTTGGGCAGCATGTTCCGGAATGAGCACCCGCAGACCATCGCGCTGCTGCTCGCCCACCTGGAGCCGGGACACACCGCGGCGGTGCTCAAGGAACTGGATCCGGCCACTGGCAGCGAGGTGGTTTTCCGGATGGCGAAGATGGAGAAGGTGTCGCCGGACATGCTGCACCTGATCGAGCGATCCATAGGCACCGAGGCCGACCTCTCGCTGGCGCAGGGAATGGCCACTTCGGGCGGACCGGCTGCGGTTGCGGCGATCCTCAACTTCACCGCTGGCTCGCTGGAGAAGATGCTCCTGGATGGTGTTGCGGCACGCGACCCGAAGCTCTGCGAGGAGATCAAGAACCTGATGTTCGTCTTCGAGGACCTGGCGTCGCTGGACGACCGTTCGCTGCAACGGCTGCTGCGCGAAGTGGATGCCAAGCAGCTCGCCCTGGCCCTCAAGGCAGCCAGCGACGAACTGCGTGGCAAGATCACCGGCGCCATGTCGCAGCGAGCGGTGCAGGCGCTGGAGGAGGAGATGGAGTACATGGGGCCCGTACGCCTGCGCGATGTGGAGCAGGCACAGGCGACCATCGTCGCACAGGTGCGAGCGCTGGAGGAAGCAGGTGAGATCGTGATCGCCGGCGGAGGTGCGGATGACATGGTCATCGGATAGCACCTTCGTGCCGTCGAGCCGCTTCCCGTTGAGGCCGACGATGCTCCGGGGCACCCCCACGGGCAGTCCCGGCCGGGAGTCCGACGGCATGGGTGCCTGGTTGCTCGACGAACTCTCGCCGATCGCGCCGAACGCATTCCACGAGATGCCGAGCGCTGGCGAGCCGACTCCGGAAGAAGTGCATGCGGCCGCTGAGGAGGCGCGCGAGGCCGCGCTGGCCAACGAGCACGCTCGTCTCATTGCCGACGCACGCGCCGAAGGGTACGCCGCCGGCGAGGCCACCGGCCGCGCTGAGGAGCAGGCGCGCCTGGCGACAGCACTTGCAACCGCGGAGAAGGCGCTGGACCAGTTGCGCGCAGGTGAGTCGTACTGGCTGGAGCAACTGGAGGACAACGTGTGCGCGCTCGCCGTAGCGGTCGCCCGGCAGGTGATCGGCCGTGAGCTGGAGAGTGATCCAGGCACACTCACCGACCTGCTTCGTCGTGCCCTCAGCGAGTTCCCCATCGACCAGCCGGTGAGCATACGCGTGAATCCGCTGGACCTGGCATTGCTGGCTGCCTCCCACCCGGCCGACGAGGGCCCTGGGGGAACCGCTTCCGTGGCACCCAACCGCGAGACGCGCTGGATTGCCGACCCCGCGGTCCTGCCCGGTGGCTGCATCGTGGAGGGTCGTGAACGGATCATAGATGGTCGCGTGGACGCCGCGCTGGAGCGAATCTACCGACGCATGACGGGAAACCATGCCTGACGCCGGATCGCTCGCCGCGCTACTCGAGCGGGTGGACGAGACCCCGCGCTTCGCCGCCCATGGCCGTGTGACGCGCGTTGTCGGCCTCGTCATCGAGGCTGCCGGCATGGAAGTAGGCCTGGGCGAACTCTGTCGTGTCACCAGCCTGAACGAGCAGCGATCCACGCTCGCCGAGGTCGTGGGCTTTCACGAACGCGGCGTACTGCTCATGCCGCTGGGGGAGATGGACGGACTGCACCCCGGCAGTAGCGTCACCCCGCTCGGGCGTTCGTTCGGTGTGGATGTCGGACCCGGACTGCTCGGACGCGTGCTCAACGGCCTCGGTCATCCCATAGATGGATTGGGAAAGCTGGAAGTGACCGAGCGGGTGCCGCTGAGTGCCGAACCGCCCAATCCACTGGAGCGCCAGATAATCGACCAGCCTCTGGAGACGGGTGTGCGGGCCATAGATGGTCCACTCACGATTGGCCGCGGCCAGCGAGTTGGCATATTCGCCGGTTCCGGCGTGGGCAAGAGCACGCTGCTGGGCATGATCGCGCGCGAGGCCAAGGCCGACGTGAACGTGATCGCGCTGCTCGGCGAGCGCGGACGCGAGGTGCGCGACTTCCTGGAGAATTCGCTCGGCGCGGAAGGACTGGCGCGTTCCGTACTCATCGTGGCAACGGGCGATCAGGCGGCGCTGGTGCGCGCGCGTGGCGCACTGGTGGCCACTGCCATCGCCGAGTACTTCCGCGACCAGGGGAAGCAGGTGCTCCTGATGGTGGATTCCGTGACGCGGGTAGCCATGGCATGGCGCGAGATCGGGCTGGCCGTCGGCGAGCCGCCAACCACGAAGGGGTATCCACCGTCGGTCTTCGCCTCACTGCCGCGGCTGCTCGAGCGAGCGGGCAACGGCGCGGTGGGTGGAATCACCGGGCTCTACACCGTGCTCGTGGATGGCGACGACTTCAACGAACCCGTGGCCGACGCGGCGCGCTCCATTCTGGATGGTCACGTGGTTCTGACACGCAAGCTCGCCGCCGCCGGCCACTATCCGGCGGTGGACGTGCTGGAGAGCAAGAGCCGTGTCCGCGACCACCTGCTGAGCGCGGAGGAGCGACAGGCAGCCAACAAGATGCTGCGCATGGAAGCGGCATACCGGGAGAAGGAGGACCTGCTGATGGTGGGTGCCTACCAGAAGGGCAGTGACCCCATGGTGGACGCCGCCGTCCTGCTTCGCGAGAGCCTGCTTGGCTACCTGCAGCAATTGCCAGGGGAGAGCACACCGTACGACGAGACGCGAGCGCAGCTCGACATGCTCGCCAAGCGCATAGATGCCGCCACTGTTCGGAGAGGTCAATGACGATGTTCAAGTTCAGGCTCCAGCGACTGCTGGACCTGCGCACCGCCCACGAGAGGGCAAAGTCCGTCGAGATGATCCAGGCGGAAGCGATCTGCGAGGCGAGACGATCGATCCTTGCCAACGTCGAGGCCGCGCGTGACACCGGTCGCGCCGGGCTGCTCCCCGCGACCGGCGGAGACGGTACGGTGGGACAGCTACGGAACATCGCCTTCGTCGTCGAGCAACTGGATCGCCAGGTGGAAGCGGCGGCGACGGCGATGAATGCCGCGGAAGACGCGGCCGCCGCGGTGCGTCAGGACCTGAGTGAGGCGCATGTCCAGCGCAGGGTACTGGACCGACTGCGCGACAGGCAGGCTACCGGTTGGCGCGACGCCGAGGCACAGGCTGACCGCCAGACGATGGACAGCATAGCCCTGGCCCGATTCAGCCAGCGTACCACTTCACCGGATGCTCCTGTCCGCGACAGGAACGCCGGCCCGGGGACGGAATGAAGAAGCTCCTTCCACTGATCATCGGCATCTTCGTGGCCGCTCTTGCCGCCGGCGCGGGCTTCGGTGCACGCCGTGCTCAATTGACCGCAATCGCTGCCAACGCCGATTCCGCCGCGCAGGCGGCCGACACGGCTGCCGACACGACGACTGCCGTGGCCGTGAGTGTGGACAGCACGCTCGCCGACAGCGCGCTTGCTGACGGCCTGACTGCCGATAGCTCGGGCACGGACTCTCTGGCTCGAGCCTATGTGCTCGGTGCGTCCGATGACCCGGCCGGCGCCGCTCGCGCCGCGGCGGCAGCCGACGGCGGACGCGCGAAGTCGGCAGCCGAACTGGCGGCGGCGACCGCGCCGGCTCCGACGGCTGCTCCGGCTGCCGCGCCGGTGGCGGCGGCTGCACGGGCCCCGTCCGCGGACACGACACCGACGGTGACAGTGCGCCGACTGGCCAAGATCTTCGGCACGATGGCGCCGCGCGATGCGGCAAGGGTGCTGGCCGAGCTGGGGGACGAGGACGTACGAACGCTGATCGCTTACCTGAGCGACCGACAGGCTGCGGCCGTGATGGGCTCCATTCCCCCTGAACGCGCCGCGAAGATCACGGGCACCACCATGCGCCTCGCGCGGGAGACACCATGAGCAGCTTGCCAGGCGCCGCCGCATCACGGTCGCCATTCGTCCGACCGGCCGCCGTCGCAGCAGTACGCGAGACAGCACCCGCGACAACATCGAGTCGGTCGTCGGAGAACTCCTCGGCTGCCGCGCCCTTCAGCGCATTGCTGGGAGCCATCCTGGGCAGCAACGGCGAGCAACGCCCGGCGCGGAGCATGCGAACGGCAGCCGACGAGCCTGGGAAGAGTCCAGCCGGCGGCAACGCTGGTGCCGCACCAGACGACATCCTGACGCTGCTCGACAATGCTGCCAGCGAGCCGTCCGCGGCATCGCAGCCAGGCTTCATGACCGAAGCGGAACTCCAGGCCGCTGGCATCTACGCCACGACCATGGGCACGGCGGGTCTCGCCGCGTTGTCCAGCCCTGGCGACGGGCGCGGAAGCGCGGAAGCCGGCGCCGTCGACAGTCAGGATATCGAGGGGGCGGACGGAGCTTCCGGCACGGGGCATACCTCGAGGCTGTCATCCGCCGTCATCTCCAGCGGCGCCTCGGAGATCCCGACTACCGTGCCGTCAGCACGGTCCGCCGCAGCGCTGGACACGATCGCGCCAGAGTTGCGCGAGAGAGTGGAACGAGTGGTGGAGCGCATGCGCGACGAGTTCGGCATCACCGTGGACGTCACCGAGGGATACCGCACGCAGGCTCGCCAGGATCTGCTGCACGCGCAGGGACGCAGCCGGCCCGGGCCGGTCGTGACCTGGACGCGGAACTCCCGACACACCCAGGGACGCGCGGTGGACGTGATGGTGAATGGTGGCTACAGCGACACAGGCGCCTTTGCCACGCTGCAACGCATAGCTCGCGAGGAAGGGCTGCACACCCTCGGGATGCGCGATCCTGGCCACCTGGAACTGCCCGCGTCGGTGGCTGGATCGGGCCGGGCTGCAACAGGTGCGTTCTCTGGCGGCGCGACAGCGGGTATCGACCTGGCGGCACTCACGCAGTTGGCCAGCGATGCTGGCGCACTGGTGGAGAGCCTGGAGGTGGACATGGACGTGCCTCACACGCCGGCGCGGGTTGGCAATGGCGGTTCGGCTGCGCCGCCCGTCGCCGGACTGGCCCGTGTGGCCCCGGTAGCCACGGTGGCGCAGGTCGCCTCCGTCGCGCGCGTGGCACGGGTGGCCGTTCCGGGAGGTCGATCCAGCGGCAGAGTGACCGCTGAAGGAAACGGCGGCAGCGTGCGAGGTGACCCGGCATCAAACCGGGTGCCCGGTACCACCGCGTCCGTTGGCGCCACGACCAGTTCAGCCAACACCTTCGCCGCCAGCGCGACCGATGGTACCGGCGCGACCAGGCCGGCGGTTCCGGAGTCCGCCACCGCGTCGTCGACGTCCCTTGCCGCCACCCAACTGGCGGCGGCAAACGGACAGGCCTCGCCTGAGGCACGCGCGCGATCGGCTGGAGACGACAGGAGCGCTGAGACGCATGGTGAAGCATCTGCGAACGTGGACGGCAACGCGCTCTTTGGCGGCGACCGACAGCGCGACGGTGGAGGCACGCTGGCGGCGCACCGCACGTCCGCCGTCACCGGAGCCAACGTTCCCGACGCCCTGAACCGGATCGACCGGATCGATGCGTTGCGCGACGGTAGTGCCTCGCGTCCACTGTCACACCTGACATTGACGCTCGACAACGCGGCCGGCGGCTCTGACCGCATCCGTGTGGACGTACGCGGTTCCCAGGCAGGAGCTGTCCTGGAACTGAGCGACCCGGTGCTGCGGGATCGGGTGACCTCCAACCTGGGTGAGCTGCAACATGCGCTGGAGCAGCGCGGGCTGCAGAGTGACTCGCTGCAGGTGCGTCGCGCTGGTATTGGCGCGACGGAAGCGCAGGACATGAACAGTCGCATCGTCGGCGCCACCCTGGAGCGCGAGGGCCTGCGCGCCGGAAGCAACGCCAATGCCGGCCAGTCGTCGACGCAGCAACGCGAGCGTGACGGCCGCCAGACCCCGGACGGGCAGCCAGATGACCCGTCGCCCCGTCACCGCCCCCGGCGCGAACCAGAGGAGAACCACAAGTGATAGCTCCCACTTCATCCACATCGACCTATACCGGATCGGCGGAGCCCAACTCGCTCACCGCAGGAGCGGGTGGCAAGCTCGGCAAGCAGGAGTTCCTCCACCTACTCGTCACCCAGCTTCGCTATCAGGACCCGATGAATCCCATGGATGGCCAGGACATGGCCGCCCAGCTAGCCCAGTTCTCCACTGTCGAACAACTCGTGGAGTTGAACAAGAGCATCGAGGCGCAGTCCGCTGGGGCGGCAGCGATGCTCCAGGCCACCAACAGCAATGTCGCCCTCGGCACCATCGGCAAGGAGGTCTTCGCGCTGGGCAACCAGGTGGAGATACCGGAGTCCGGTGTCGACGACGCTTCGGTGACCTTCGCCGTCGACGGTACTGGCGGCAGGGCGACGCTCAGGCTGCTCGATCCGGACGGCAAGGTCGTCTCCTCCAAGTTCCTCGGCGTTGTCGGCGGCGGACGGCAGACGTTCAACCTGGGCGAGATCGGCATGAAGGCCGGACCAGGGCTCTACCGCTATGAGGTCGAGGTGGCGGATGGCGACAAGGCAGTGGATGTCGAGCAGTACGTGAAGGGTCTCGTCAACGGTGTCACCTACGGCAGCAGCGGCGCGGTGCTCACCGCGGGCCGGATAACGATCCCGATCGGACAGGTCATCAGCGTCACCACACCGACTGACCGCTGACACCGGCACGAACGGGAAGTACGACAGCGCGGCACGATCCACAACGCGGCACGAGTCGGCACGACACGCACGACAAGGCAACACGGCTGAATGCAGGCGCACGCGCCGGCTGCCCTTCCCGGCAACCGGCACGCAACACTCCTGCTCAGACTCTCTCCCACAACACGGACGGTCCCAATGATGCGCTCTCTCTTCGCCGGCGTCTCAGGCCTGCGAAACCACCAGGTCCGCATGGATGTTATCGGCAACAACGTGGCAAACGTTAACACCGTCGCCTTCAAGGCCGGCCGGGTGACGTTCAAGGAAGGCTTCGCGCAGCTCCTGCAGGGCGCCAGCCGCCCGCCCGGAGATCATGGCGGGATCAACCCGATCCAGGTTGGACTGGGTATGCAGATCGGCTCCATCGACCAGATGTTCGTCCAGGGCAACATCGAGACGACCGGCGCCAACACCGACCTCGCCATCCAGGGCGATTCCTTCTTCGTCGTGGCGAAGGGGAACGAGCACTACTACACGCGCTCGGGGAACTTCCAGGTGGACGCCGACGGCCGCCTGGTGTCGCCGACGAACGGTTTCGTGGTGCAGGGCAAGATGTACGACAACGGCAAGCCGATCGACGGCATCCAGGACATCCGTCTCCCATTCGGTCAGAAGACAGCCGCCTCGGCGACGGCAAACGTGAATATTGCCGGGAACCTCGACGCCTCGGCGCCCCTGTTCACCGACGGCGTTGGCGGGGCCGGCGACCCGACCGATCCTGCCCACCGTGCGCTCGACGTGAACAAGGGCGCCTTCGTGAAGACGTCGATGACAGTCTATGACGGACTGGGCACGAAGCACGAGCTCAAGGTGGACATGTGGAAGACCGCCGCCGACACCTGGAACTGGGCGGTGGACCAGACCGACATGCTCGCCGCCGGCGTGACCAACTTCAGCGGTGACTCGGGTTCCTTCACCTTCGGCAACGACGGCACGATCACGACGCCAGCGCCACTCCCCGTGATCTCCTTCGATCCGCCGGGGACCGACACCGTGGCCATCACGCTCAACCCAGGCGTCGGCGTGAATGGCCTGTCGCAGTTCGCCGGTACGAGCACCGTCGTGCTGCGCGATCAGGATGGTTACGCGGCCGGTACGCTGCAGAACTTCTCCATCGACCGCACGGGTCTCATCACCGGCGCCTTCACCAACGGCGTCAACGTCTCGCTGGCCCAGATCGTCCTCGCCGACTTCAACAACCCCGGCGGCCTGCTCCGCGTGGGCGACAACATGTACGGTGTCTCCGGCAACTCCGGCGGCGCGGTACTCGGCTTCGCCCTCGAGGGGAGCCAGTCGTTCGTCACCAGCGGCGCGCTGGAGATGTCCAACGTGGACCTGGCGCAGGAGTTCACGAGCATGATCGTCGCCCAGCGCGGCTTCCAGGCCAACAGCCGGGTGATCACGAACTCCGACGAGATGCTCCAGGAAGTGGTGAACCTGAAGCGGTAGCGCTGATCGACTCCGGGACGCTCACGGTTTGATGCACTCGGACCGACCCGGCGCCAGCAAGCGCCGGGTCGGCCCTGGTGGCCGACGGCACTTCCCGCCGGACCACACCCGGCAATTCCTGCCGATCGGCAGGAGCGCCCATGCGGCGAGCGACGACAGACGATCGCTCGCCGCATGTCGTATACGCTTGTCAGGGCGTGACTTGCGGTGCTCTTCAGGCGTCATCCCGGAGAGCGTTCCGAGTGGTACAGCGCCTGCCTTCAGGTTGGGCGCAGTTCGTCCGACATCCCATCACCCGTGCTTCAAATGTCCACAGCCGACGATCAGGCATCTCCCACGCCGTCCAAGTCGAAGAAGCTCCTCATCATCACCGCGATCGTCGTTGGCGTGGTGGGCGGTGGAGGCGCGGGAGTCTACATGGCTGGCCCACTGCTGGCCGGCAGCCTGCCCAAACCGGCCGCGACAGCCAATGCCGATACCAACGCTGATTCTGCTGACGACGGGGAGAAGGACGCTGGCGGCAGGAAGACAGCCTCGTCACCGCTCCACCTCGTCGAGAACATGGTGCTCAATCCCGCCGGCTCGGGCGGCTCGAGATTCCTGCTCCTCTCCGTCGCCTTCGCCGTCAAGGACGCCGAGGTCGTGAAGTCGATGACCGAGCGGGATCCTGAACTGCGCGACATCATCCTCCGCGACATTGGATCACGTGATGTGGCATCCCTGACCGATATCACGATGCGCGATTCCATAAAGGTCCAGCTCCGTACGGCAGTGCAGAAGCGGTTCGGCAAGGATGCCGTACGCGATGTCTACTTTCCGCAGTTTGTCATACAGTAGGCGCGCACCATGTCATCCGAGACGCTCTCCCAGTCCGAGATCGACAACCTGCTCCAGCGCGGCGGCGCGGCGGCACCGGTGCCCGCGGCCAGCGTGCCCGCGATGGACATCCAGGTCTACGATTTCCGCCGTCCGAGTCGTGTCTCCAAGGAGAAGCTGCGCGCCCTGGAATCGATGTACGAGAGGCTCGTGAAGTCGCTGGAAGGATGGCTCATAGGACGTGTACGTGGCCAGATAGAGCTGCAGCTCCAGAGCATCGAGCCGTTCAGCTTCGGGGAATTCATCTTCTCACTCCCCACACCCTGCGCATCCTACCTGTTCGACATCGCCGATTCCGGTGGACAGCAGGGCGTGATCGACATCGGCCACGAGTTCGCCTACTTCCTCGTCGACCGGTTCTTTGGCGGCGGCAGCGGCAACCTCACCTCGATGGATCGCTCGCTCACACCGATCGAGCGCATGGCCGTCAGGGGCGTGGCCGAGCGGATGATCACCCAGCTCGACGAGATCTGGCAGGATCATGTGAAGCTCGAGCTGCAGTTGGCGGGCTTCGAGAGTTTCCCTGAGATCCTGCAGGCCGTCAACCGCGAGGATCCGGTGCTGGTGGCCAATATCGAGGTACGCACCGCCGAGATGAACAGCCTCGTGCTGGTCTGCCTGCCATTCGCAGTGCTCGACAAGTTCTTTGCTGGTGGCACGAATCGACGCGGGAATACCGTTGCCGGCTCCGAGCGCGAGCGTGAAGTCAGCCGGGAGCTCACCGAGAGTTCGCTGCGCGCAGCCAACGTTCAGGTGGCGGCGCGTCTCCCTCTGTTCAATATCCCGCTGAACACGATCGCCGGACTGCATGTCGGCGGCATCCTCACCACGGGAATCCCGACTGACACCAATATCGAAGTGATGGTCAGCGGACAGCAACGCTTCACGGCCACCGCCGGCCGCTCGTCCGGCAAGCTCGCCGTCCGCATTCTCGACGTCCATCATCTGGACAACGAGCCCGCAAGCGCGCCGCCCGAAATCGCGACCGCCACGGAAGCAGTCGCAGTCGATTGACCTGATCGCCGGACACTCCCGCGTCCTACCAGACCAGCACCCGCACTCCTCCCTGGCCAACCTCGCCATGTCCCAGACATACGCCCCGCCCACCGCCGAGTCCGGCGGTCTCAATCCGCACTTCGATGAACTCGGCGCCGGAATGGGGCCGCAGGGCGAGGTGCCGCTGTCAATGCTGCTCGACCTCACCCTTCCCGTATCGATCGAGCTCGGTCGCACGTCCATGACGGTCCAGGAGATCCTCCGACTCGGCCGTGGATCGGTGATCCAACTGGATCGCCTGGCCGGCGAACCGATCGACATCTATGTCGGCGAGCGTCGCTTTGCCGAAGGTGAGGTGGTGGTGCTCGGCGAGCATTTCGGCGTGCGCATCACACGCATCGTGAATCACAATCCGCTCAGCGAGACGAACGCGTGACGATCGGATCCGTGCTCTGGGTGTGCATCACCCTGGGCATAGTCCTGGGCGTACTCGGCGTCGCCGTGCGACTGCTGCGCCGTTTCGCCATCGGTAACAGCGGTGGACGTGGTCAACTTCCGATGGAGGTCGTCCAGCGACTGTCGCTGGGGCCCAAGCAGGGGATTGCGGTGGTCCGGGTAGGGGAGCGGCTATTGGCCGTTTCGTTGGGCGAAGGCGGGGTGCGGCCGCTGGCGGAACTGGGCGAGGCCGAGCAGGCGCTGCTCGCCGAGCGAACCGCGCTCGCGGGGCACTCGTTGACGACTGCCATGTCGGCGATGCCGGCCAGCGTGGCGGCAATGTTTGCGAGGCCCGCAGGGAAGGTCGAGAGCGCCGCGAGCGCCTCGGTGCCTGCCACGGTGACGACGACGATCCCCGTGGCGAGAACGCGCACGCCTCTCCTCTCGCCGCTGCCGCCAATGGCGGCCGTACCCGACCCGCGGCTCACGGTCGCTCATGCCGGATTGCACGAGACGCCTGGACCGCGCTTCACGCACGCTCACTCCACAGCGCGCGTCACTTCCGGACCGCTGGTCGCCTCGGCTCACACAGGGATGCACACCGATCCCGAATCCGCGCTCGCCCATGCTCTCGTCGGGATGCCCTCCATACCCGAGACACCGAGCGGTTTCGGCAACATGCTGCGTGCGGCACTCCGCACGAGCGCGGTGGTCACCGTGGCGCTGATCCTTCTGTCGAGCACGACGACGATCGCGCGCGCCCAGCAGCCTGCGCCACCGCCGACGCCAGCCATCCAGCCACCGGCGACACCGCCGGCGGCCGGCCAGGGCGCGGTTGGTCAGCCGGCCACGGGTCAGCCGGCGGCAGGTCAGCCGGCCATACCGCCGCGTGCTACGGGCGCCTCCACCCCGACGGGCGCCGGTCAGGCACGGCCGCTCACGCCGGCGCCATTGCCGTCCGTGGTCCCCGTGCCAGCGCCGGGCTCCGCCGCCCAGCCAGCGACAGCGGCAGCCGCAACGGCACGACCGGCGGCCGCGGCTGGTGCGGCCGCCCCGGCGGGTGCCGGGAGCGGCACCGGCGCACGCGCCGACGAGATGATCGCCCGACTGGCGCCGAGCGTCGACCTGCGGATGGGCGATCAGGACGGTGGATTGAGGTTGAGCGGCACGGTGGGCGTCATCGTCATGATGGGGCTGCTCACCCTCCTGCCCACGCTCATCCTGATGATGACGGGCTTCACCCGCATCCTCATCGTCCTGCACTTCGTCCGCCAGGCGCTGGGCACCCAGAGCGCGCCGCCCAGCCACCTGGTGGCCGGATTGGCGCTGCTGCTCACCGGCTTCGTGATGGCGCCGACATTGCGCGACGTGAACCAGAATGCGCTGGAGCCATGGATGAACGGGGAGATAGCCCAGTCGGAGATGCTCAGTCGTGGCGTCGTGCCCTTCCGCGATTTCATGGCCCGCCAGACGCGCGACGGCGACATCCGCGCCTTCCTGGACATGAGCGACGCTCCCGAGCCGGCGACGATCCACGACGTGCCGCTCGTCGTCCTGACCTCGGCATTCGTCACCAGCGAGTTGCGGACGGCATTCCAGATCGGCTTCGCCCTCTTCCTGCCGTTCATCGTGATCGACGTGGTGGTCGCGTCGGTGCTCATGAGCATGGGCATGTTCATGCTGCCGCCGGCCATGATCTCCTTGCCGTTCAAGTTGTTGCTGTTCGTGCTGGTGGACGGGTGGGCGCTGTTGACCCAGAGTATCGTGGCTAGCTTCAGGTAGGGCCGGCATATTCTGGAACGCTGACCTGCGACATCAGGCGTACTTCGCCACGTTCGGCGAGCCTCATCGTGAGTCCTGGCGCACGGCACGGCCGACGACTCCACGCGCTCGCGGCGCGTAGCAGGTTCCGCTGCCTGACGGTGGCATCAACGCTCGAGTTGGCCCGCGCAGCGGTCTGCGGCGTGACCAGGAAGGTGCGACGAGCGGTGACACGGTGGTCGTGCAGTGCTGGGCGCTGGTGAATCTCAGAACGGCCGCCATACGATGCCGATGGCTCCGCGCGGACGGATGGAGCGGCCCGATGGGCGCAGCGTCGTGTCGAACCCGTCCAGCGTCGCCGTGCCGGAGGAGACGACATCCACAGTTGCGCCGACTTGCAGTGTGAACTGGCCTCGCAACGGACGTTCTGCCCCTGCACCGACGCGCGCGCCGTTGCCGAGTACCACGAAATTCAGGTGGGGGAGAAACGGATCAGCCTCTCCCGCCAGTGAAGGCGGCAGTTCACCGCGCGTGACGTCGAGACCTCCCAACGCCTGCCGCACATAGCCGACCGTCACCCGAGGACGCCACGTGGCCATTGCTCCACCCAGCGACGCGCCAGGGTACCAATGCGCCAGTGCGACGAGCGACAGGATACTGGCGTGTCGCCCGCCAATCCCGCTGTTCGCCGCGTCCAGCTCGACCGACACGCCGTACCCCGACCAGTCATAGCCCACGCCGAGTGCGATGCCGGCGCCCGCGCCGAAGGTGCCCACTCGCTCCCAGGTCGACTTGCCGCGATCGTCGAGGAACGGTTTTCCGTACGTGAGAGCAGCGTCGAGTCGAAGTCCGGTGGGTAGCGCGTCCTCGTTCTGCAACACTCGACCGAATCTGGTGGCCGCACGCGCCTCGGGCCAGGCGGTAGCCACATCCGGTCGCGTCCCCTGCCCATGTGCCGGGGCCAGGGCCACGGCGCAGGCGCCTATCCAGAGCGCGATTCCAGCAATCCATTCCGGAAGGCAGCGGTGCGCGTCGGGCTCGGGCGGATTCATCACCTGCAATGCGTGGCAGGTGAGGGTGGAGCCCACAGGAGGCGGAATCGGCACGCTGCGGTCATGCGCATACTTGCCTGGCACCGCTGGACGCTGGGGTCCATCGTCCCGCTGCATGAGTCCCAACCGGAACGGTGGCATCAGCCGCACCAGCCGGCAGCCGACCACCATGCTCTCTTGCTGGGGTGCGTCAACCCGGACGCCTCGGGGCCTGGCATCGATTTGCGCCAGGCCCATTCTCCTGCCGTCTCATGCCACGTCGAGAGCTGCGGCCGCCCGATCCATCTGTTAGCGGTTGCCCTGCGTGGCCCGTGCGGCCGTTGGTGGCGTCTTGTATCTCTCAAACCAGCTCCGCAGGTACAACTGCGTCCGGATGAAATTCGAGGGCGTGGAACTGGTTCCGTGCCACTCGTTGTTGAACCGCACCATCGCGGTCGGTACACGATTGAGCTTCAGGGCCTGGTAGAACTCCTCCGTCTGGCTGATGGGTGTGCGCAGGTCATTCACTCCCGTCATCAACATCGTCGGGGTCCTGACGTTGGCCACGTACATCAACGGTGACCGTCGCAGATGCTCGCTCGGGTCCTCCCACGGCATGCTGGCGAAGTTGTGGTACCAACTGGCACCATCGGTGTTGCCCACGAAGCTCAGCCAGTTGATCACCGGGCAATTCGACGACGCGGCCGCGAATCGGTTGGTGTGTCCAACTGTCCATGCAGTGAGTACTCCGCCGCCTGAGCAACCGAACACGTACAGTCGATTGGTGTCGATGTATCCGCGATTGACAACTGTATCGACACCGGCCATCAGGTCATCGAAATCCTTGCCCGGATATGCATTCTTGATCGCGTTGCCGAACGCCGAGCCATAGCCGGTCGAACCACGCGGATTCGTGTACAGCATGACATATCCGTTCGCCGCATGGTCCTGGCGCGCAAAGCTGAAGCCCACGTTGTACATGGAATGCGGGCCACCGTGTATCTCCAGCATGAGCGGATACTTCCTTGATGCGTCAAAGTCGGGTGGCTTGACGATCCATCCCTGGATCTTCATGCCATCGACCGACGTGTACCACACCTCCTCGGTCGTAGCCAGAGACTTTCCGGCCAGTACGTCACCGTTCACATCGGTGAGCTGCCTGAGAACCGGCGACCGAACGTCGAAGGTGACGATGTCGTTGGGCTTCTGCGTGGTTCCCGCAATTCCAACAGCCATGAAGTTGGCTCCCACGTCGGCCGTGCTGAGCACCTGTGCGCCCTTCGTCACTTCGCGCACATCTCCCTGCATCGACACGAAATACAGATTCCGCGCGCCATGATTCTCGGCCGTGAAGTACAGACCCTTTCCGTCCGGCGCCCATATCACACCACTGGGCGAACGATCGAGTGAGGGCGTCAGTGATCGCGGGTTCGACCCGTCAGCGTCCATCACGTAGAGTGCGGCATCCTGCCACGTGGCGTCGGTGCTGTCGTATCCCGTGTAGGCGATCAACTTGCCATCAGGCGACGGCACGGGATTGTTGTCGGGGCCTTTTCGATTGGTGAGTTGCGTGATCGCTCCGCTGGCCACATCCACGCGATAGATCTCCGATTCGCGCCAGGCATATTCGGAATCACTCACACGCAGCGACGTGAACAGCAGGCTCCTTCCGTCAGGCATCCACCTGGCGCCATTCGACGCCCATTCACCAGTAGTGATCTGCCGTGCCGTACCGCCATCGGCCGGCACGGTGAATACCTGTTGCTGCCCATCTTCCAGGAACCCCTGCCGATCGGAGCGGTACTTCACCTTCGTGACCACGCGAGGCGGTTCCGTCCATTTCGCGCCGCGCGGTGCGGCTGGCATCGGGATGCGCCAGTTATCGTTACCCCGCACCAGCATGCTGAACGCGATCGACTTGCCATCCGGTGACCACTCCACGTTACCGGGCGATTCCGTGAGCCGCGTGATCTGTGTGGTAGCGCCTTCGGCGTCCATGTAGCGCACCCAGATCTGCGAGCCACTGGGTTCGCCGGGAGCGGTATAGGCCACGCGCCCACCATCCGGCGACCACTTCGCATTGGAACCCTTCATCAGGAAGCGATTCCTCGAGCCATCCGCGTTCATCAACCACACCGATGATTCGCGCTTGTCATTCATTCTGTCGATCCACGTACGCGTGTACAGGATCTGCTTGCCATCGGGGGAGAGCGCTGGGTTGCTGACGTCCTCCCAGTCGAAATAATCGGCGACGGTCAACCGGTTCGCCATCGCGGCGTTCGGTGCCACATCGGGTATGATGTTCTGACCCTGCGCCGACAGCGGAATGAGCATGGCGCTCATGAGCAGGATCGGCAGGCACCAGTTCGCGGTGGCGCGATCAGGTCTGTGATCGGGCCGGTCATTCATTCCGTCACGCGGGCGTGGGGGATCTGCTTGCATCGTTGGCTCCTCCAGAGGGCGTTTGCGCAGCCGCCACAATGAACCGGCGACGCCGGGTAGCGCTCCATACTGCATCCCGCAGCGGAGCATCCGCAATAGCGGCTGTCTGGAACAGCCCGTGTGCAGCAGCCGGCCAGCACGCTGAAACTCGCCGCTGGTCTATCGCTATCCCTCGGTCTCTGCTCGCCGCTTCTGAACCCTATGGCGGTGTGAGTTGCGAGTGCCAGCTTCTGAACCTCCTTAACCGGTGTGAGCTGCCAGAGGAATGACAACGGCACCGAGTGGCGCGGTCACCGATGAGCCTCCGGCGGTTCATCACCAGCCATCATCACCTGCCATCATCGGGGTCGGTAGAGCAATACCTGCGGAAATGAGTCGCTGACCGTCGCATACCGTTTCCCATTCCGGATCGCCCGGATGATGCCAGGCGCCGGCAGTCGGGCCACCTCCCTACCGTCGGATGCACGCAGCCTGCGCTCCTCGTACGTCATCGTTCCGCCGCCACGGCCCACCGTCCCCTCGCCGATGGTGACCACCAGCGTCCCGTCGCTCTCGAAAGCGACGTCGTCGGCGAAGCTGCGAGTGCCGAAATGCAGAAGCGCGCGCGGCAGATGTGTTCCACTGTCTCACGACCTGCTTCCTGACACCGGCCTGACAGCGAGAGAGTCGGTCCGTGCAGCGACGGCGCACCAGGAGCGGCCCGACGACGTGACCGACCTGGTGATCGGGCTGCCGCCGCGCCAGCGTGTCATCCTCCTGATGCACTACTACGCCCGAATGCCCGTCCGCTGCATTGCCGACGAACTGGGCCTGGCGCCCGGCACCGTGAAGACCACCCTGTTCCAGGCTCGTCGGCGCATCCGTGAACGGTACAGCTCGCTCTGGGAGGGGGAGCGAAACGGTGAGCACGAATCTTCGACTGGCTGACGCGGATCCCCGTTTGCCACTACCCCGTAAATGCTCGAAGTTGATAAGCAAGCGTCGCGCCTCACGAACGCCCACTCGAACCGACGACCTGTCGCGAGCATACCCTCAGGCCCCATAGTCTGGATCGACCAGGCTCCTCACCGCTGCGCGCTCAGCGTCCGTAAATAGGCCGATCTTGAGCAACCGAAGCCCATCACTGTCTGCCACCACAAAGACGGGCGTCGCATGTCGCGGTAGCACATCTGCCAGATACCCATCTGGATGTTGTAACATTGCGAACTTCAGCCGTCGCCCGGTCACGTATGACTCCAGTTCCGCACTCGTGTCCTGGAACGATAGGCCGACGACTGCGTCAGGATTGCTGGTAGCTAGCGTGTCGAGAAACGGCAGAATCCGCGCGCAGGCTGGGCACTTGGTGGAGAACACGACGTATAGCACCGGTTGGTCTCGTTCGATCACCCGTAAGGTGCCGGAGGATACGTCGATTCCCGTCAGGAAGGGCGAGGTGGGACGGACGGCGAGAAGTGAGCGCGTGAGCTCCCGGACGTCCGACTGCGCGATCGTACGCCGGTTGTCAGTGCGCAAGAGTTCCACTTCGGCGCTCTCGCGGGCCTCCGCCTCTCGCACGTAAGCGCGTGCCACATACAATCCTGTGGCAATGCTCACGAGTGCGACGCACTCGGCAAAACGTGGCAGCCTCACGTGCTCCCTCCTCAGGATCGTGGCCGGACCTGGACGATGCTCAGGTGCGGAACGTCGGGGCCGTTCCTTACGAATATCACGTACTCGCCCCAGCCTGCCATCGGCAGGCCCAGGTACAACGAATCGTCTGCGGGGATGAACCGTTTATAGAGTAGCGATCCGTCATAGCCACGGAACTCTGCGTAGGCGCCCATGTTCCTGGGTGGCACAGCTTCCCAGTCGTTGCGCCGTGCCCAGTAGAGCGCACCGCGTGCCGTACATGCCACGGCCGACACGTGCGGACCGGGTCGGTAGGCAAGCGACGGTGCTCGGCCAGGATATCGCGGCGAGAAAGGCACATGCCACTTCAGTGGCGTGAGAGTGTGCGACATCACCTGTCGTGTATGGGCATCGATCGTGACTCCTTCGAATGCCCACGCATACATAACTGCTATGACAGGCTTGCCGTTCTCCCTGCCGAGACAGACCTCCGCAAACTCAGCTATGCGACGACCAGGGTTAACTTCGGCCACGTCTGACGCGCGGACTGCCCCCGTCTGGATCGTGGCATCGCGTGCCTGCAGGAAGAGCACGAGCTGTCGACCCGAGTCGTCGCCAGCGCGCGCGTCCTCCGACGGCAACAGCACGTTCCCGACGATGAGCGTTGTGTCGTCAACCGCGCCGAGGCCAGCCGCTCCATGGGGCAGCACGTTGCTGAGACGGATGGAGCGTAGCTGCGCGCCGGACAGGTCGACGAAGAAGAGTGAGGATGCGTCTTCGTCGTTCACCAGGAGCGTGTCACCGCGGAAGGCCAGGTTCACCACGCTTCTATACTCACCGGGACCACCCCCACAGCGCCCGAAGCGCCGGGTTAGTTCGTCGTCCATCCGGAGGAGCGTGATCTCACAGCTCTGCTGGTCGTACACCGCGATGAGCCCGTCATCCCGGGCAGCGACAGCACCGATCTGACCGAAGGCATGGGGGCCGGAGAGGGAGCCGATATGCGCCACTTGCCTCAGCTCGACCGGCTTGGCGCTCAGCGAGTTGGCCGTTTCCGCGGGCGGGAGATCACGGAATAGCTGTGAGCTGTGGCCCCCTGCTGGCTCACCACAACCGAGGAGCAGCGTGAGAATGCTGAGTGCAGCAAGGAATGACCGCGTCGCGTTCGGTGGCACCGCGCCCATCGCCTGAACTCTCATCTAGTCCGCCCTTGAGGAGCCACGGGTAATCGCGTCCATGAGAGCACCTCCGTCGTGAAATGGTTGCTTCGCGCACGCGGTGTGGCGTCCGGCCGTAGCTGCAACGCCGGTCGGCCTCTCCTACGGCTGACAGACTGACGGCACGTCCGCATCGCGCGGGGCGGTTGGCGAACCCAGACTGGCGCGGCCGTCGCCAAGCTAGACGCAACCGCAGCCGCCTCCTGGATGATCCGCGCTCTGTCCTGATGAGATGATGCGCGACGGAGCAGAAGGTTTAGTCGTCTCCATGTGTTGCTTGGCTGCAGTCCGGCTGGAGATGAGAACAGTGAAGCAGCTGCAAAGCAGGGGCGCACCGGATCCCGGTGCGCCCCTGCCTACATCCAGAACTGGATGGTCCTCTAGTTCTGGTTGTTGGAGCTCCTGGCAGCTACCGCCTGCACCTCGTCCAGCACTCGCAGCAGGTTGCCGCTCCAGATCTTCGCGATGTCTTCCTCGCTGTAGCCGCGCTTCACCAGCTCACGCGTCACGTTGATCGTCTCGTCGGCATTGTTCCAACCGTCCACGCCACCGCCGCCGTCGAAGTCAGAGCTGATTCCAGCGTGCTCGAGGCCGATGAGCTTCACCACGTAATCGATGTGGTCCACGAAGTCGCTCACGGTGGCCCTAGGCCCCGCGAAGCGCGTCATGATCTGCTCCTGCTGCGCCGTGTAGTCGTTCCGCCGGTCTTCGGGCATGGAATCCACCAGGGCACGCATCGCGGCAAAGCCGCCGCGGCCGGGCTCCGGCTCCGGGAGACCGAAGGCCGTGCGGAGCTCGGTCATGGCCGAGTCGCGCTGCTGGTTGCGCGCCGCGTCCGCCGTCGGGTCGCACTTCACGTAGCTGTTGAAGGCCACGAGCTGGACCACGCCGCCGTTCTTCTTGAGCGCCTGAAGCTCCTCGTCGTCCAGGTTGCGGCTGTGGTTGCAGATAGCCCGCACGCCGGAGTGCGAGGCAACGAGCGGCGCCTTGCTCAGCTCCACCAACTGCAGCATCGTCTGCTTGGACGGGTGCGAGATGTCGAGCATGATGCCGAGCCGGTTGGCTTCCGCCACGACCTGCTTGCCGAGCGGGCTGATGCCGTTGTGCAGCCAGACGTTGTCGCGCTCGCCGGTGTTGGAGTCGGAGAGCTGGCTGTGGCCGTTGTGGGCGAGCGAGAGATAGCGTGCGCCGAGGTTGTAGAACTGCTCCACCCGGCTGATGTCGGTGCCGATCGGGTAGCCGTTCTCCACTCCGATGAACACCACCTTGCGGCCGCTCGCGTAGATCTGGCGGGCCTCCTCGGAAGTGCGGGCAAGGCCGACACGGGAAGGTGCGATGGTGTCGGTGAGCCGGTGGATGGCGGCGAACTTCTCCATCGCCTGCTGGTAGGCGTTGTCGTAGCCAGCCTTGTTCAGCTCGCCCTGGCCGGTGTAGACCACCAGCCAGACGGCGTCCAGTCCGCCCTTCTCCATCTTGTCCAGGTCCACCTGGGTGCGCGGCAGCCTGGTGGCGTAGTTCGGCTCTCCAGCCTGGAAATTGGCCGGGTTGATATCCACGTGCGTGTCCATCGTCATCACGCGGTCGTGGATGGCCTGCACGTTGTCGTCCGTGGCCACGTCGTCGCCAGCCTTCGGCGAGCAGGCCAGGAGCGCGGCGGCGATGAGCGGCACGGCGAAGGTGGCGCCGGAGAGCGGATGGAAACGGTTCATATCGGGTGCGTATTCGGGTGAGTGTGCAGCGATCCGGAGACGGACGGGATGTGGTGCCTGCATGAGCTCCGGTACAATGAATACGTTTCAGGTGGGCTGACCGCTGTTATGGCCCCGGCTTTCGCCGGGGTGACGGGCTTTCGCCGGGGTGCCCCGGCGTTCGCCGGGGTGACGGGCTTTCGCCGGGTGTGCCCCGGCGTTCGCCGGGGTGACGGGCTTTCGCCGGGTGTGCCCCGGCTTTCGCCGGGGTGACGGGCCTGCGCCGGGGTGCCCCGGCTTTCGCCGGGGTGACGGGCTTTCGCCGGGGTGCCCCGGCTTTCGCCGGGGTGACGGGCCTTCGCCGGGGTGCCCCGGCGTTCGCCGGGGTGACGGGCCTTCGCCGGGGTGCCCCGGCGTTCGCCGGGGTGACGGGCCTTCGCTGGCGTGACGGGGGTCGGGAGCGTCATTCCGGCGAAAGCCGGAATCCATGTTCCGCTCCTAACCCCGCAGTACCTCCGACGGCGACACCCGGGACGCTCGCCAGGCTGGAACCAGGCTGGCCACCAGTGCCACCACCACCAGCACTACCGACACCCCTCCCAGTACCAGCGGCTCCCGTGGCGAGGTGCCGAAGAGGAGCGGCTCCGCCCAGCGGCCGCCGACAATGGCGAGAAGTAGACCCACGGCGATCCCACCCAGGCCGAGTAGCAGCCCTTGGCGCATCACCAACCAGCGCACGTTGGCCGGCTGTGCGCCGAGGGCGACGCGGACTCCCATCTCGCGGCTGCGGCTGGCGGCGGTGTACGACATCACGCTGTACAGCCCCACCGCGGCCACTATCAGCGCCAACGCGCCGAAGAGGGCGAAGAGCGTGGCCCCCAGGCGCCACGGACGTAGTTGGGGCGCCAGCATGTCTTTCCACAACTCCACCTTCACGTCCAGCAGGCTCGGGTCGAGCTGGAGGAGTGCACTGCGGAGTGTGGCGGCCAGAGCCTCCGGTCGCGCCGTCGCTCGGACCAGCAGCACTCCGCCGCCCAGCGCCTGCTTCCCGGACAGGTAATACTGGAATGCCGGTTCGTCCCGCAGCTCAAACCGTGGCGTGTCCTGTGCCACCCCGACGACGCGTGAGCACGTCTTCTGTCCGTTGACGGCGACGAAGCACTGCCCTATCGCATCGCCTCCAGGCCACAGGGTGCGCGCCATCGTCTCGTTCACCACCACCACACCCTCGGCGCCCTTCACGTCCGCTGACGTGATGCCCCGCCCGCGCAGGATGCGTGTGCCGACGGTCTCGAAATAACCGTCTGAGACGCCCATCATGTACGGGCCGCCACCAGGCATGGACGGCAGAGAGTCGTAGCCCGGAATCTTCGGGTACCCCCAGTACGAGGCGTAGAACGGCGTGCCGAGACCCTGCGCCGCGCTGGCCACCCCAGGTATCGCCCGCACTCGCTCCAGCGCTCCGTCCAGTACTGCTCGCCGACGCGCTGACTCCGCCGCCCGCTCCTCGTCGGTGCCGCCGCCCGTGGACGCCCAGTCCAGCGAGAGTTGTAGCACGCGCTCCGGCTGAAGGCCGATGTCCAGCCGTTGGATACTCCACAGACTGTGGACGAACAGGCCGGCGCCAATCAGAAGCAGGGCGGATAGCGCCGCCTGGGCGGTGGTGAGTCCCCAGCGGAGTCGTGATCGATGTGAGCCGGACTGCGCGCTGCCGCTGGCCAGTGAGGCCGCCAGGCGTGGATCGCTGGCCCGGATTGCCGGCAGGAGTCCCACCAACAGCGCCGTTACGAACGTAGCGGCGGCGGTATAGGCCAGCACACGACCATCCACCGGCGAGCCGGACCAGGCAATGCCGTCCAGCAACGTCAGGCGGAGTAGCCGCATGCCCCAGTAAGCCACCACCAGACCAGCCGCGCCGCCGGCAACGGCCAGCAACGCCCCCTCGGTCAGGAGCAGGCGCACCAATCGGCGACGGCTCACTCCGAGGGCCAGCCGCACGGCGATCTCACGGCGGCGCCGCATACCACGCGCCAGCAGCAGGTTGGCCACGTTGGCGCAGGCCACGAGCAGGAGTGCCACGGAGACGCCCACCAGCCAGCGCGACACCCTCACCTCTGACGCCTCCACCCCATGCTGATCGAACCAGAGCGGACGGAGGGCGAGACGCGTACCGGGGGCCGGCTCGCGGACGGTCTGCGCCGCCCTGTAGACGGCGTCGAGCTGGGTAGCCGCCTGCGCAATACTCGCTTCCGGGGACAGACGTCCGACGATCCTGAGCCACGTCGCGTTCTGGCTCGTCGTCCAGTCGGGTATGGGGACACTCGCGCTCACCGGCAGCCAGAATTCCACCGGCTGCAGTTCGGCCCCCGTGAAGCCCTTCGGCGCCACGCCGATGATGGTGAAGGCGCGTTCGCCGATGTCGACGGTGCGGCCGATCACGCCGGGATCGCCGCCGAAGCGGCGCTGCCAACTGCCGTAATCCAGCACCGCCACTGCCTCGCCCTCGGGCGGCAGTTCCTCATCGGCGGTGAAGAAGCGTCCCAGCGCGGGGCGGGTGCCGAGGAGCGGAAAGAGCGTGGAAGTCACGTAGTTGACGCGCACCTGCTCGGCGTCCAGCCCGCGCCCCATCGTGGCGTCACGGCCGCCGGTATAGGCGGCCACAGCACTCAGCGCCGGCACCTGCTGACGAAAGGCGGTGTAGGTGACATAGTCGAAGCTGGAGATCGCCTGCTCCGGCTTTCCCGGCTCCTGAGTAGTGACATAGATCCGTCGTAGCTGATCCACGTCGACCACCTGGGCCGGACCGCTGAGAAGCAGCCGATCTATGACCCCGAACATGCTCGCGTTGGCGCCGATCCCGAGCGCCAGGGTGACGATGACGACGGCGGCAAAGCTGCGGTCGCGGAGCAGCGACCGGGTGGCCTGACGTACGTCATACCAGAGCGACTCGAACCACTCGCGTGCACGCATCGTCTGCTCCCGTTGAGCGGCGGTGCGCGTGAGCGCCCGCCGGTTGGTGTCGAGTGCGCCGAAACGGCGCGCGGCCTCCTCGCTCGCGGCCTCCGGAGTCATTCCGCGCTGCTCCAACTGCCGGGCGCGTAGCTCGAGGTGGAGGGCAATCTCCTCGTCCACCTGCTCGGCCAACTGCCCACCGCGACCGGTGGCAAGGCGGAAGGCGCGACGGATGCCGATACGGATATCGCTCCGCGAGCGCCTGGGCCCGTCGTCGCTCAGTGGGTCGCGTGGCATGGGATCACACGGCACGGGATTGCGCGAGATGTGGGATCACCAACGATGCGGTCGAGCCTTCTTTGATCGCCTGGCATCATGCGACTACAGGACCCCACGGGATAGCCGGATATGACGTACGCGCCCGGCGCCATTCTATCGCCGAATGTCATGCGATCACCAGGCATCATGCGATCACCATGTATCTTGAGGTCGCCGGATACCGGGCGACCACCGGTCGCCATTCTGTCGCCGGATGTCCTGCGATTGCCGGGCGTCACTCGATCGCCGGGCGTCACTCGATCGCCGGGCGTCACTCGATCGCCGGGCGTCACTCGATCGCCGGGCGTCACTCGATCGCCGGGCGTCACTCGATCGCCGGGCGTCATGCGATCGCCGGGCGTCATCCGATCACGAGGCGTCGGATCTGCCGACATGCGGTCGCTCGACATCGCGATCAAGCACTGATGTAGCCCGGGACGCCGCCGGAGCCGGTTGCACCCGCGGCGGCGCTCCCTGGCGCGGTGAGGATTTCGGTCACCGTCCGCGCGTATGCCAGCCAGCGCGTCGTCTCGTCGCGCAGGTGGGCCAGGCCGGCAGAGGTCGGCCGGTAGTAGCGCGCCCGACGGTTGTTCTCCGTTCGCCCCCACTCGGCGGCCAGCAGCCCGCGCGCTTCCATCCGGTAGAGCGCCTGGTAGAGAGCGCTGTCGTCCAGTTCCAGCCCGTCGCCCGATCGCTCCTCGAGCCAACTGGTGATCTCGAAACCGTGCATGGGTGTCCATGCCAGCGCCTTCAGAACCAGCACGTCGAGCGTCCCCTTCACTACCGGCAGTCGTTCGGTCACGCTTCCCCCCAGACTCTCAATGGTGTGTCTGGAAGATAGGTATGGTCGATGACGGAGCGCAAGATCGGGCCGCGAACTCGCTGGCGCGACATCAGCATGAGAGGCCATCTGCCCACTCCAGCGGTGTGATAGCGCCCACCATTTCCTGGCGCGCATCGCGGCTGCCGGGCCTGAAGTATATGATTGGACCGCCCGAGCTCGAGGAATGCCGCGGGCCAACCTGTATTCCTACCTCAGTCAGCCCGCCATGCCTGAACTGGATCCCCGACACGACGCCTACATCGCGAATGCCGCTCCCTTCGCCCAGCCCATCCTCGAGCATCTTCGCTCCGTCGTCCACGAGGCGTACCCGGCCATCGAGGAGACGATCAAGTGGGGAATGCCGAACTTCACGGTGAACGGTGCAATCGTCTGCAACATGGCGGCATTCAAGCAGCACTGTGCGTTCGGGCTCTGGAGGGCCGCCGAATTCCTGGGCAACGACGCTCCGGCGAGCACGGAGGAGCGCTCGGGGATGGGAAGCTACGGAAAGCTCCGTTCGATTGACGATCTTCCTCCGCGCGCGGTGCTCGTGGATCATGTCCGACGCCTCGCCACGGCACGCGCTGAAGGGCCGGAGAAGGCTGCCAGGTCACGGAGGAGCCCTGTCGTCGGCGACGGTGCATCGACAACGAGACGGTCCGGCGGGCGCGGAAAGCTATCGCCGAAACATCCGGTGACGGTGCCGGACTACGTGGAACGGGCGCTCGATACGAACGCCCGAGCGCGCGCCACTTTCGACGCCTTCCCGCCCAGTCACCGACGCGAGTACGTGGAGTGGATCACGGAGGCAAAGCGGGAGGTCACGCGCGAGCGACGGCTGGCGCAGATGCTGGAATGGCTGGCCGAGGGTAAGGCGCGAAACTGGAAGCACGAGCGGGAGTAGCCAGGTCGGGATCAGGTGGAGGCTGGCCAACTTGCCGGGCTTTACGGCCGGTGATCCGACGTACACTCCGTCGACGGCGCTGTCCTGCGGGCAGGGACTGGCGCGAGGTTCCGCGCGTTAGCGCGCCGCGAACATGGATTCCCGCTTTCGCGGGAACGACGGAGGCGCCAGCGGGAATGACGGAGGGGAGCGCCGTCGTGAGGACGGGCACGGGGGAATGACGGACGGGCACGGCACCGACGGACATGGATTCCGGCTTTCGCCGGAATGACGGAGACCGGCGCCGGAATGACGGAGACCGGCGCCGGAGTGACGGAGACCGGCGCGGGAATGACGGAGTGGTGCGCGGAAGGACGGAGTCGCGCGTAATGACGGAGTGGTGCGCGCGGAAGGACGCAATGGATTCCGGCTTTCGCCGGAATGACGGAGACGCGCGCGGAACCCCGTGAAGCGGCTGAGATTGCCGCTCCTGACCCGGCACTTCTTGCCGGATGAACCCCTCATGCCGGCCGGCCCACCATCGTCCCCACGCGCGTAACACCCTGCAACACCATCACTTGGGCGCGAACCGGCAGCGGGTACGGAGCGTGCCTCCAGGGCAGGCGCAGTCGTGGCGCGAAGCAGTTTCCGTCGCCAGCGACACCCGACCCTCGCCCTCCGCCCTCTCCATGTCCCACACTCTCGTCGTCGACCTCGCCCGCAACGCGATCCTGCTCGCCTTCGTGCTCGCTGGCCCGATGCTCGTCGTAGCCCTCGGCGTGGGACTGCTCGTCTCCATCTTCCAGGCCGTCACGCAGATCCAGGAACAGACGCTGGCCTTCGTCCCCAAGCTGATCGCCGTCGCCGTCGTCTTTCTCGTGGCGCTGCCATGGATGCTCCAACTGAGCGTGAAGTACACCTCGGAGCTCTTCCGCAGCATCCCCACCCTGGCCGGCTGACCAGCCGCCGCCCGCTCGGCAAGACGCCGCGACGACCGTGCTTCAGGCACCCCCCTTCGATCTCTTCGCGCCCGGCGCGGGGAGCCTCATCGCCCTCTGCGGAGCGCGGGTGAGTGGGCTCCTGCTCGTCGCTCCCGTCTTCTCCGCGCGCATGGTTCCGCCCATGGTGAAGGCGGGACTGATCGTGCTGCTCACCGTGCTCATGGTGCCGGTGGCCACGGCGCACCTCCCGGTCGCCCCGGAACTCACCCCCGCGACGGTGCTGGGCGAGACGCTCGTCGGTTTCGTCATCGGCCTGGGCGCGGCGCTGCTGGTGGGCGCGGCCGAGGCGGCGGGTGAGCTGATGGCCATCCAGATCGGACTCTCCGGAGCGTCCATCATGGACCCGGTCAACCAGCACCAGGTGCCGGCGCTCGGGCAGTTCATGCAGCTCACGGCGATCGCCCTCCTGCTCGGGCTCGACCTCCATCTCGTCATGCTCGACGCCGTGGCCGCCAGCACACGACTGCTCCCGATAGGCATGGAGATGGATCTCGCCGGTGGCGCGAGGGCCATGGTCGGCCTGGGAAGCACGCTCTTCCTGCTCGGCCTCCGCTTCGCCGCACCGGTGGTCGCCTCCGTGCTCATCGCCAACGTCGCCCTGGCGGTCCTCAGCCGCGCCGCGCCCCAGCTCAACGTGCTCTCCGTAGCCTTCCCGCTGCAGATCGGCGTCGGGCTGTTCGCGCTGGCCGCCTCCATCCCCCTCATAGCCACCTTCTTCACCAACTGGTCGACGCCTTACGACGACATGGTGGGCAGGGTGCTTCGCGTGCTGGGAGGCGGCTGAGGATGTCCGATAGCGACGCCGAGAAAACCGAAGCCCCCACGCCCAAGAAGCGTGAGGAAGCGAGCACCGAAGGCAAGGTACCCCGCAGTCAGGAGCTCACCACGGCGCTCCTCCTGGTTACCGCGGCGCTGGTGTTGAAGCAGCTCGGACCGGGACTGGGGCATACGCTGATCGAGATCTTTGGTTCGTCACTCGCGGGCGCCGGCGCCGACCTGGATCGCGCGTCAGCGGTGATGCTCATCCAGCACACCGGCTGGCAGGCACTGCTGGCGCTGGGGTTGCTACTGGCATCCATCGGAGGCGCCGCGCTCGCCATCGGCGCCGCGCAGGCGCGAGGCACCTGGTCCACCAAGGCGCTCGCGCCCAAGTGGAGCAGGATCAGCCCGATGGAGAATGGCAAGCGGATGGTGGGCTCCCAGCCGTGGGCCGACCTGGCCAAATCGCTGCTCAAGCTGGGTCTCGTGAGCGGCGTCGTCTACAGCGTGCTCCGCTCCGCCTGGGGCGACATCCTGGCCCTCGCCCAGCAGTCGCCGCTGGGCGTGTTGGAAGTGGTGCAGCGCTACGGTGTGAAGCTCCTGCTCACGGCGGGTCTCAGCTACCTCGTGCTGGCGGCGATGGACTATGCCTACCAGCTCTGGCAGTTCGAGAAGAGCCTGAAGATGAGCAAGGAGGAAGTGAAGCAGGAGATGAAGCAGAGCGAGGGCGACCCGATGATCAAGGCGCGTCGCCGGAGCGCCGCTCGTCAACTCGCCCGTCGCCAGATGTTCACCGAAGTACCCAAGGCCGACGTGGTGATCGCCAACCCGACACACATCGCCATCGCCATCCGCTACGACCCCGCAATTGCCCCGGCGCCGATCGTCGTCGCCATGGGCAAGCGGAAGGTCGCCGAGAAGATCAAGAAGCTGGCCTTCGAATCCGGAGTGCCGGTGATAGAGAACCGCCCCCTGGCCCGCGCGCTGATCGCCAGCGCAAGGCTGGGCCAGCTCATTCCCGTAGAACTCTACGCCGCCGTGGCCGAGATCCTCGCCTTCGTCATCCGTCAGCGCGCCGCCCGTGGCTCCACCTGGGAAGGGAGTGCCGTAGCATGACCGCTCCAGCAATTGCCGTGATTCCCGGCATGAAGGGCAAGCGCAACGCCGAGGTGGGTCTGGCTATCGGCGTCGTCTTCGTCATCGCGCTGCTCGTCGTGCCGCTGCCGGCGGTGCTGCTGGATCTCTTCCTCGCTACCGCCATCGGTCTCTCGGTGGTCGTGTTGCTGGTCGCGCTCTATACCACCGACCCGCTGGAGTTCAGCTCCTTCCCGGCGCTGCTGCTCCTGCTCACGCTCTTCCGACTCGCCCTGAACGTGAGCAGTACGCGGCTCATCCTGGCGAAGGGACACGCCGGCGAGGTGATCCAGGCGTTCGGACAGTTCGTCGTGGGTGGCAACTACGCGGTCGGTATCGTCCTCTTCCTGATCCTCATCGGGATCAACTTCATCGTCATCACCAAGGGCGCGGGCCGGGTGGCTGAAGTGGCCGCGAGGTTCACGCTCGACGCCATGCCCGGCAAGCAGATGGCGATCGACGCCGACCTGGGTGCCGGTCTCATAGACGAGGTGCAGGCCCGCAAGCGACGCGATGAGATCTCCCGCCAGGCCGACTTCTTCGGTGCCATGGACGGCTCGTCCAAGTTCGTGAAGGGCGACGCCATTGCCGGCCTGCTCATCACCGGCATCAACGTCGTCGGCGGCATCTTCATCGGCATGGTGCAGCGCGGGATGGCCTTCGGTGAGGCCGCCAGCACCTACACCATTCTCACCGTCGGCGACGGCCTGGTATCCCAGATACCGGCGCTCATCGTGAGCACCGCCGCCGGCCTGATGGTCACCAACGCTGGCGGCGGCACCCGCATGGGTCCGCAGCTCGCCAAGCAACTCGGCGCGCACCCCAAGGCGATGTGGATCGCCGCCGGCGTGCTCGGCTTCTTCGCCCTCGTGCCGGGGCTACCCAAGTTCCCGTTCGTCGTCATGGCCATCGCCACCGGTGTCGTGGCGCGCATGGCCGGCAAGGCCGAGACGCTGCGCGACGACGCAGCAGCACAGGCCATCGCCAACGACACCGGCCCGGTGCAGACGCCCGACCCCATGCAGGACCTGCTGCAGATCGATCCGATCGAGCTGGAAGTGGGCTACTCGCTCATCCCGCTGGTGGACGAGCGGCAGGGCGGCGACCTGCTGGAGCGCATCTCCCTGCTGCGCAAGCAGGCGGCGCTGGAGCTGGGCATGCTCATCCCGCAGATCCGTATCCGCGACGACATCCGCCTGCCCGCCAACGAGTATGTGATCAAACTGCGCGGCGCCGAGATTGCCCGCGCCGAGGTGATGCCGCGCTTCCTGCTGGCGCTGGATACCGGCGGCGTCATCCAGCAGATCGACGGCATGGACACGGTGGACCCCAGCTTCGGCATGCCCGCCCGGTGGATCGCCGCCGCGCGCCGTGCCGAGGCCGAGTCGTATGGCTATGTGGTGGTGGAGCCGAGCACGATGGTGGCAACACATCTCATGGAGACGTTGAAGGCCAACGCCGCCGAGTTGCTGGGCCGACAGGATGTGCAGGAGATGGTGGAGACACTCAAGCGCACGCATCCCGCGCTGGTGGACGAGATCATTCCCGCCAAGCTGTCGCTGGGCGTGCTGCACCGCGTGCTGCAGCGGTTGCTGCGCGAGCGCATCCCCATCCGCGACCTGGTGACGATCCTGGAAGCGGTGGGCGACGCAGCAGATCAGACGAAGGATCCGGAGCTGCTCACGGAGTACGTGCGGCGATCACTGAGCAACGTCATCGCCCGGCTGTACATGGACGTCACCGGCGGCATTCGCGCGGTGACCATGGGAGCACGGCTGGAGCAGGCGCTGGCTGGACTGTTCGGCCCGCGCGCCGGCACGGCTGGAATGAGCCTGCTGACGCCGGACACACTGGCCGCGATGCTACGCGACCTGAACACGATCTCGATGGCGCACTCCAGCGAGGGGCGTCCGTTGCCACTCGTGGTGCCGCCGAACCTGCGCGTGGGCGTGCGGCGACTGGTGGAACCAGTGATGCCGCAGCTTCCGGTGGTCTCGCTGGCCGAGCTGCCGCCCACCATCACACTGAGCAGCATCGCAACCTGGGAGATGCCACATGGCAGCTGACACGATGGACCTGGCGCTCGCATCCTTCCGCGGACCCGACACGACGGTCTGCTTCCGGGCCGCCGCGGCCGAACTGGGCGACGACGCGGTGGTGCTGCGGACGGTGCTGCACGGCGACGCCGTACCAGCGCAGCGCGCCGAGATAGTTGCCGCGCCGGCGTCGGCGATCGAGCGCTACCGCGCGCGACTGACGCCGCCGCGTCTGATGCGTCCCGACCGGGCTACCCGTCAGCTGCCGCTCGTCATCGCCCTCGTTGGCCCGACTGGAGCCGGCAAGAGCACGACGGCGACCAAGCTGGCGCGGCACGACGAGGCATTCGGCCAGTGGCGGGCGGGCATCATCACCCTGGACACCCGGCCAGGTGCGCTCGAACAGCTCAACGCCCAGGCGCGGGCGGGGGACATTCCGCTGGAAGTGGTCTATGAACCGGCGCAGGTGGCCGGCGCGCTACGTCGACTGATGAAGGCCCGCTGCGACGTCGTGATCATCGACACGCCGGGCCAGAGCCCGCGCGCCGACGCGCTCGCCCAGCGCTGGTCGGCGGCGCTGCGCGCACTCGCGCCCGACGAGATTCATCTGGTGGTCGCGGCCACGCAGCGCGCCGACCTCGCGGCCGCCGTTCGCGTGGACGCGGTAGCTGCCGGCGCCACGCACTCGCTCATCACCAAGGTAGACGAAGTGCCCGGCGGCCATGGGCTCACCGAGCTCACAATCGCCCTCGGCATGCCTGTGCGTTGGGTATGTGACGGCCAGGACGCCGGCGCCGATATCCGGAACGGCGCGCCGCGGCTGCTCGGCATGCTCGGTGTATCGAGCACGCTGCCGGCAGGAGGCGTGGCGCCCGCACCGCGTACCGCGGCTGCGCATTCGCCGGCTGGCGCAGCCGCCGCGAGCGTTCCCACGCGTCGGTCGGGCATCCGCTCCTTCTTCACCCGTCGTCGCACGGTCATGGTCGGCCGGTGACAGCGCGATGACCATGACTGACCGGATTTCCGTCCGCGCGGCACCCTTCGCGTCGGGCAGCAACAGCCCGCTGTCGTCGACCGCTTCCATTCCTTTCCTCACTGCATCGTCAACGCCGGGTAGTGACAGCGGGATGTCCCCGTCCGTTCCGATTTCAGGCACGCAGAGCCACGCAGCGTCAACATGCGCTGTCACACAGGAGGCAAAGCGCTTCGCTGGCAGGTGCCAGCATGCGTTGCGTGGGTGGTCGTTCGAGCGTCCTTGAAGCGTGAACAAGCGCATTGCAGGATCGATCAATCCCACGGTTCTCGTCGTGGCGAGTGGCAAGGGTGGCACCGGCACTTCGGTGGTCTCCGCGCTGCTCGGTTTGGCCGTAGCTGGCGAGGGAAGGCAGGTGCTCCTCGTGGACGGCACGGAGAGCTACGGCGCGCTCCATCACATGCTCGGCGTCACCCCTCGTCATCCGCTAGCCGTACTCCGCGGCGACCATGTGGATGTCGAGGACCTGTTGACGCCAGTGGACGAGAGGCTGTCGCTCTTTCCCGGCGGCGCCGACGAGAACTCCACGGTCGCTCCGCTCAGCCAGACCGAACGACAGCTCCTCTTTCGCCGGGTACGTGAACTCTACTCCAACTTTGACCTCGTCGTGGTGGATGCGGGATCGCGGTTGGAGGCGGTGCTCACCGCCTGCGATGGCGGCGTTACGCGACTGTTGCTGGTAGTGCCAGACGAACGGATAGCGATGGCCGCGTCGCACGGACTTCTGAAGGCGGTCGACGCACGCAATCCGGGATTGCCGGTCGACATCCTGACCAACCGTTGCGACGACGAGGAGGGGGCGACTGTCCACTCCCACATGGCCAACGCCGCCGAACGATTTCTCCTGCGTGGCGTGGGCTACGCGGGCTGCATTCCGGCCGACCAGTGCTTGCAGGGCGGGATGGGGGCAGGAATGACGATCCAGGATGCCGCAGCCGGCTCGCCGGCGGCAATAGCTGCACGGAGCGCCGGGTTGCACATGCTCAGTGAGAGGATCATGCCGGCCAATCGGTCAGTCACGCCGGGCCAGACGCTCCTCGTAAGACACGCGTGACCGTACGCATTCTCGTACATCGAACTGCACCATCGAGAGGCAAGACTCCATTGGACATGTCGGATACATGGCGTGCCGTGGCCGGCGGCGATGACGCCGCTCGCGAGCGACTCCTTACCGAGCATCTGGGCCTGGTGCACTTCGTGGCCCGTCAGATCGCGCGCGGTATCAGCGTCGAGGCCGACTTCGACGAGCTGGTGAGCGCCGGTACTATCGGCCTCATGAGCGCGCTCAGCAGCTTCGACAGCGGACGCGGGCTTGCCTTCAGCACCTTTGCCGCGCCGCGCATTCGCGGCGCCATACTGGACGAGCTGCGTCGTCAGGATCACGTACCGCGTTCGGTGCGTCGCAAGGCACGCGAGCTCGGCAACGCCCGCGACGCCCTCACCCGCACCCTGGGTCGTGCTCCCGAGACGAGCGAGATCGCCGAGCATCTGGGCGTGGACTTGGACACGCTATGGCGCTGGCAGGGCGAGGTGGAGACCAGCGTCCGACTGCCACTCGACCGTCCGGCCACCGACGGCGGTGCACCCAGCCCCGCTGAGACGCTGTACAGCGAGGACGAACGCGGCATCGAGGATCTGCTCACGCACGAGCAGGAAGTGGAGATTCTGCGTGATGCGATCATGGGACTAAAGGAGCAGGAACGCACCGTGCTGGCCATGTACTATTTCGAGGAACTCAAGCTGCACGAGATCGCGACGGTGCTCGAACTCACGGAGAGCCGGGTGTCGCAGATCCGCTCGAAGGCGATCCTGCGGTTACGGGAGAAGATGGCGCCGTTGCGTCAGGAGCCGGCCGGGATCCGGGGGTAGGGCACGCCGAGGGGGGGGCGACAACTGGCAAGCATGCCGCTCCGGCGTATTTGCCATTGACCTACTCGGCGTGTCGTGACACAAGAGCACGGTCTCTCCATCTCGAGCCCTGGCTGGCTCCCGTCACTGCTATGCAGGTCGGCCATACGGCTTCAGGACACGATCGCGCCACTGAGCCGATATGCGGACAGGCGTGTACGACAACTATGCGTCCGTGACCATCCTTGACAATGAGCCGGAAGGTAGAAGTCGCCCCTCCTGCTGCTCCACGGCCGGAAGTAGGCTATCGTCGGTAGCAACCGATCGCCTTGGAGCGGTGGGAAGCGGAAGCGGCGCGAAGATTCTCGCCCCTTTCTCAGATCAACGTTCACGACGATCCCCCGCAAGTCGCGAAGGTGCAGTGTGTCGATCGGACGTGGACGGTCGTCTGAGAGGAAGAGCATTCGAATGAGCCCACCTCCGGCCCAGCCGGTTACGAACATCAACGTCAGGGCAAGCGCTGCGCGAACGATTTTCATGCTGGTCGCTCCCAGATCCTGATCTATCGAACCACGGCACCTGAACTATCTCGCTGCATCGAAGCGCACCACCTGCGGAAATGGCTCGGTAACCGAGAGGTAGAATGAGGTACCAGTACCCGAGATAGCGAGGCTAGCGCGTCCCGTCTCGATCTCAACTATGTCCACGCGCTCCCCTGTCGGGGCGAAACGCGCTAGATAGTGTACGGTCTCCCGGTTCGCCCTAACTGCGGCGCTGTTGCGCCCTGCGCTGTTGCGCGCTTCCATGTCGTGCTGCTGGTAGATGAGCAGGATGCCGCCATCCGGCAAGGCTCCGACGGCAAGCGGGGCGGCAGGAACTACCCGCACCTGCGAATTGCCGCCGACAGTTATGAAACGACCCTCCATTCCGGGAAACAACTCGGTGCCATGGGTCGCCTGTTCATCCCCTCTAATGTTCGTCCACTTGCCTAAGAGCGGGCTGGCGAAGGTGAGTTGTCCATCCGGTTCGCCATTCAGAATTCCTGGAGAGCCAAAAATTGATAGCTCCCCCGACTGCTTGGTCGCTGGCAGAAGGCTATCGATTCGCGTGCCGCCCTCATCGAATACGAGTATCGCGGCTTGATTGGCACGATAGAGCCGACTCACATAGAAGCGCTCGTGTGAATACGCGAGTGCTAGCGGGAGACCGACATCGATTGGGATCGACTTGATGTACGCTCCAGTCGTATCAAATTCCTCGATCTTCGGCTGCTCGGACTCAAGCACGAAGATCCTTCCGTCGTTCGACAGAACGATATCGCGTGGCCGAATAAACTCGCCCGGACCGCGGCCATAGCCGCCTGGAATGACTCGAAGTAGCGTGCCATCTCCTTTGAATACGACGATTTTAAGGAAGTTTGCATCCAACACGTAGAGCGATTCCCCAGGCCCTTCAGCTATCGCAGCGACGGCACCGAGCATACCGCCGCTAAGACGACTTTCCTCGACGGTGAGTGGCCGACCTGAGTCGGCCATGCTGCTCCAGCCGAAGCGTTGACCGACCGTGAAGCTGGATAGACGCGCATCCGCCTCCCAGCGTGAGCCACGTTCGCGTGGCACCGATGGGTCCCGGGCAACGCCATCGGTGGCACCAACCGATGCGTGAACCGTCGGTAGTGTCTCTCGATCCACCCCCGCATCGCGATTGGTGCCATCACGGCCCTCGCCGCCCACAACCTGGAGTGCTGGCGCGCGCTCAGGTGTGGGCGGCAGGCCATCTGGATCACATGACGTCATCGAGACGGCGGCTATTGCCAGGACACTGACGCATTTGTGGTATCGCATCATGTGGAAGGACATGAAGTGAGCCTACGACTGTCGACAGCTAGAATGGCTGCCCTACTAACTGAATGCGCTCGCCGCTGGAAGGTTTACTCCCGAGTCCGGAACCGAATGTGTCCGCACCTGGTCCAATCGGCACTTGATATTCCATCGCGTAGATGCTAATGGAGGGTCCAGCGCGAACTTGCACATTCCAGACGCCGTCCGAGGCTCTCAATGACGAAAGCTGAATTTGCAGATTTCCAGGCGGGAGATCACGGCGTGTTTCATGTGCTCTATCGACGCCTCCAACCCGCCCTGACCGCCTACGTGGCCGGTTTCATACGTGACCAGGACCAGCGAGACGACGTACTCCAGGATATCTGGCTCCGCATCTTCACCCGTCGCGCCTCGTACCGGTCTAACAACTCCTTCCAGGGCTGGGCATTCACCATCGCGCGAAACGTCTGCCTCATGCGTCGTCGCGCGGCTGCCAGGTCACGCATGGTTCATAAGCCTGACGGATATGCCGACACGTGCGCGGCGGAGCCACCACCCGGGCCGGAGAAGGCGGAAGATGATCAGCGCACGGCCGCTCCGACGCTGATGGTCTTGCAGGCCCTGTCCGCCCTCCCCGAGTGCGAACGGGCCGTCGCCCGCCTCCGCTGGATTCACGGCAGGTCGCTGGCGGATATCGCTGCCGATCTCGGCATCGCAATTGGCACCGTCAAGGCGACACTTTACCACGCGCGGTCGCACCTCCGCGCCTCGCTCCAAGTAGAGGAAGCCCGCCGCACCCAGCCGCAGGCCGCACGCAGCCACCTAGCCGTCCCCGGCAATTCCCGCCGCCCCGGCAAATTGTGCCGCTCGCGACCGCCCGCTCAGCACATGATGATGAAGGTTTGAATCTGGGTCTTCAGGGTTTGGTGTGGGTAAGGTAGGTTCCCGACCGGTACAATAATCCGGGCGGGAGGCGTGGATGACAGGGATCTGTATCAGGCGATTCTCGGGCTCAGGGAGCCGTGGACGGTCGAGCGGGTTGAACTCAGAGAAGCCGAGCAATCGGTCGAGGTTTGGGTGGAGGAGAAGTCGGGCACGAGCTTCACCTGTCCTGAGTGTGATGAGCGCGCCTCGATCTACGACCGTGCCGAGCGTCGCTGGCGCCATCTGGACACCTGCCAGTTCACGACGATCCTCTGTGCTCGCGTGCCGAGAGTCGAATGCGCGGAGCATGGTGTAAAGACGGTGCGCGTACCATGGGCGGAGCCGGGCTCACGCTTCACGCTTCTCTTCGAGCGACTGGCGATATCCTGGCTCCGGGAAGCCACTCCAAGCGCCGTCGCACGCCGTCTTGGTATCTCCTGGGATGAAGCACATGGCATCATGCGTCGGTCCGTCGCTCGCGGCCTGGTACGGCGTACGGCCGAGGGCGCCTCAACGCCGGTGACTCGTATCGGCATCGACGAGAAGAGCTTCCTCAAGCACCATCAGTACGTGAGCATCGTCGTGGACCTGGACCGAAGGCGCGTACTCCATATCGCCGACGACCGGAAGGCTGAGAGCCTGGCGCCCTACTTCGAGGGCTAACACAGGTGGAGCGCGAGGGGATCACCGCCATCGCGATGGACATGTGGGACATGTGGGAACCCTATCGGAAGACCGTGAGGGCTGATGTGCCGGAGGCCGACGCCAAGATCGTCTTCGACAAGTTCCATGTGATAGCGCACGTGACGAGTGCCGTTGATCAGGTCCGGAAGCAGGAGCACAAGGCTCTCGCCGCCGTGGGGGATACGCAACTCAAGGGTACGAAGTACGCCTGGTTGAAGAACCCGAAGAACTTCAGTCGGAAGGCATGGCGGGAGTTCGCCGCCCTGCGTGACAGCGCGCTCAAGTCGGCCCGTGCGTGGGCGCTCGAGGAGAGCCTACGTCCGCTGTGGGAGTACAAATACGTGGGTGCCGCTCGGACGTTCTTCAAGTGGTGGTACGGCTGCGCGATGCGCTCGCAACTCGAACCAATGAAGCGCGTGGCGCGGATGATCAGATCGCACCTGGAGTATATCCTGACCTACCTGACGCACCGGGTGACGAACGCGGTAACCGAGGGACTTAACGCGAAGATCCAGTGGGTGAAGTACTCCGCTCGCGGCTACCGAAACCCTGACGCGTTCAAGACAGCCATACTTTTCCACTGCGGCGTATTGGACCTCGAGCCGCAGTTCGGCTGAGGGCGACCCACACTAAACCCTGAAGACCCTTCTTTTTCAGGAGGTATCGGCCCAATTGATGGACACACACCTCCTATGGCGTCTACTATTCTCAGCGTGAGCAACTGAGCCAGACATCATCTGGAGAGTGCTTCGCATGCGTGTTTCACATGTGCCGCACCGGGTTTGTGGTCCTGAGTGGCCTCGCTTGCGCGTCCACCACTCTGTGCTCTCGCCTACGCCACGAGTTGCCTGAATTCGGAAACTGCTGCTGTATGCCGTACTGCTCACCTGCCTGGCCTGGCCCACCATACCCGCGCAGTCCCTGGAGGTGGTGGAGCTCTACGCCACGGGCGGCAACCCCGCCGAGCCTTTCGGCACCATAGGGGGCATGGTGGAGGCGACCGCCGGCACCATCGTTATATCCGATGACGTCAACAAGGCGCTCTACCGGTGGGAGCCCGGCTCGGGCCGGATAGCTAGGCTGGGCCGCGATGGACGCGGCCCTGGCGAGATGCAGGCGCCAGTCTCGCTCGCTCGCCGCCCGGACGGAGGGTTCGTGGTCTACGACGTGGGGCACAACGCCCTCCTCCTGTTCCGGACCGACCTCACCCACGAGCGCACCGCCCGCGTGCAGGGTGGTATGGTCTCCAACCCCAAGAGCATCGCCATACTCGGCGACGGCTCTTTCGTTATTTCAGGTGGCAGACTGCGCGACCCACGGCATCTCCACCACTACTCGCCCACGGGGCAGTGGATCGAGAGCTCCGGCGAGCCAGCGGCCGGTATCACCTCCAGCATGGCTCGCATCCAGTCGGCTGGGGGAGCGCTCCGTGCCCTTCCCCAGGGCTTCCTCTTCTCATATGGTGCGCCACTCAGGATCAGCCGGTTCCCCTCCAACATACTCGCTAGATCGTCGGTGTTGGTGGAGGACGGACAGATACTTCCCGAGTTTACTGAAGCCTCCTTGAATGGTTCGCCCGAGCCCCGGAGTGGTGGTTCCCCCGTCTTCCTCTGGTGGCATGATCGCACCACCGGCGTCTTCGTACTTCCGGACGGCCGCATCCTGAACGTGATCACCCGTTACCACAGCGGCGATTCCGTATGGGATCTCTATTCGAGCGATGGACGGCGGCGGCTCGCGCGCACCATTGTTCCGCGCGCGTACTACGCGTGGGACATAACGACCGACGGCCGTATCGTGGCAAGTCGCCGCGATCCTGACACGGACGAGCATTTCGCTACAGTGCTGGAACTGCGGATACGCTGAGCGGGGATCAGACCGCAGGAGTTCGTCAGGCCTTCAACTCGCTAACGCGGGGCTAAGTACTCCCGTAATTCGGCGTGATGCGCTCCCGCCCCCGGCAACTCCCGCCGCATACGGCAGAAAGTGCCGCCCGTCAGGTCGATCACTCGCGCTTCGCTCGAACGCCGTAAACCGCTGCTACCGCAGTCTTTACGGGCATGAAGACACCTGACTCACAGCGGGCACGGCCGTTGCCTGCCATGGTCAGCGGATACTCACGTACCGCGACCACGAGCCAACCATGGGCATCAGCCTCCGACCGAACGGGATGATCAGTTCCGCGCAGGCGCTCCGCTATCTGGAGCGCAGGCAGGAAGTGGTCTCCAACAACCTCGCCAACGCTTCCACCGACGGTTTCAAGGGTGAGCGCACCTTCGGGCGCCTGCTCGCCGGCTCTGTGCCGGCGATAGACACCCAGACGGACCTGCGCGCGGGCACCCTGCGTCCAACCGGCGCGCCGCTCGACATCGCCCTGGGCGGTGAGGGTTTCCTCGTCCTGGACGGGCCTGAGGGCGAACGACTCACGCGCGGCGGCGCCTTCCGCCTGGACGACATGCATCGCGTCGTCAACGCCAACGGCATGCCGCTGCTCGGTGAGGGTGGTCCGATCATGGTTGATTCCGAGATCGCCCGGAGCGCTTTCGAGAAGACGCACAACGGTACCGCGACCGGCGAGAGCATGGTGCAGTTGGATCGCGCCGGCACCGTGATGGTGAACGGCAACGTCGTCGGATCGCTGCGCGTCGAGAGCGTGCCGCCCGGAACGCTGCTCGAGCACGTTGGCGGTGGACTCTTCCTGCCGCCGGCCGGTCTCACTCCCATGGCCGCCGATGAGCGAGACGTCCGCCAGGGGTTTCTGGAGGACAGCAATGTGACACCCGTCTCCGCGCTCGTCGAGATGATCTCCGTGCAGCGCGCCTACGCCAACGTGCAGAAGGTGATGACGACGCTCGATGCCGCACGTGGCACGACGGTCACCGACATAGGCCGACCGGTCTAGCGCCAGCGCGATCCGTCTTCGGCTCCAACTGCATCCATTCCCCAGCCCACCATCACGATGAATCCCGCACTCCGCACCGCCGCCAGCGGCATGATGGCTCAGCAGACGCGCACCGAGGTCATCTCCAACAACCTCGCCAACGTCAACACCACCGGCTTCAAGCGCAGCCGCGCGCACTTCGAGGACCTGCTCTATCAGACGGTGCAGGGGTCGACGGCGGTCGGTCTGTCCAACAGTGCCGTGCTGCCCGCGATCCAGGTGGGACGGGGCGTACGGCTGGCGTCGGTGCAGCGGCTGCATTCGCAGGGGCCGGTGGAACAGACCCAGCGTCCGCTGGACCTGGCCATCGAGGGTGAGGGATTCTTCCAGCTCCAGCTCACCAACGGCAACATCGGCTATACCCGTGACGGCACCTTCCAGATATCCGACAGCGGCACCATCACCACCCAGCAGGGCTACACCCTGGTGCCCGGCATAACGATTCCCCAGGACTCCTCGGAAGTCACCATCTCGCGTACCGGCGTGGTCACGGCACTGCGCGGTGGGGAGGGCGAGCCAGTGGAGTTGGGGCGCCTGGAGCTGGCTCGTTTCGCCAATCCGGCCGGACTGCTCTCCGCCGGTGAGAACGTCTACACACAGACGGCCGCCTCCGGCGAGCCCGTGCTCGGCTACCCGGAAGACGACGGCATGGGTCGCCTGATGCAGGGCTACCTGGAAGGCAGCAACGTGGAGATCGTGCAGGAGATGGTGGACATGATCACCTCGATGCGCGCCTACGAGATCAACTCCAAGGCGATCAAGAACAGCGAGGAGATGGGTCAGATCGCCAACGGTCTCATTCGCTGACGATGGGCGGCGGAGCAACGATCATGACCGGTTCTCGATGCGCGCGGATGGCGCGATCGGTGGCGCTCGTGATCACCCTGCCGGTGCTCGTGGGCGCGGGGCCACGTCCGACTGCGACGGGCGTGTCGGCGCACGGCTTCGACCACGGCGTCGATCACGGCGTAACCCCGCACGTCACGCATGGCGTTGCCAACGGCCTCGCTCCCATCACCGGCGACACGATCGTCGTCGCCGCGCGCGACCTCCCACGCGGTACCGTGCTCCGCGCGGCCGACATCGAGATGGTGGTGACGAACGACGAGAACGTCACCAGCGCGCCCGTCAGCTCCACCAACCCTATCCCCGCCGCCGGCTGGGTGGTGCGCCGGCTCGTCCACAAGGGCGAGCCACTGCGTGCACCTGCCGTCGCACCACCGGTCCTCATCCCCGCCGGCTCGCCGGTGTCGCTGGTCTGGGAAGTGGGCGACCTCCGCGTCACCCGCACCGGCACCGCCGTCGGCGCCGCCTATGCCGGCGAGACGGTGACGGTACGCGTCGATGCGAAGCGCCGCTTCACCGGCATCGCCACGGCGCCCGGCACCGTGGTGGTGACCGCGCCATGAGCAACGTTCCAGGTTATCGCCTCGCTTCACGTCACCGTTTCGAGCTCGACTCCAGGGCTCCGTCAGTACACACCGCCGCATCGCCTCTCCTGCCTCCTCGCACCGTGCGACCGATCATGCGCTCCCTCATGTCCACCACTCCCGGTTCCGCCACACTCCGTCTGGCCATTCCCTTCCTCGCCGTCGCCGTACTCGGCCTCAGCGGGCGCAGGGCGGGCGCCCAGGCGACGACCACGGACCCCACCGGTGCGCCGCCGAACGCTGCGGCGGCTGCGCTGACTACCGCGGCAGAGCCCGTTCGTGCACCCAGGCAGTCATGGACGTCGGCGCGTCGTGCCTTCACCCCTGGCGACGTGGTGACGGTGCTCGTCGATGAGTACACCCTGGCCTCAGCCAACACTGGCACCAGCGCCACCGACACCCGTCGCCGCGACCTCGGGTTGAACGGCAGCTTCAACAGTGGGCTCACCGGAATGAACGCGCGCGGCAACATGTCGTCCAACAATGCCTCGACATCCAACCAGCGCGGCGAGGCCGTGCGCCAGAACCGCTTCCAGAGCGAGATGAGCGTACGCATCGTGGCCGTGGACTCGGCCAGCGGACTGCTCCAGCTCAAGGGGAGCAAGCTGGTCGACGTGGACAAGAACAAGCAGGAGATCACCTTCACCGGCTGGGTGCGTCCCCAGGACGTCTCGGCGCAGAACCAGGTTGAGTCCTGGCGCGTGGCCGATGCCCAGTTGCTCTACACCGCCAAGGGGAGCCTCGGCAAGCCCAAGGGAAGTATCATCGGACGCATCTTCGGGATGCTGTGGCCGTGATGACCTCCCACACCAATCCGGCTGCGACACGACGTGCCCGGCTGATCGCCGTCGCCATGTTCGCCGCCGCCGTGCTCACCCCGGCGAGCGGAGCACGGGCACAGGTGAAGATCAAGGATCTCGTCATCGCCGACGCCACCATCCCGGTGCGCCTGCTGGGCTACGGCCTGGTGACGGGGCTGGATGGCACGGGTGATCTCACGATCGGCGGCCGGAGTGGCGGGCAGACCGTGCAGAGTGTCGTCAACCTGCTGCGTCGGTTCGACATCGAGGTGCCGCCGGCGCTGCTCCGCACACGCAACGTGGCAGCGGTGCTCGTCACGGCCGAGGTGTCTCCATTCCTGCGCGCCGGCGGGCGATTCGAGGTTCAGGTGTCGTCGATGGGCGATGCCCGATCGCTGCGCGGCGGGGTTCTCTGGATGACGCCGCTGGTTCCCGACGTGGGCGCCGAGGCAGTGGCCACGGCGCAGGGCCCGATGTTGCTCAGCGATGGCGGGGACGAGCGCGACACGCGCCTCACTGCCACCACGGCGCGCATTCCCCAGGGCGGGCTCCTGGAGGCCGACCTGCCGCGCCCGGCTACCGTGGCATCCAATGTCCTTCACCTGCGCGAGCCCGACCTCATGACGGCATCCCGCATTGCGGCAGTCATAGACTCGGCCTTCGGTGCGCAGGTGGCTCGCATAGAGGATCCTGGCTCGGTGGCTCTGGCAATCCCCGAGGATGCGGCGGGCCCGGCGGTGGCCATGGCCCGCATAGGTGAACTGCGTATCCGTCCCGACCGACTGGCCCGCCTCGTCATCGACGGCCGCGACGGCACGGTGGTGGCCGGGGGCGACATGGCTGTCGGCGCCGCGGTGGTCAGTCACAGCGGCATCACCCTCACCATTGTGGACGGTGGGGACGCAACAGGAATGCCTGCTGGCGATGCCGGCGGCTTCCCCCTTCGCGGCGATGTACGCCTGACGTCGGGGACATCCGTGCAGCAGGTCGCGGCGGCACTCCACGCGGCACAGAGCACTCCGCGCGAGATCGCCGCGATATTCGCTTCCCTGCGCGAAGCTGGCGCTATCGGCGCCGAGGTGATCATTCGATGAGCACGCCCATTCCACCCACCGTTGGCTCCGCCTCGCCCGCGACGCCATCGCCCACCGACCGCATTGCTCGCCTCCAGCAGGCGACACGCGACCTGGAAGGAGTGTTCGTGGAGCAGATGTTCAAGGCCATGCGCGAAACCGTACCACGCGACGGTCTGGTGGACGGCGGAACCGGCGAGGAGATGTTCACCGCGATGCTCGACCAGAAGATGGCGAGCGTGGTTCCGACACGGTGGGAGAGTTCACTATCCGACGCCCTGCTCCGACAGCTCCGCGGCAGGGTCGAACCGACCGAAGTCACCGCTGCACCACCCTCAAGTCCGGCAGCGCTCACGCCGATAATCAATCCGAACGCCCTCCCTGACGCTTCACGCCCGGAGCCATACTGATGCAACTGCAGCTCAACCAACCCGTGGCCACCGCGTATCGAAGCTCGTCCCCCGGCTCGGCTGGTACACTCGCTGCCCTCGTGGACGCGCACCAGTCGGAGCGTCGCCTGCTCGACGAGTTGATCGGAATCATGCGTCGTCAGCGTTCGGCCGTCGCCTCCGACGACCTGGAGGGCGTGGACGACAGCGTTTTCGCCACCCACCGCATCCTCGTCACGCTCGGCGAGGCCCGGCGCCGTCGGCGTTCGCTCAACACCATCCTGGGCGGCAGCGACGAACTGGACACGAACGCCCTCATGGACGCGTTCGGGGGTTCCATCCCGAAATCGCTCGAGGAAGCTCGCGATGCTCTCCGCTCGTCTGCCGGGATACTCGCCAACGAGGTCGACGTCAACCGGCGCGTGCTGCGCGAGGCGCTGTCGTCAGGAGACGAGTACATGCGGCGGCTCGTGGGTGTGCCCGACGTCGCACGGTCCGACTACTCTCCCGCCGTCACCGCGCAGACGGACGTGGGCAGCGGCGGTCTGCTCATCGACCGCCGTATCTAGGGCCTGTTCATGTCCACCTTTGGCGGCATACTGAGCATCGCGCGGAGCGCCATCAACGCGCACCAGACTGCGATCCAGGTCATATCGCACAACGTCGCCAATGCGGAAACGCCGGGGTACTCGCGGCAGCGCGTCGCGCTGCAGGAGAACTGGCCGGCCAGGCTCCCGCAAGGGATCCTGGGCACGGGCGTATTCGTACGCGACGTCACCCAGGTGCGTGACTCGCTACTCGACGTCTCCTACCGCCGCGACAGTTCCAGCGCGGCGGGTTTCGGACTGCGTCGTGACCTCCTGGGTCAGATCGAGCAGGTCTTCCATGAGCCTTCCGAAGAAGGCCTCGCCGCCACCCTGGACGCTTTCTGGAACTCCTGGTCCGACCTGGCAAATGCACCCGACAACCCGGCCGCCCGGCAGGTGGTCCTGCAACGCGGAGCCCAGGTGGCAGCGGGGCTCAATGCACAGGCCACACGACTGGACGAGGTGAAGGCTGATACCGTCGCGAAGCTGAACCGGTCGGTGGGGCTGATCAACGATTACGCCAGCCAGGTGGCGCAGTTGAACGGTCAGATCGTGATCGCCGAGTCTGGAGGACAGACGGCGAGCGACCTGCGCGACAGTCGCAACCGCATCATCGACGACATGTCGAAGTTGGCATCGTTGCAGGTGATCGAGGGGCGCGACGGCGGTGTCGCGGTCATCGTGTCCAACCAGACGCTGGTGGACGGCACGGCGGCCAAACAGCTCGCCTTCAGTGGCAACCCGCCGTCGCTCCAGTTGAATTTCAAGGGAAGTGCAGATGCCATCCCGGCAGTGGGTGGCGAGCTGTCTGCTCTCACCGAAGTGCTCAACCGTGACCTCGTCCAGACCCGGGCACGTCTGGACGACCTTGCGCGTGGAGTGGTGAGCGCCGTCAACGACATCCACCGCCAGGGCTGGAGCCCGGCCGCCGAGCCGACGCCGCCCGAACCAGTGGGCTGGGCCGGTTCGAACGTGGATTTCTTCACCGGCACCGACGCCGCGTCCATCTCCGTCTCGGCAGCGGTGGCGGCGGATCGCGACATGGTGGCTGCGGGGTCCGTTTTCGGTGGGTCCGGCGACAACACGATCGCCCTCCGTCTCGGCCAGTTGCGCGACAGCGCGGTCGCTGTTGGCAGTCCGCCGTCCACGCTCTCGCTCGCCAACCACTATCGTGACACTGTCACGACGCTGGCGCTGGACACCAATGCTGCCACGAACGCCAGCCTCGTGCACGAGACACTCGCCTCCCAGTCGGATACCCGCCGCCAGAGCGTGAGCGGTGTCTCCACCGACGAGGAACTCGTCCAGTTGATGCGATCGCAGCAGGCTTACGTCGCCGCAACCCGCCTCATCAGCGCGGTTGACGAGATGGCGCAGGCACTGCTCAACATGGTCTGAGTCGTGCTGATCCTCGGCCGGCGTCCCGGCGATTACATCCTCATCGATGGCGGCATACGCATAGTCGTCATCTCCAGCGATCGTCGCGGCGTACGGCTGGGTATCGAGGCACCCGATCACATCTGCATCGTGCGCGGTGAGATCGCGACCCAGATTGCCGACGAGAACAGGCGCGCACAGGAGACGACAGTGGGAAGCGAGTGGCTGGACGGATTGACGATGGGCGACCAGGGCTGACACGACCGACCTGGCTGACGGCACCGACGGCCGGCGGTCCGGCCGTCATCTGTCAGTAGCCGTATTTCTTCAGCACCGCGCGCACCCGGTCGAGCGGAATGGCGTTCACCGTGCGACCGTTGGAGGTCACCGTCGTGGCCATGAAGAGGGAGTTGTAGATCGCCTCCTCGGTGGCCTCGACAACGGCCTGGAAGAGCGGCGACATCTCGTCATTGGTCACCTCGGAGGTCTGGCGCGTGCGCTCCATGTTCCCACGCGCGTCGAGCCGTCGTCGCACGTCGGGGGACGTCGAGAAGGCCAGAACGTAGTCACCGGAGCCGTTGGACGCCGACGACCCGGTGCGTCCCAGGCCCATCAGCGCACGCGAAGCCAGCCGCTCGAGATTGCGGTCGGAGAGCGGCGCGTCGGTGGCGACGACGATCATGATCGAGCCGTCTCCCCGCTCGTCGCTCACCGCGTTGCGGAAGGCGTACTGACCCAGCTCCTTGCCCACCGGCGCGCCGAGTACCTGGAGTACACCGCCAAAATTGCTCTGGACCAGTACTCCCACCGTCCACCCGCCCAACGAGGCGGGTACCACCCGCGAACTGGTACCGACGCCGCCCTTCCAGCCGAACGCGACCGTGCCGGCGCCGGCGCCCACGCTCCCCTCGGCGACCGGGCCGGTTGAAGCGCTCTCCAGCGCCTGACGCACGTGGGTAGCAGTTACCGGTCGGCTGCGAATGGCGTTCAGCGTGCCGTCGTTCGTCTCCCCGACCACCGGATTGATCGAGCGGACGTCGGCCATTCCCGGTCGTTCCAGCATCCATCCCACCATGGCGTCGGCGGCGCGCCAGACGCAGAGCGTGCAGGTGAGCAGGATGGGGGTCTCGAGCTCGCCCAGTTCGCGCAACTGGGTGGTGCCGACAAGCTTGCCGAAGCCATTCCCGACCACGACTGCGGCCGGCACCCGATCCAGATACGGATTGCCGTCGTGCGGCAGGATGGCGGTGACGCCGGTGCGCACGGAATCGCCCTCGACGACCGTCACCTGGCCCACCTGAACGCCGCTGACGTCGGTGATCCCGTTCAGCGTTCCGGGCCTGAAGATGCCTGGCGCGACTCCCAGGTCGCGGGCGCGGACGCGGCCATCAGGCGTCTGCTGCGCTTTGCCGGGCGTCGCGACTGAGGACATGAGCGCGAGGGCGACGGTCAGAAGGAGGCGGCTCGATTTCACTGGCCAGTGGGGCGGAGCGAGGGAAGGGAGACGACGAAGGCGGGACCGTCGATGGTGATACCATCGGCGGTGACGCGACCATGGTCTGCGGCAAGGATGGCTGCGGCCACCGCGGCGGCGGTGTCGGCGCCCACGCCGGTGACAGCATCACCAGTGATCCGGAGCCGCGTCATGCCATCGGCGCCCTCACCGCGCACCGATACCCGGGCCGCATCGGTGCCCGCCGCAGCGGCCAGGAGGACGAGAAGGGCATGGAGCAGCGAGGACGCCCGGGCACGCACCGGGGGAGCCTCTTCCATGTCCACCATCGACACCGGCGTGACGCGTCCCCGCTCGTGGTGTGCGAAGAGAGCCGCCGCGTCAGCCACGACATCGGCTGGCCGCAATGGCTCCGGCCCCCGTCCGAGGTCACGCGGCATGAGGCGGAGAAGGCCGAGCAGTCCGTGCAACCGCTCAGCCTCGGCGGCCAACGACCCGGCGAGCGGGTCGTTCGGGTCGGCCGCGCTCAGTGCCTCGGCGAGCGCTCCGATCGTCCCTGTACGGTTACTCAGCACATGGGCCAGCCCGCGGAGTACGGCGTCGTTGGCGTCGATCCAGAGATACGAGGCGTCGATGCCCTCGACCACGCTGTCGGGAATTTCTGTACGACTGATCATGTCGAGTCCAGTTTCGCCGCTCGACGCCGATACTTCATTGAGTGGGGCATCCCGTCCCGTCATCTCTCTCCTCTCGCGACTGTCAGCGTGCTCCTGCTCATCGGTCTTGCCGTCGTCATCGGCAGCGTCCTGCTCGGATATGTCGCCCATCACGGGCAACTTATCGTGCTCTGGCAGTGGACCGAATTCGTCATCATTGGCGGCGCCGGGCTCGGTGCACTTCTGGTTGGCAACTCGTCCTCGGTGGTGAAGGCGATCGGTCGCGACCTGGTCTCGCTGCTCAAGGCCAATCCGTTTTCCGAGAAAGCCTACGCCGAACTGCTGCAGGTACTCTACGACATCTTCCAGAAGGCCCGCAAGGATGGCCTGGTCGGGCTCGAGGCACATATCGAGGAGCCGGAGAAGAGCGACATCTTCGCCGCCTATCCCGATTTCCTGACCAAGCATCACGCCGTGATGTTCCTCTGCGACACGCTCAAGGTACTGCTCTCCGGCGCTGTCGAGGACCATCACCTGGCGGAGATCCTGGAGATGGACCTGGAACAGCAGAACGAGGAGCAGATGGCGGTCGTCCACGCGCTGACCAGGGTCAGCGACGCGATGCCGGGGTTCGGTATCGTGGCCGCGGTGCTCGGCATCATCGTTACCATGGGCAAGATCAACGGGGCCGCATCGGAGATCGGGATGAGCGTCGCAGCCGCGCTCGTCGGCACCTTCCTGGGCATCCTGCTCTCGTACGGCGTCATCGGACCCATTGCCGCCGCTGTCGAGGCGCGCATCCGCGCCGAGAGCGCCTACATGCTGTGCATTCGCACGGCCCTCCTCAGCTTCGCGCGCGGTGATTCACCCATGACCGCCGTGGAGTTTGCCCGCCGCAACATCGAGCCTGGCGAACGTCCGTCATTCTCGGAGCTCGAGCAACTCACGCGCAGAAAGGCAGCCTGACGTGGCGCTCCAGAAGGACAAACGGCCGATCATCATCGTAAAGAAGAAGAAGATCGCAGGTGGCGGACACCACGGCGGTTCGTGGAAAGTTGCCTACGCCGACTTCGTGACCGCCATGATGGCCTTCTTCATGGTCATGTGGATCCTCGGAATGGACGAGCAGACGAAACAGGCCATCGAGGGCTATTTCTCCAACCCGGTAGGTTACAGGAAGGGCTACTCCTCGGGCTCCAGCCCACTGTCGTCGGGTGCGTCTCCAAACGTGGTGAAGCAGCCGTCGGTGAAACTGATCGTCCGTTCCTTCGAGCAGAAGCGCTTCGCCGAGGTCTCCGAACGACTGGTGGCGAAGTTCAGGAATGAGGACGGAACGGTGGACCTCGGCCCGACGGTCGAGGTAACGGTCACGGAGTCCGGCCTGCGCATCGAGCTGATCGAGGGCGGACGTGGCGACACCTTCTTCGGCCTGGGCTCGGCGAACCCAACCGAGCGCGCCCGCGATGCCCTCGGCATCATAGCCGGAGAGCTGGTCGGGCTACCCAACCCGATCGTCCTGGAAGGCCACACCGACGCCACGCAGTACGGTGCCAGTGGCCGGTACAGCAACTGGGAACTGAGCGCCGACCGGGCCAACGCGGCACGCCGGATCCTTCAATCCGCTGGCGTCGCGGCCGACCGCATTGGCGGGGTGCGCGGCCTGGCCGATCGCAAGCTGCGCGTGACAGATGACCCGCTGGATCCACGGAATCGCCGTATCTCCATACTCATCCCGTTCTCCGACACGACACCTACGGTGGACAGTCTTCCGGCTGCCCTCCCCATGAGCGGTGACTGAGCAGGGGAGCGCGCAACGCGACCGTTGACACAGGCGGCCAGTCTGCGCGACGGATCGCGGCGTGAGGAATCACAGCAGACGAATCACCTTGCGGTGATTCCCGACGTCACGGCTCCATCAGGACACGCTTCGATCGGCCGGCAAGGCTGCTCGCGGCCGGCCCCTCACACCCGACCACTCACCTGAGTGGATCGTTGCGCTGGAGTGTCCACTCCACAGCCTGGGCATAGAGTTCGGGCACCTCGGCGAGCGGCAGGTCGAGCGCCGTCGATTCGACCACCACGTCGTCCCAGCGCGCCGTCTCGTAGGCCTCCACGAGCCGCAGTGTGGGCGCGTGTGGACCGCTGCGATGCAGCAGCACATCGCGCAGTTCGGCCGTGAGGTCCACCTGCCCCAGGATCTCCGCCATCGGCTTCCGCAGGAGGGCGTCGAGCAACGAGAAGAGCCCCACCATGAACAGCGCTCCGCTCTCCCGCCGCCGCCCCTGTGTCTCGGCGATCAACTCGCAGAACCGGGCGCGTTGCATGGCCATCGTCACCAGCTCGTTGTGCACGCCGTTGGAGGTCGTGAGCGACGAGACCAGGAGCAACGACAGCCACCGATGCAACGAGCCCCGACCGAGCAGTTGCACGGCGTGCTTGATCGACTCGATCCCCATGCCCCCCAACGCCGCCGAATTGACTATGCGGAGCAACTTGAAGCTGAGCAGCATGTCGGCGCGGAATGCATCCTCGATCTGTGGATCGCTGGCGTCGGGATTGCGCAGCAGATTCAGGAGCCGGATGATGTTGGCCGCCTGCATCGGCATCTCGCGTCCGCTCAGGATCTCCGGACGTGCGTAGAAATAGCCCTGGAAGAGTTCGAAGCCGAGCGCCGCGCAATGGGCGTGGACCTCGGCGTTCTCCACTCGCTCGGCCAGGCAGTGGACCCTGAACGGCGCGAGGATCTCCATCACCTCGCGAAGTTCCTCCAGCGGCCTGTCCAGTACGTCCAGCTTGACTATGCGCGCCAGGCGGAGTAGCGGATCATAGGCCGGTGAGTAGACGAAATCGTCCAGCGCGAGGGTGTACCCGCGTCGCACCAGTGAAGCGCAGGCCGGCTGCGTCTCGGCGTCACAGGCAATCGACTCCAGCAGTTCGATCACCACCCGGGTCGGATCCAGCACCTGGAACTGATCGGCCAGCAGGACGTCCCGACTCACGTTGATGAAGGCCGTCTTGCCGCCGGTCACCCGGTCCATTCCCATGCTGAGCAGCGTACGCACGAGAGTGTCGGTGGCCATCTGGGAAACGGAGACGCCGGACGCCCTGTTCTCGGTAGGGTTGCCGCGATAGAGAAGCTCGTAGGCAACGAGCCTGTCCTGTCGGTCGAATATTGGCTGGCGGGCGACGAAGACGTCGAGCATTCGGCGGTCAGCTTGAGCTATCGTGGGCGTGGGCATCGCCAGCTACTGGCGGCTCCCCATAGACGATCGTGAAGCGAAGCTGAAACGCATTCGAACGGCGACGGATAGATTCCGCAGTTGGCCATTCCGCGTCCTTACGTCCATCAGCTCGTCCCGCCACCACGTGCTTCCCATATCCGGTCGATTGCCCGCTCACGCACGCCGCAGCCTTACCCCCCTCCTGCTCGCGCTCTCGGCGAGTTGTGCGGCGCCGCCAGACAGAGGAAGCGCCACCGTTGCCGACTCTGCTCAGGGCAGCGCGCTGGGGTCCGTTCAGGCAGTGGACGACGCTGGTCGCACGGTGAAACTGGCGACCCCGGCGCGACGCGTTCTCTCGCTCGTGCCCAGCGGTACCGAGCTGGTGATGGCGCTGGCCGGCACCGAGGTGCTGGTGGGGCGAACGCGCTACGACGACGACCCCGCACTCGCCGACCTGCCGAGCGTGGGCGGAGGGATGGATCCGTCTCTCGAGGCCATCGTCTCGCTGCGGCCCGATCTGGTCCTGATGTGGGAGAGCGAGGCGCAGGGGACCGTACGAAACCAGCTCATGGCCGCTGGCGTGCCGACGTTTGCCCTCCAGACCTCAGACACTTCCGACGTCTTCTCCGCCATGCAGCGCCTGGGCCATCTGCTCGGTCGCGACAGCGTCGCCACGGCGCTGGCCATGCGCGTGCGCGCCCAACTGGACTCCGTCCGCACAGCGGTCGCCGGCTTGCCGACGCCGACCGTGCTCTACGCGGTCGGGGTGACGCCACCCATGACCGCCGGCACGTCCACCTTCGTCATCGAGCTGTTGGGAGTGGCCGGTGGCCGGTCCGCGTTCGCCGACATCCGTAGCGGCTGGCCCACCCTCTCGCTGGAGGAGATCGTCAATCGCAACCCGGACCTGGTCCTCCTGCCAGTGAGCGACGACCCCGTCGTACGCATCTCCACACTGAGACAGACCCCAGGGTGGCGTGAGCTACCCGCGGTCCGGGAGGGCCGCGTGGTGACCGTGCCAGCCAGCCTCGTGAACCGGCCCGGGCCGCGGATGGGTGAGGCAGCGGCGGCACTCGCTCGTGCGATCCACAGCCAGTGACCGCAGCCCGACATCCGGCCTGAAAGGTCCCGGTGTACCGGAAGGGACAATTGGCGGTGCATCCGCGGCCCGGACGAGCGCCCGGTCAGCCGTCGCTACCGTCCGGCGCGTCGCCCTGCGCGATCATGCTCGCGCACGCCTCGCCGGCCAGCGGAATCACCTGCGGCACGCCTGTATCCGGACCCGGACCGGGGTGTCCGGCAATGGCCACGGGCCAGCCGTAAACGCTCTCCACCAGTGCTCGCGTGAGCACCCGGCCGGGCGTGCCGTCGGCGGCCACGCGGCCATGGTGCAGGAGCACCAGACGCTGCGCGTAGCGCGCTGCCAGGTTGAGATGGTGGGTGATGACGAGCACCGTCGCGCCCCGTGCACAGAGGGCGGGCAGGAGCTCGAAGATGGCCATCTCGTGGCGTATGTCGAGCGACGCGGTGGGTTCGTCGAGCACGAGTGCCCGCGGCTCCTGGGCCAGCGCCCGGGCCACGCGCGCGCGCTGCCGCTCACCGCCGCTGAGAGTCCCGAGTGGACGATCGGCAAGGCTGGTGACGTCACAACTGTCCAGCGCGCGCTCGATCGCCCGCCGGTCCGCCGGTCCTTCGCGTCGCCAGGGCCCGAGATGCGGGTAGCGCCCCATGGCCACCAGTTCGCGCACGGTGAGCGGGAAGGCGGCCTCCTCGAGCTGCGGCACCACGCCCACCGCCTGGGCGAACTCCCGCCGCGGCCACCGCGACGCTTCCCGTCCCTCGAACAGCGCCTCGCCGGCGGTGGGCGGGAGCGTACCCAGGAGGAGTCGCAGGAGTGTCGACTTGCCGGCACCATTGGGGCCGAGAATGGCAGTGCAACGACCGGCCGGAAACTCCAGGGTAACATCGTCGAGCGCCGGTCGGCTCGCGCCAGGGTATTGAAGGGTGAGCCCGCGGGTGACCCACGCCGCTGGGGCGGTGGCCGGTGGCACGGTGGCCGGTGGCACGGTGGCCGGTGGCACGGTGGCCGGTGGCACCGCGGTCGCGGCGGGCGCGGGCGTAGCCTGCCCTGCCGGCTCTGCCGGCGCCGACCCGCCCGGCGCGCGTCCATCGCTAGCCTCTCGCATGTCCCCGCTTCCGCAACAACCAGATGAAGAACGGCACGCCAAGGAACGCCGTCACGACGCCGATCGGCAGCTCGGTGGGTCGGGTCACGAGGCGCGCGAGGAGGTCGGTGAGGACGAGGAATGTCGCCCCCAACAGCGCCGTCGACGGTAGTGACGTTCGATGGTCGCTCCCCCATATCATGCGCACCACGTGCGGCACGATGAGCCCGACAAAACCTATGACGCCGCTCGCTGCCACCGATACCGCCGCCAGCACCGATGCCAGCCCGTAAGCGATCAGCTTCGTGCGCTCCACCTGCGTCCCCAGATGCGCCGCCGTCTGTTCCCCCAGTGCGAGCAGGTCCAGCGCGCGGGCCAGCGCCACCAGCGCCAGCGATGCCGGCACCACGTACGCTGCGAGCAGCAGCACGCTGCGCCAACTCGCTCCGGCGTTGCTGCCCATCATCCAGAACATCGCCGACCGGAAGCTCTCCACGTCGGAGAGCGTGAGCAGCAGGAGTATGGCGGCGTTGAAGAAGGCGCCGACAACCACTCCGGCCAGCAGCAGCACGTGAGTATCGAGCGCTGCCCCAACACCGTAGGCGATCCGGAAGACGAGGGTGATCGCCAGCAGGGCGCCGGCGAATGCTGCCAGCGGCACCCCCCACATCCCGCCCAATCCGAGGCCGAGGACGATCGCCGCCACCGCGCCCACGGCCGCGCCGCTGGACACCCCCAGGATGTACGGCTCGGCCAGCGGGTTCCGCACCAACGCCTGGAAGGTGGCGCCGCTCAGCGACAGCGCCGCCCCCACCAGTGCCGCCTGCAGGGCCCGAGGCAGGCGCAATTGACGCACGATCGCGACCGTCGTCGGCTCACCTCTGCCGGTGACGCCATCCACTATCTCGCGCAGGCTCAGCGAGACCGCGCCCAGCCTGACGGCGAGCAGTATCGACACGAGCAGCAGCGCCGCCAGGAGCACGAAGCGGAGCGTCAGCCGGCCGGCAGTGACGACAGGGTTGAGCGATGATTGCGATCCTGCTGGAAACACGAAGCCCGTTCCATGCCCGGAAGGCCGAGGGCGGGAACGGGCGGCACTTACCCCTTCATGGGGTACGGCGTCCCCTCAAGGACGACGCATCACCCGGGTGAGCGACGGCCCCGCGCCCCTCCCTCGAGGGGGTTGCATGCGGGAAGAGTAGGACCGGTCTCCTGGCTCGAGGCCGTCCGCTCCCCTTCCCGGGTGGTCCGCATGGACCGGTCCCAGTGGGCTACATCGAGCGGACGTTGGTCCCGATTCGTACCTCGGGAGCCTCTGACAGTGGCGGGGCCGCGCCGGTCTGGTACCGGACTTCCGGGAGGCCCTACTCCAGACGAATTGTACCCGCAACATAGGAGACGGCGGATGGCACGCGCAAGCCGACCACGCGCTACGGCAGGCGCCGCACACGCCCGTCCGCGTCCACCGTGAAGCGCGGCAGGATCAGCTCGTCGCTCATCCTCACACCGGTGCCGCCGCCCACCACGCGCGCTGTCACCGCGCTCCTTTCCGGAAGCGAATACGCTTCCGCGGCACCCGGATCCACCGAGTACCCGAGGTCCCTCAGAGACGCGATCGACAGCCAGCTCAGCGCGTTCACCCCCGAGTTGAGATAGCCCGTCATCAGCTCCGAGCGGAAGGTGCTCTCCCGCCAGTGCACGTCGCGCGTGCCATAGCCCCCGGAGTTCTCCACCGGCACGAAGACGTCGCCAACACCCAGTGCACGATAGGCTGACAACGCCGTCTCTCCCACGAACAGAGGATTCGCCTCACCCTCATCATGCACCAGCGAGTGGTACCACCAGAGCGTTCCGATACCCATCACGTGCCCCAGTTCGTGGCTGAGAACGTTGTATATGACCTGCGGATCGCGTCCGAGATCGGCCCGATCCAGCTCGATGAGACCCAGTAGCGGGATCCCGTTCTCCGTCCGGATGAGGCACGGACCGGCGCGCCCCAGCACACCTCCCTCCCCGTCCAGGTCGCGTACACGGACGAACACCAGCAGGTCGTCCACGATCTCCTTCACCGCCGGCTGGCCATCGAAGCAGGCGTCTGCCGCGATGTCGACGTCGATATCCGAGACTCCCAGGTTGACCGCTGAGGTCCAGCGGGACACCGCCTGATCCAGCACCGCATCCACCCGGTCATCCCGCGGCCCCAGGAAACGAACGGTCATCTGGTATCGCGAACCGTCTCCTCCGGCCACCGGTGGCGCGGGCACGGTCGACGGCGGCGGTCCGGTGGAGGAGCCTGGCACCGCCTCCAGCGCCCAGACGATCACCGTAGCCCGCGCGAGATGTCCTTCCACCTCCACGACGATCTCGGCAGTACCCGGCGATCTCCCGTGCACCACTCCCGTCCCATCCACGATCGCCACCCCGGCATCGGTGGTCAGGAAGGTGAGCGGCCGCTGGCCCACCTGATGCCCCTGGACGTCGCGGAGCACCACCCATAGCTGATCGCTCTCTCCCACCTCGATCGACAGCGCCGACGGCACCAGTTGCACGCTGGCCACGTTCCGCGCAATGACGTGGAAGCGCAGCCTTGCCGACTGGCCCTCGGACTGCGCGGTGACGACTACGGTGCCGTAACCGACCGTCGTCAGCACACCGTCGGCCGATACTGTCGCCACCGTGGAGTCGGAACTCAGGTAGCTCACGACCCTCGTCAGCAACTCATGTCCGGCGGAGTCACGGGGAACCGCCCGCAGCAGCAGCCCATCGCCCACGAAGAGATCGGTGGCGGTTTCCTGGAAGGTGAGACTGGCCACCGGCACGCGCTTCACGACGAGCCGCATGGTGGCCGAGTTGGCGCCACTGGAGGCGACCACTTCCGTACTGCCGACTGTCAGCCCCTTCGCCACGCCCCTGTCACTCACCGACAGCACGCCTGGCTCCGATGACGACCAGTGGATGGTGGCGAGGTCGGCGGGACGCCCCGTGGCATCCTGAAGGGTGGATCCCAGCTCCACCGACTCCCCTACCAGGATCTCCCGGGACTCGGCGGCGAAATGGAGGGCGGTCCGTCCGCCATCTGGCCCCAGCGATCCATCACCACCGCATGCTGCAAGCGTGAGAACCAGCACCAGCGCGACCAACGGACTACGCGAGCGAACAGTTGCAACGGAAAGGAGAAGTGGCATTGGCGGTTGCTGATGCTCTCATCTGCTTACGCAGCCGCGGCGGGACGAAGGGCGCCGACGGCTGGCGCGGCGGAGCGATCTCACGGGTGCTCGCCAGCGTCGGCCGGAACATGGTTCCGGAGCGTCTCCGGGGCAACGGCAGTGCCGCCACACAGCGGCAATTGCCTTCCTCTTCCCTATCGTCAGCGAATCCGGCGAGTGCGTCCGGCGCTGTCCACGGTGAATCGCGGAGCGAACAACTCGTCGTGCATCGCGACACCCGTAGCGCCCACCATCCGCATGGTCACGCCAGCAGACGTCGGCAGCGTGTACGGGTCGGCGGCGCCCATGTTCACCTGGTAGCCGAGGTCGCGGAGAGAGCCGATGGTGAGCCGACTGAGGGGGTTCGGGCCTCCGCCGTTGATCCAGCCGGTCATGAGCTCGGTGCGAAAGGTTGCCTCGCGCCAGTGGCTGCCCCTGGTGCCCGCGCCGCCGGTGTTCTCCAGCGGCACCAGCGCGCTCGATCCACCCATGTCCTGATAGGCGGCCTGGGCGGCCGCGCCCATGAAGAGCGGATCGTCCCCTTCCCTGTCATGCACCAGCGACCGCAATGACCAGAGAGTGCCTATGCCCAGCACGTGCCCCATCTCGTGGGTGACGACGTCGAGGATGATCTGCTGGTTCAACCCGAGGTCAGCTCGATCGAGTTCGATCACACCAACCAGCGGCAGCCCACTCTCCGCCCTGATGAAGCATGGGCCGGCCCGGGCCAGCACCTTCCCGGGGCCATCGATGTCCACGACCCGCACGAGGATGAGGACGTCGTCGATGACTTCCGTGGTCGCCAGTTGCCCTTCGTGACAGGAGCCGGCAGGCATGGTGAGAATGGCGCTGGGAAGGTCGCCGGAGATCGCCGCAGTCCACCGCGCCGCCGCGCGGCCGATCACCGCCACCGCGCGCTCGTCCGTCGGGCCCACGAACCGGACGTCTATCGTGAATCCTCCGGAACCGGTGCCGCCCACGGGTGGCGGCGGAGGGAGGGTGGTCGGCGGCCCTGGAGGCGGCGATGGCGCACCGGGTGAGTATGTGGGCTCGTCGGGCAACGCTCGCACGCTCACCGAGGCGCTGGCGCTCCGTCCCTCCACCTCCACCACCACCGCAGCGTTGCCCGCCGCCACCGCCCGCACCATCCCGGCAGCGTCCACCATGGCCACGCTGCCATTGGAGGAGTGGAAGTTAACTGGCCGACTGGCCAGTTCCCCTCCATCAGCATCGCGCATGATCACCCTGAGTTGCGCCGAACCACCTATCTCCAGGGAGAGGGAGGACGGCTCCAGCTCCACCGACGCCACGGGCCGAGCCACCACGCGCAGCGTGAGTTCCGCACGATGCAGCTCCGACGACGCGCTGACGCTGACGGCGCCGACGCCGACGGCCTGGAGCAGGCCACTGGCGGAGATGGTGGCAACAGAGCTATCCGAAGTGGCATAGGAAACTGGCCGTCCGCTCAGTGCCCCACCGCTGGAATCGCGAGGGATTGCCCGCAACTGCACGCTGGAGCCGTTCACCAACTCCGACGGCGAGTCCTGGAAGGTTACCGAAGCCACCGGCACCGGACTCACGTCCATGCGGACGCGTGCCGATTGCGCGCCGCTACTGGCCACGATCCAGGCCGTGCCAGGCGACACGCCCACCGAAACGCCATCATTGCTCACTGCTGCCACCGCCGGCTCCGAGGAACTCCAACTGATCTTGGCAGGGTTGAGCGTGCGGCCCCGGGCATCGGTGAGTACCGCGGCAAGGGGTGTCACCTGTCCCACTCTGACGGCGTAGCTGTCCACCTGGAAGCGGAGGCCGGTGGATGGGGCCGTGGGCACGATCGGCGCGACCGCTGTGTCGCCGCTGCAGCCGGCGGTGAGGAGCGCGATCGCGAGCAGCGCGAAGAACGCCCCTGCCGGACAGGGTCGTCCGGACGTGGATCGGCTCGCCTGTGCTACCGGCTTGACGGGAGGGACGGGTGAGGTTTGGTGGTGCACTGCACGGCCTCGGCTCAGGCTTCATTCAACGGCGTTCGGCTTCGAACAGCGACGATGGAGCCGGAGGCGCGGTCACGAGCCTGCGCAACGCAGGACGCGCCGGGTCAGCGGACGCGTTGACGCCCGGGCGGTCGATTTCGACCACCTTGATGCTGCGCGACCGTCAGGAAAACGGTGGACATCTGTGGGCATCACACGATGTCGCTGGCGCGGGTGACGGTGGGGTGACACGGACCGCCGTAGATAGCTGATGCGCCAACAGCGGTACACCGATCTGGCGCACGCTTGCCGGAGCCCTAGATTTCCCTGTATACAAGTGATCCGTCAGACCTGGGAGGGTCACCTTCGCCATGCCCGCCAGGCACACCGCTACCGCCTCCAGACGCGACATCGCTGCCTATCCCGTCGCCGAAGCGGCCGGATACGTGCGAGTGGCCTCCGCCACGTTGCGATCGTGGGTGATGGGACGAGCTTATCCAACAAGCCGGGGTGTTCGCCGCTTCCGTCCGCTGATTCGGCTTGCCGGCACCAGGCCGCCCCTGCTCTCCTTCAACAACCTGGTCGAGGCTCATGTGCTTCGTGCCCTGCGCACGGCGCACGGTACTCCCATCAAGGCCATTCGTAGTGCGCTCGACTACGCCGAGTCCGAACTCGGCATCGAGCGGCTTCTACTGAGCCGTGAGCTCTGTACCGACAAGCGCGAACTGTTTCTGGATCGCTATGGAGAGCTGATCAACCTTTCGCGGTCGGGCCAGATGGCCATGCGTGCCGTGCTCGAGATGCACCTGCACCGCATCGAGCGAGGCGACGACGCGCTCCCGGTGCGGCTCTATCCATTCGTGACGACCGAAGCGGTTGGAGCGCCGAGGCACATCGCTATCGACCCGGAAGTCGGATTCGGACGCCCCATCCTCCGCCGGCGTGGGATCTCCACGCAGGTCATTGTGGACCGTATCGATGCCGGTGAGTCGCCGGAGGAGCTGGCGCTCGACTACGGGCTGGAAACCGCAGAGGTGGAGGAGGCAGTGGTATACGAGCGTGCCGCATAAGTGACGGAACCCTGGCTCGCCTGACGCAGCGCGGGGATGTGGCTGTCATGAAGCCGAGGTAAGTTGAGCTACGATCAAGGATCGGCTCGGCAGACTCTCCCACCCGCGACCATGGCCCTGCACCCGAAGCTCTCCCAGTCCCCTTACGCTCCCCTCGATCCCGAGGAGCGGTGGTTCCCCGCTGACGAGACGCTCCGCACCACCGCCTACGAGAAACTGATTCCGCCCCTCGTGGCACGGGTGCGGCGCGAGGTGGCAGCCTGGCGCGACAGCGGATACGCGGGCGCATCGGCGACCTCCATCGCGCTGCTGCGGCACTGGTTCGATACGGACCACCTGCTGGAGCAGGCCGACGGATCGCTCTCGCCCTTCCGCTACTACTTCGCCCAGCGGGAGGCAGTGGAAACCGTGGTCTGGCTGTACGAGGTGAAGCGGGCGCGGGACCGCTTCGACCTGCTCCGCTTCGACGCTTCCGGTTCGGTCTCGTCAGGGATGTTCGACGAGGAGTGGCCGCGTTACGTGCTCAAGATGGCCACCGGCGCCGGCAAGACGAAGGTGATGTCGCTGCTCATCGCCTGGAGCTACTTCCACCGGCTGTACGAGGAAGGATCCGACCTCTCCCGGAACTTCCTCGTCATCGCCCCCAACATCATCGTCCTCGACCGGTTGCGGGCGGACTTCGACGGCCTGAAGATCTTCTTCGGCGACCCCATCCTTCCGGCCAACGGACACGCCGGCCGCAACTGGCGGGACGACTTCCAGGTGGCGCTGCACATCCAGGACGACGTCCGCGTCTCTCGAGAGACGGGGAACATCTTCCTCACCAACATCCACCGGGTCTTCCTGCACGAGGTGGCCGAGCCGTCGCTCGACGACGATGATCTCAGCGACTACTTCCTGGCCCCCTTCGGCCGCCGACCCTCGGGGAAGACGACCGATAGCGGCACCGACCTCGGCGAGATCATCCGCGAGGTGGACGAACTGGCGGTGTTCAACGACGAGGCGCACCACATCCACGATCCGCGGATGGCCTGGTTCAAGTCCATCCAGGACATCCACCACCGGATGCTCCAGCGCGATGGCCGGCTCGCCATCCAGATCGACGTCACCGCCACGCCTCGCCACGACAACGGCGCGATCTTCGTCCAGACCGTCTCCGACTATCCGCTGGTGGAGGCGATTCACCAGAACGTCGTCAAGCATCCCGTACTCCCCGACGCGGGCAGCCGGGCCAGACTCCACGAGCACCGCAGCTCCATCTTCACCGAGAAGTACGCCGACTACCTGGCCCTGGGCGTGGAGGAGTGGCGGAAGAGCTACGCCGAGCATCAGAAGCTGGGGAAGAAGGCGGTGCTCTTCGTGATGGTGGACGACACCAGGAATTGCGACGAGGTGGGTGAGCACCTGCCGAAGATCTGCCCCGAGCTGGAGGGGGCGGTGCTCGTCATCCACACCAAGCAGAACGGCGAGATCTCGGAGGCAGCCACGGGCAAAAAGCGCGAGGAGCTGGAGCTGCTGCGCAAGCAGTCCAACGAGATTGACTCGTGGAGTTCGCCCTACAAGGCGATCGTCTCAGTGCTCATGCTCAAGGAGGGGTGGGACACGCGGAACGTCACCACCATAGTCGGCCTGCGCGCCTATGCGGCCAAGAGCAACATCCTCCCCGAGCAGACGCTGGGGCGAGGGCTCAGGCGGATGTACTTCGGCTCCGATGTCCAGGAGACCGTGAGCGTGATGGGCACCCCCGCCTTCATGGAGTTCGTGGAATCCATCCAGAGCGAGGGGGTCACCTTCGACCACGTGCCGATGGGCGCCGGAACGGTTCGCCACGAGTCACTGATAGTCGAGGTGGAGAGCGACAATCCGGAGAAGGACATCGCTGCGCTGGACATCGCGTTACCCAGGCTCTCGCGCCGCTACGATCGCGACTATCACGAGCTGCACGCGCTCGACCCATCGGCGCTCGGCAACTCACGATTGCCGTTGAAGCCGTTCACCCCCGAGGAGACCCGTGAGATCGTCTTCAAGACGATGCTGGACGCCGAGGTGCACCATGTGATCCAGCTCGACGGCGCCGGACAGGGCGACTCCCGCTCGGTGGTGGGTTTCTTTGCCCGTCAGCTCATGCAGGAGCTCCGGCTGGTGGGCGGCTACGACGTGCTGCACGGAAAGGTGAAGGAGTTCATCCGCGACCGCCTGTTCGAGCAGTCCCCGGTGGATCTCGAGGACCCAGTGGTCATCCGTAACCTCTCCGAGCCCGCGGCGGGGAAGCTCGTCCTCGACTCCTTCAAGGCCGGCATCAATGCACTCACCGTCCAGGCAACGGGGAGCACCAGCGTGGACGGGTGGATCAGGCTCAGCGACACCCGCCCCTTCCGCACCGAGCACCGCCCCTACCAGTACCCCGTCAAGTCGGTCTTCTCGCGCACGGTGGGGGAGCCCCACTCCGGCGGCTTCGAACTGGCCTTCGCCGCCTTCCTCGACCGCCCGGACAACGACGTCCAGTCGTTCGCCAAGAACTACCTGGCGGTGGGATTCAAACTGGACTACGTGAGGTCCGACGGAGACCTCTCGTACTACGTGCCCGACTTCATCGTGCGCGACAGCGCCGGCACGGTCTGGATAGTGGAGACCAAGGGGCGCGAGGAGTTGGAGCTACCGGGCAAGATGGCGCGCCTGAAGCAGTGGTGCGCCGACGCCACCGCCGCCGCGGCTGTAGACGGCGGCCCCACCTTCCGCTTCGTCTATGTGGACCAGGCGGGCTTCGAGAAGCACGCCCCGCGCACCATGGCCGACCTGGCCGCCAGCTTCACCGAATACCAGAACTGACCATGGCCCGGAACACCGACAGATCGTACGAGCTCTCCGACTCCGAGAAGCGCGACCTCATCAAGCTCATCGAGCGCGGTGAGTCGCTGCCCGAGAAGTACCGCTTCATCCTCTTCGACGACAGGCGCGAGGTGGAGCTGGTGTGGAACGGGAAGACGCGCGACGTGAGCACCGCGATCCTCCCCTTCCAGACGCTGGAGCACATCGACGAGCCACGTCAGGAATCGACGGAGGCGGAGGGGCTCGGCCTGGACCTCGGCGGGCGGCAGGTGAAGGGGTGGACCAACAAGCTGATCTGGGGCGACAACAAGCTCATCCTGTCCTCGCTCAAGAGCGGCGCGCTGCGCCGGCAGATCGAGGACGCCGGTGGGCTGAAGCTGATCTACATTGACCCACCCTTCGACGTCGGCGCCGATTTCAGCATGGACATCGAGATAGGTGGCGAGACGTTTCACAAGCAGCCGAACATTCTGGAACAGATCGCCTATCGGGATACGTGGGGGCGCGGGGCGGATTCGTTCATCTCGATGATGTACGAGCGGCTGATACTGATGCGGGACATCATGCACGAGGGTGGTAGCATTTACGTGCATTGCGATTGGCGTGTAAATGCATTCATCCGGTTGGCGATGAACGAGGTATTCGGCACCGCCAACTTCATCAACGAAATTACGTGGAAGCGCGCGCACACGGTCAAAGGCAATATCGGACAAGGAAGCAAGTATATGGGCGCAAACACGGACACAATCTTTGCCTATGCGAAGTCTCCGTCTTACGCCTTCAACAATATTTTTCTCCCGTACTCTGACGAGTACATCAACACCTTCTTCAGGTACACAGATCCGAAGACTGGGAGACGGTATCGGCTCACAAGTATGATTGGTCCGGGCGGTGTGGCTAAGGGCAACCCGACCTACGAAGTCATGGGTGTCACCCGAGCCTGGCGTTTCAGCAGAGCAACTATGAACGAATTGATCTCAAGGGGAATGGTCGTTCAAACATCTCCCGGCACCGTGCCTCAGAAGAAGCAGTACCTCGATGAGGGTGCGGGTGTTTCGGTTCAATCACTGTGGGATGACATCACTGGGATCGGAGCATCATCCCTTGAAGGCACGGACTATCCGACGCAGAAGCCCGAAGGACTTCTGGAGCGAATCATCAGCACCAGCAGCAACGAAGGCGATCTCGTAGCCGACTTCTTCGTCGGCTCCGGCACCACCGCCGCCGTCGCCGAGAAGCTCGGCCGGAAGTGGATCGCCACCGACCTCGGGAAGTTCGGCATCCATACCACGCGCAAGCGCCTCATCCAGGTACAGCGCGACCTCAAGGCCGCCGGTGAGCCGTTCCGCGCCTTCGAGGTCCTCAACCTGGGACGCTACGAGCGGCAGGCGTATCTCAACGTCTCCGGCCGCCTCTCGGCCAGGCAGCGCGAGCAGGCGCTGGCGCGGAAGGAGCAGGAGTTCCGCGAGCTCATCCTCCGCGCCTACCGCGCCGAGCCGCTTGCCGAGAGCGGCTTCTTCCACGGCCGGACCGCCGGCCGGCTGGTGGTCGTCGGCCCCGTAAACCTTCCCGTCGGCCGGCTGTTCGTGGAGGAGGTCATCACCGAGTGCCGGAAGCGCGGCGCCACCCGGGTGGACGTGCTCGCCTTCGAGTTCGAGATGGGGCTCTTCCCTGCCGTCCTCGACGAGGCGAAGCGGAAGGGGATCGACCTCGCGCCGCGGACGATCCCTCCCGAGGTCTTCGACAGGCGCGCGGTGGAGCGCGGGCAGGTGCGCTTCCACGACGTGGCCTACATCGAGCTGACCCCCCGCTACGACCGCGCCGATCCGCTCTCGCTCTCGGTGGAGCTCACCGACTTCTCAGTCTATTACTCCCAGGGCGTGGCCGACTCGATCGTCGCCGAGCTCAAGGCTGGCAAGAGCGAGGTGCTGTGCACCCAGGGTCAGCTCGTCAAGATCAGCAAGAACAAGGATGGCGTGATCACCCGCCAACTGCTCACCAACCACTGGACCGACTGGGTGGACTACTGGGCGGTGGACTTCGACTACGAGAGCCGGAAGGAAGTCATCCAGCGGCCAAAGAACTTCGGCGTGGAGGGACAGCTCCCGGGCCTCGCCGACTCCAACGAGTTCGTGGAGTTCGTGGAGGAGTGGACGGGGAGCTACATCTTCGAGAACCAGTGGCAGAGCTTCCGGACGCGGAAGGATCGCGACCTGGAGCTGCGAAGCGCACCGCACCAGTACCCGTCGCCGGGGCAGTACACGATCGGCGTGAAGGTGGTGGACATCTTCGGCAACGACACGATGTCGCTGGCGCGGGTGACGGTGGGGTGAAGCAGTCGAAGACGGTGTGACACTGCCATCTCGCACGAACGGCACTTCCTGGTCATCCACCCTTGGGGCACGATGCGGGTAGCTGTCTACTCTCTGCGCCGCGTACCGTCGCCCAGCGTCAGGGCCAGGACCTCATCTGCATTGTCGTAGAACCAGCCCCGGACTTCTTCCACCACCTCGCCCAGGGTCGGCCAGCCATCCTGTGGCTCGACGCGATGCACCACTCCGTGAACGTCGCCCCGAAGGACGTCGTACCGGTGCACGTGATGAAAGCGGTTGTGGTCCTGGTGAGGTGAGTCGTACCTGAAGATGTTTCCGAGGCTCCCGAGCACCGCGTCGTAGCTGTATCCCACGGTCTGCACGAATGGATCGTGACTGCTTCCGTCACCAATCAGTCGCAGCCGCTTCCATACGTCGATGCGGATCCCCGAGACACAGTGCACTGACCCCGTCATCCACAGAAAACCGTCACCGAGTGGCTCGATGGACAGTTCCTCCGAGACGACGAAGTCGCCCCGGAGGAACTGTTCCATGATCGTTTCGTGGATCTGGAGATAGCTGGCCAGGCGGTTCGGACCGTGCTTGTCCCCCACCTCGTTCAGGCGTCGCCGGGCGTGCGGTTCTCCTGGGAGTCGAGGAGGAACAGCCAGCGCGAGATCTCCGCCGTCTCACTGATCTCACCGTCCCTGAGTCGTTGGCGCAGCTCTTCGGACGTCAGCTCGTACTGGCGCTCCAGGTCACGTATGCGCTGTTGGATGAGAGCTGCCTGGCCGTTCCGCTGCGCCCGGGCCGAGTCCACGAGTTCACCGAGCAGCCGCTGGCGTTCTGCCAGCGGCTGGGCATTGAGATAGGAAAGTTTGAGATTGAGAGCCATCGTGATCCGCCGTTGTTCACACAATTACGGGATCTAGCTGGCGGTTGAACATCCGTCGAGCTTCCCAGCCTGCCGAGACGATATGTGCTGGTCAGCTTTACAGCAAGACCGGTTCTTGGGTTCCCTCCTCCTCATGCTGCCTGCATCACACGGACCACGGGCGATCCGCGCTGGTAACAGAGACTACAATGGTCTCTCGCGCGCATCCGCGAACGTGGCTTCACGATAACGCCCGGTTACGTCCCCTCTCGCGCCACCGGCAGCTCCACGTTCCGCACCTGTTCGAAGATCAGCGCCGTCTCCACATGAGCCACCTCGGGCCGCACGGTGAACGCGCCCAGGACGAGTTCGCGCAGGTGCTCGGCGTCCTTCACGGCCACGTGGAGCAGGAAATCGCTGGCGCCGGCCACGTGGTAGACGACGCGGACCTCGGGCATGCTCAGCACATGCTCACGGAATGAGTCCACGAACGCCCGCGAGTGCCGGCTGAGACGGATTGCCACGATCGCCTGGAGTCCGACACCCAGCGCCGCCGGGTCCACCTCGGCGTGGTAGCCACGGAGCACGCCACGGCGCTCCAGTTTGCGCACCCGCTGCAGGCAACTGGACGGCGCCAGACCGACGAGCGCGGCGAGCTCCTTGTTGGACAGCCGCGCATTCTTTCGTAGCGCGCCAATGATCTCCCTGTCCGTTCGGTCCAGTGCGGTGGAATTACCCATATACCGAATATACTGCGGTATGCATGGCTGACGATAGCGCATGATTCGTATCTTGCATCCAGATGGCCGTCGACACGACGGCCGGCGCCGCCCGGTGCCGGTGCTGTCGCCCGACTTCCCCATACCCCCGCCGCCATGCGACCGACCATGCGACCCGCCACCCTCGCCGTCCATGCCGGACGCGAGGACTTCGAAGAGCTTGGCGTACATGCCGCACCGCTCGACCTCTCCAGCACCTATCCCATCCCCGACCTGGACGAGGGGACGGCGAGCCTGGATGCCCTGGCTGGCGGTGACGAGAACGCCCCCAACGCTGTCTACAGCCGGCTGCGGAACCCCACCGTAGCCCGCTTCGAGCAGGCGCTGGCCCTGCTGGAAGGCACGGAGACGAGTGTCGCCTTTGCCTCCGGCATGGCGGCCATGACCGCCTGCCTGCTCGCCGCGCGCATGCGCGGGGGACACGTGGTGGCCGTTCGCCCACTATACGGCGGCACCGACCACCTGCTGGCCACCGGGATGCTGGGGCTGGAAGTCACCTGGGCCACCGTCGATACGGTGCGGGAGAGCTGCCGCGACGACACCAGCCTGGTCGTCATCGAGACGCCCGCCAACCCCACCTGCGAGCTGGTCGACATCGCCGAGGTGGTCCGTCAGGCCGGAGATATCCCGGTTCTGGTGGACTCCACCTTCGCCACGCCGGTGCTCCAGCGGCCAGTCGAGCAGGGCGCGGCAATGGTGCTGCACAGTGCCACCAAGTTCCTCGGCGGGCACGGCGACGTCCTGGCCGGTGTGGTGGCTACCAGCGAGGAGCATGCCCACTCCCTGCGGCAGGTGCGCATCCTGACCGGCGGCGTCCTGCATCCACTGGGCGGTTACCTGCTGCATCGGGGGCTGGCCACGCTCCCCGTCCGGGTGCTGCACGCGCAGGCCACCACACAGTTGATCGCCGGGCGGCTGGCGGGGCATCCGGCGGTGCTCCGGACGTACTATGCCGGGCTCCCCGGCGGCGATCCGCGAGGACTCATCGGCCGTCAGATGGACGGCGCTGGCGCCGTCCTGGCCTTTGACGTGGCGGGTGGCTACGACGCCGCCGTCCGCTTCCTGGATGCGCTCCAGCTCATCACCGTCGCCGTCTCCCTGGGGTCCGTCGACACACTCATCCAGCATCCCGCGGGGCTCACGCACCGGGTGATCGAGCAGGAGGCGCGCACGAGCAGCGGCATCGGGCCCGGCATGCTCCGCCTCTCGGTGGGACTGGAGGACGTCGACGACCTGTGGGAAGATCTGGAGCGCGGACTGCGAGCGGCAGCCAACCGCGACTAGCGCGGACTCGAAGCGGATGACGGTGCGCTCACGAGGCGGTCTGCGCACCGCGCGGAACCGCCGCAGTCATTCCACGAGCCGGCAGCCTGGCGCGACGGCGCGAGCGAGGTGCGAGCGGCAGCTCCCGGTCGCTCGCAACTTCCTGCCTTCCCCTGCGTAGGGATATGAAGAGGCTGACTCTCAGGCCTCCTGGACCCGAACCCGCGATCCGCCCATGCCCTGCCTGCTCGCCCTCATGGCGCTGGCCGTACCGCGCCTCGTCATCGTCGCCATCTGGCTCTTCAGTGGTTGGTTCCAGGGAATCTTCACGGGCATTCTCTGGCCCGTGCTCGGCTTCATCTTTGCCCCGGTAACCTTTCTCTGGTTCACCGCCGTCCATAACTGGTACGGCGGCGTCTGGCAGCCCTGGCACGTCGCCGTGCTCGTCGTCACCGTGCTCATCGACCTCTCGCCCGGGGCTGGCAAGCGCGGCAAGTGAGGTACGCGAGCTGAGGATCGGGGCGGGCGCGCGGGGGGACTCTCGCGCCGTTTTCCTTCAATGCGGCCGCTGAGTAATGCTGCCAGCCGGCTTCTCCACCCGTTCCACCACCACGGTGTAGCGCGCGGCCAACGCCGCAATGCCGCCAATGGCGGCGAAGAGCGGAAGCCACGCGGCTCCCAGCAGCCCCACCGTCAGTGGCAGGTCGAGTACGGTACGGCCCTCGGGGTTGGTGATGATGATCCGGCGCACGTTGCCCTCCCGCACCAGTTCCTTCACCTTGGCGAGCAGGTTCTTGCCGCTCACCTGATGCTCCTCACTGCGCACTTGTTCGGTCATGGTGCCCCTCCGGGACGGTTCAATGCCGCAGCCACGGTGCGCGGCCTCGTGGTTCGCCTGCCTGAGGTCCGGTCAGCCGGCCCCTGGAAGTTACAGATGACCCTGCGAGCGTCGTGCCGCGGTGTGATCGTTGCACAACTTACGGGCGCCGGCGCCACCGGGATTCAGCCGGCGATGGCTCATCCCTCCCGCCTCCGCGAGCCACTCGCGATTCTGCTCACGACGCTCCACCCCGTGACAGTCAAGCCGGCGACGGCTCAGCTCGAACGGAGCGCCCTGCCCTTTCCGGGGTAGGAGCAGGCATGCCCCGCTCCGTCTCCCGCCTCATCAGGCTCTCCAGTGTGGCGACGGCTCTCGCCTGCGTCGTCGCGACGACACTTCCCGCACAGGCGGTTCCGCTCGCCGCACCTGCCACAGTGGATGAGTGCCTGGGCCTCACCTTCGGCCCGTGGACACCCCCGCTGGACGCCGCTGCGGCCGGCCACCGGCTCTCAGGTCGCTCCGATGGCAGCATCGACAACCGCGCCCCCGGTGCACGCGATTGGGCGCTCCGGCTGGAAGCCGGGCGCGACACCACACTGATCCTCTTTCCAGCCTGGTGGCCTGTCGGCGTTGCCATTCGTGTACCGGCGGCAACGGGCGCGGCGGAACGTGACACGCTGAAGGGAACGGCAACCGCGCTCGTCGCCGACGCGAGCGTGAAAGCGCCCACATCAGCCGTGCTGCTCTGGCGGGTGCCGTGCGGCCGGGCCTGACCCGGCCACATCGACGGCTGTCAGAAGCCGAAGTGCAGGCCTACGGTGTGTTCGCGATTCACCGCGCTGGCGCCCGAGCGCTGCTCGTCGAAGCGCCATCTGACCTCCGCCTGCAGGCCCAGGCGAGGGTTGATCGGGACGCGCAGCCCGACGGGGAACTGGATGGTCGGACGGACGGTGTTCCGGCCATCGCCCTCCTCAAAGCGGCCGGTGAGTCCCACCGCAGCGCCTGCATATGGCTCCACCATTGGCCAGGGCAGGACCGCCTGCATGCCGACCACGGTCGAGGCGAGATGCGCGTGGTCGCCGTCGGCGGCCGCACCGGCCGCGTCGGCAAGGGCGTAGCTCACCCCCAATTCACTGCGAAGCCAGGTGCGAATCCGCCATCCGGCCCGGAGGGCGGCCATTGGCGCGTAATCGTCGGTCAACTGGTCGTGCAGCACGCCGACGGCCAGTGTCACGTCCCGGTTCGGTGCGCGACCGCGCTGCACACGCAGGTTCATGCCGTCGCGGTCGCGGCGGACTGTCACCCGCTGAGCCGAGGCCACTGAAGGCACGATCGTCGTCGGAATGGCTATCGCGGCGACGGTGACGAGCAGTACGATCGAACGGAGATGGCGCATTCGACAACTCCCTGATGATGGTGTGGTAGTTGGACCACCCGGCGCTGCCTTTGGTTTACTCCGCCGAGCGCGAACGGACCCGGCGTCATGCCGTGGGGTCACCCTCGTACCCTGCCCTGGAGCGTCGGGATCGGAGACGGCGAGGGCGGCCACCATTGCTCGCAAGCCCGGTGGCCGCCCCACGTGCCCGCTCCGGCGGGACACCCCACCGCCGGCAGCACTCATGCCTGTCACGGATGGCCTCGTGGCCACGCCCTGTTCGACGCGGCCACTCCGGTCATTCGCCGTCGGAACTCATTGGACCCAGCGCAGTCCAACCAGGAAGCGGTTGCGCTTGAAGAACTGCAGTCCCTGGTGTTCCACGAAGAGCTGCGATGTACCGACTGCATTCTTCACGCTCTCATCGAGCGTGAACTCCACGCCGTACGCCGGGTTGAGCATCAACCTCAACTGGCGGTCGCCGTCCAGCGTACCCACGTAGGCGCCCAGTCCGAGCTGACCGTAGGGAGCGATGTCGCCGAAGCCACGAATGGCGATCGTGTCGAAGCGATACTGGGCGTTGGCGGCGATGAGCGCGGTCGTGCCATTGCCAAGGCCGATGGCGAACTCCGGCACGAGTGCTATGCGTGGCGCTCCCGGACTGATCGGCCCGAGGTCCACCCGGCCACCGAGCACGAACTGCGTGCCCTTGTTGACGTTCAGGCCGGTGTACGCGGAGTAGGAGCGCGGACTCCAGGCGCGTGACTCACGGGCGGTGCTGTCCGCTGGACGCATCGCCGCGGCCGGTGGAACGTAGGACGGCTGCGGAGCCGCCTGGGGCTGCCGGGCCATCGCTGCCTGGACCTGGTTGCGTACGATCGCCTCGATGTCGGCCAGCATGCGACGCCGTTCCAGGTCGGACATCCTCGCCATGTCGTCGTCGCGCTGCGTCACGCCACGAGTGGCATTCAGGCGTGCCGTCACTGCCGAGTCTATGCGATCGAGCATCCGTCGCTCTGCCAGTTCACGCGAGGCAGCACTGGTGTCCATCGCACGTCCCGACCGCTCCAGCTCATCGCGCAGGATCGACCGGATTGCCATGCGGGTCTCCGGATCTGTGGCAGATGCTGCCTCACCCGCCCGGCCGACACCCAGCCGCACAGTGCTGTCGCGCGACGGACCGTAGCGAACATAGAGCTCGCCCTCCGAAGGCACCGGCAACTGGATCGTGCGCCCACTCACGTAGCCTTCAGCGCCACGGCGAACCTCAACTTCCCGCTGCTCACCCATCCAGACCGTGTCACGCATGACCCGGCCTCCCGGACGCGTGGAGCCACGGATCTCGCGCACCACCTCACCGGTCTCCCGGTCCACGACCACGGTGTCCACGCGGGCCACGATCACAGGCTCCGGCGGAGCCGGACGAGGAGCGCCGGTGGAACCGCCGATGTTGAAGCCGAGTCCGGCCGTGAACATCCAGTTGGAGGTGAGGTCGTCGGCGGTGCTGGCGTCCTCGATGTTGCCCTCGCCATTGAACAGATGGTTGCGCGCCGCCACGTTCAGGCGCACGCGCTCGGACAGGTTCAACGCCACGCCACCGCCCAGGATGAGCATCGTGCGGTCCACGGGGTTGATCGAAGCGACTGCGCTGTCGGACGGGTTGAAGTCACTGCGGAAGTCCAGTTGCCCCGCACCGGCTATGAGGTACGGGCTGAGGCCCGATCCGGCATTGAGGCGGAACTGCGCCTCGCCGCCCCAGCTCTGTACCCCCTTCGCCTTGTCGAAGTTGTCGCTCACGCCGCGCCAGTAATAGCCACGCAGACCCACCAGTGGGCCGAAGTCCAGGCCGGCGCGCGCACCAACCACGTTCTGTCCGTCCAGGTCGTTCTTGTCGTCGAAGTTGAACACTCCTCCAAAGACTTCCATGGGCACTGACAGGTTGGAGAGACCGCGCCTGGGCTGGTCGCCGCCAGAGACGTTTCCGCCCAGCGGCACCGTCAGACCGGCACCGTAGACCATGTTGTGACGGAGCTTGTCAGCTTCCGGATCCGGAGTGACGATCGGTACGCCGAGCAACCGGTTGCGATCGATGCGGAACACCATGTCTTCGGCGTATAGCTGCAGCTGCAATTGCCCGGGATTGCCGAAGCGAATGCCGCCACCGTAACGAAGCGCGATCTGGCGCGTGGCCTCGCCATCCTCGGGTGCGAAGCGGAGGAGTGAACCGCCAGCACGGATGAACGGCTTGAGTTGCGTGGGGCTCAGGCTGACCACGATGTCCGCCCCGTAGTTCCGGATGCCGAGCGACGACTCGGTCGACTCGGGCAGCCCGATGTCGGTACCCAGCTTGGTATCGATGCGGCTACGCTCCAGGTAGTAGCCCTGCAACTCGATGTAATCGCCAAAGTTGAAGCCGGCCCGCCCACCCCAGAGATAGGCGTCGTCGATGCCGAGGGCGTTGTCCCAGTTGACCCACTGCGCGGTAGGCGTGATGGAGTAACGCAGTGGTTGCGCCCCCAGCTCGGCGCCCACGACGAGCGCCGAGAGAATGAAGGCGCCGATGAAACCTCTTCGTAACTGACCTGATCTATGCATTGTGACCATCCCTACAATGAGTGAATCGTCGAGGACCAAATCCGTGAAACAGGCAGGCTCAGCAACGGCAGAATGCCTCACCTGTCCCACAATCCACTCCTCCATGAGGCAATTCACCGGCCACCGCACCGCTTCGCGACCGGAGAACGGCCCGAACGCAGGCGCGAGACAGTTGCTGATTGCTGGTCGCGTCCGCTTCCCGAGCGACCGCCGATGGCCAGTCTTCCCTGAGCCGAAAGAAGGCGTGACTTGTCGCGGTGTCGCCCAGTTGCGAGCTTCCGTCATGTAGCCGCTCTGACCACGCGCACCTCCCTCGTTCCCCTGCTCATGTTCCCGATCCGATTCCCAAGCTTTCGCACCTTCCTCGGCGCCAGCACCATTGCCCTGTTCGGCGCCACTGGCTGCGCTGGCGAGTCCGAGCCAGCGGTCGCTGGCACCGATCAGCCGGCTGCCGCGACCAGCGCGGCCGCCGACCCGGCCGCCGCCACGCTTGCCTCCGCATCGCGGGAAGCCGTGCCCGGCGTGCCGCAGATCACCGTGTACAAGACCCCGACATGCGGATGCTGCGAGGATTGGGTGGATCACCTGCGCGACAATGGTTTCTCCGTCATTGTCCACGACCAGAACGACCTGAGCGGGGTGAAGGTGGCAAATGGCATCACGCAGCAGTTGGCGTCCTGCCATACAGCAGTCATTGACGGATATGTGGTCGAAGGCCACGTGCCCGCGGACCTCATAGCTCGCATGCTCCACGAACGACCGGAGATAGCTGGCCTGGCCGTTCCGGGCATGCCCGGCGGCTCCCCGGGAATGGAGAGCGCGCCCAAGGAGCCCTACCAGGTGCTCGCCATCGGCAAGGATGGCCGCACTTCGGTCTACGCCAACCGCTGACCTTCGAGCCCAGATGAACAAGCGCATCCGCAAGAAGCACCGAGTCGGCGAGTTCCAGGAGCTGGGGTTCGAGCTCTCCTTCCACCTCACCCCGACCATGGACCCGGCTGCCGCCGACGCGGTGGTGGAGGAGTTCCTGGCGGAAGCAATCGCCGCCAACGATCTGGCCTTCTTCGGCTCCGGCCTGCATTCGGTGGACGGTACTGTAATCTCGGACATGCGTGGATCGGTGTCGCCAGCTCAGCGTGACGCGGTCGACGCCTGGCTCACTGCTCGCAGCGAGGTCGAATCGCACACGACCGGCCCGCTCTCCGACGCCTGGCACTCCTGACGCGTCAGGTCGCCAGTGCCCTGGTTCCCGGCACCCAGCTCGGCGTCCACCCCGCAGCCGACGCCCCGGTCGCGCACGTCGGTCATACGCCGTCATCTGATCCGGATGGTGCTCTGGGTGCTGGCCATAGACGTGGTGGCGATAACCGTCTACTACGTGGCACACCTGAGCAGGGCCGACGAGAGGACGCGGATGGTCTTCACCTTCACCTGGTCCATCGTCACGATCGTCGTGGTGCTCACAGCGCTCCGCCGCATAAGAATCGCCCGACGGGGACGGTGAGCTGATGGGCTGCTCACGCGGACGGCTACTCGCAGCTCTCCTCCTGTCGCCCACCCTGCTGCTCGGCGCGCTGGGTTCCGCCGCCGCCCAGCAGGAGTCGACCGGCGAGGCGTCATCAGCCGCTCTCGCCGCTCTGACCGGGAGGATGCTGGTGGTGGGCACCAAGGAGGCCGCTCCATTCTCCATCAAGCGTGAGGACGGGAGCTGGACCGGGATTGCACACGAGCTCTGGAAGCAGATTGCCGATTCGCTCAAGCTCAGTTACGAGATTCGCGAAATGCCGCTCGACATGCTCCTCGACAGCGTGTCGGCGGGTAGTCTGGATGCGGTGGTGGGGGCGGTGACCATCACGCCCGAGCGAGAGGCACGGCTCGATTTCTCCCATCCGTTCCAGGTGACCGGCCTGGCCATCGCCGTGAGTAGTGAGAGGGCAAACGGTTGGATTGCCGTGCTGCGCCGTTTCCTCTCGCGCCAATTCCTGTTCCTCGTGCTCGGGATGCTCGTCGTCCTGCTCATGGTCGGGACCCTCGTCTGGCTGTTCGAGCGCCATCGCAATCCGGAACAATTCGGTGGCACCCTGGCCCAGGGCCTCGGGTCGAGCATGTGGTGGTCGATGGTCACGATGACGACGGTCGGCTATGGCGATCTCGCCCCGCGCACCGCCGGCGGCCGGATAATCGGGATCATGTGGATGTTCGCCGCTCTCATCCTCGTGAGCAGTTTCACGGCTTCCATCACGTCGGCCCTCACCCTGGGCGAGTTGCAGAGCCCGGTGAAGGGACCCAACGACCTCTCTTCCGTACGAGTGGCAACGGTGGAGGGCTCCACGAGCGCCGACTATCTGGCCGGCCGCGATATCTCCTTTGCCAGTTACGAGGATGCCGAGCAGGCCCTGCAGTCACTGCAGAACGGCCGGAGCGAGGCGGTCGTCTACGACGAGCCAATCATGCGCTACATGATCGGAGAGCATGCCGACTGGCGTATCCGTGTGCTGCCGGAATCATTCGAGCGGCAGTACTACGGCATCGCCATGCCGACATACAGTCCGCTCCGCGAGCCGGTGAATCGCCTGCTCCTCCAGATAATCGAATCCCCGCAGTGGAAGCGCGTGCTCATGCGCTACCTTGGCCGTTGAGTACGGCTCGTGTTGCGTGTCCCGGGTCCAGTCGCGAGCTTGAAGGTTGCCCTCTGAACCTGGCTTACCGCGAACCTCCCAGCTGATGTCCCGCACCACGATCCTCACCGTCGTCGCCCTCCTGTCCCTCGTCGGTTTCCTCGCCTGGTCGACGATGAAATCACAGGTGGTGGAATGCCGCGCCTGCGTGGAGTTCGCCGGCGGTCGCAACTGCGCCGTAGCATCCGCGGCGACCGAAGCCGAGGCCGTCCGCTCCGCCCAGATCACTGCCTGTGGACCACTCACCAGCGGCATGAACGAGTCGATCGCCTGTGGCAACCGGCCAGTGGTGGAGCAGAGCTGCAGCCCGAAGTGACTGTGCGCGTGGACCGCGATGGAAGTGCGCCCTGACAGGTCGAGGGCCCACCGGCTCTGAATGCTGGTGGGCCCTCGATCTGCAGGGATCTGTCTCCGCTCAGGGTACCCTGGGCAGGAGGTCAGCGGCTCACAGCCCATCGTGCTCCCACCAGCAGCCGGCGTCCCTGCAGCGGGCCGTACACGCGACCAGGATCGAAGTCGGGACCGAACGGGTCATCAGGGGCGATGATGGCGTTCTGCTGCACGAAACCGAGTACGTTCTTCACCGCCGCGTAGAGCTCCATCCCGTTCCCAGGCGCGTATGTAGCCTGCAGGTGGTGCTCGCTGAAGGACGGCGAACGGTCCGGGAAGCCGTCGAACTCCGGCAGCGTCATGGGGCCCAGCACACGCCCGGTCCAGTCCAGCGTCGTGCGCAGACTGGCAAAGTTGTAGCCCACGCTGAAGACACCCTGGAGCTCGGGCGCGTAAGGCAGCGGCGTCTTCACGCCGCTCTCGTTGACCGTCACCTCCTGCCAGGTGATGCCGACGTTCGCCGAGAAGGGACGCTGCTCGGTGCGATAGCCCGCGGCGAGGGCGATACCGCGGGTGCGCGCCCAGCCGTCCAGGTTGCGGTAGATGATGAGGCGCGGATCGCTGTTGAAGTCGGCCAGGATCCTGTTGGTGAAGCGCGTGTGGTAGGCGTCCAGGTCCAGCGTCATGGCATCGTGCACGCCGCCCACCTCCACCTCGCGGTGAAGGCTCGCCGTGACCGTCACCGACCTCTCCGGCTCCAGCGATTCCTCGATGATGACCTCACGCGCGCCGGTGAGAGCCTGGTGCTCCTCGGTGAACAGGTTGACGACGCGGAAACCGGTGGCCGCGTTCAATCGCAACGTGGTGGCCGCGTCGGCATCCCACTTCACGGCCAGTCGCGGCGACGTGACGGCGCCGTGGGCGCTGTGGTTGTCCAGGCGCATGCCGGCCAGCACCGTCCACTGATCGCCGACGGATATCTCATCCTGGACGAAGACCGACGGGATGAGACTGCGATCGTCCGACTCGTGGTGGCGCGTGCTGTCGCGGTAGCTCTGAACACGAAGTGCGGCGCCCAGCGCCAGGTCGTGTCCGTTGCCGATGTCCGGGCGTCCGACGAACTGCGCGAAACCGGTCGTCTGCGTTGCCAGGTAGGGCTGTACTCCATACCAGCTATCCTGGTCGTGACGATTGAGCGCGGCGTCCACCCGCAGCCGGTCACCCAGCGACGGGAACCGATAACTGCCCACCAGTTCGAAGCGCCGCGTCCGGATCGACTCGCCATAGGCGCGATCTGTGCCGCGGTCCGCTGACGTCCACGCACGCACGCCCCCGAACCGATCCTCCATGTATACCCGGGCTGCCACATCGAGCGTGCGCTCCGCCGCATCGCCCAACGCCCACTTGTTGAATACAGACAGTCGACGCACCAGGGGCAGGTCGGAGAAGCCATCACCGTTGCCGTCCACGAAGCGGTCGTTGTAGGCGGCGTTCACGCTCAGCAGGCCGCGCATGCCGCCAATGCTCGGCCCGCCGGCCACCGCCAGCGTGTGCTCCCCATGCGACGAGGTGCCCGCCGAGACGCTCCACGCAGGCGCGAAACGCGGGTCCCTGGTGACCACGTTGATCAGGCCCCCCATGGCCTCGCTGCCGTGGAGCGTGCTGCTGGGGCCCTTGATGATCTCGATCTGCTCCACCAGCGCCGGATCGATGCCGTTCAGGCCATAGACGCTGGCCAGGGCGCTCATGATCGGTGCGCCGTCGATGAGGACCGCCGTGTACGGTCCCTCCATCCCGTTGATGCGGATGTTGTTGGTGAAGCAGACGCCGCAATCCACCTGCTGGTTGAGCCCGTTCACGAAGGACAGGTTGTCCATCAGGTTGGTTGTCGCGTTGCGCTTCAGGCGAGCCGATGTGAGCACCTCCACCTTGACCGGCGAGTCGCCTACCAGCAGCTCACGCAGCGTTGCCGAGGTGACGGTCGGGGCCAGCGACAGTGGCGCCGGTTCGAGGGAGATATCCAGCCGCCGCTCCTCTTCGGCGCCGAGCGTGACCGCACGCCTGGCCGGCACATAACCCAGACGGGTGACGACCAACACGTAGCGGTCGGCGGGCAAGCCGCGCAGTTCGTAGCGCCCGCTGGCGTCGGTGCCCCCTCGTGCCGACGGGCTGGCCAGGCTGTCGACGGCGCGGCGGAGCTCCACACGCGCACCGGCAAGTGGCTCGCCGGACGCGCTCACTCGACCGGTGAGCGTGTGCTGGGCGAACGCCGTGCTCGGCAGCATGACGAGGACCCCGATCATCATGGCCACTCCCGTCAGCCGATCCGTCGCGAGCATCCACGCCGGGCGCGAAGGTGTGGCGCGACCGGTGGCCCTACTCGTGGCCTGCCCTGTGGCCGGACTCATGGAACCCTCCCGCTGGCGACGACGCCATTGTCCGCCGCCAGAACCCGGAGGAGCTCACGCACCTCCGGTGCGCTCCAGTCTGCCGCGCCGCGATGGGCGAAGGCCACACGCCCCTCACGGTCCAGGATCCACGTCGTCGGCACCGCCCGCACGCCCAGTTGGGGTGGCAGCGGGTCATGCTCGACAAACACCGGCATGTCCGGCAGCCGCCTGGCGACGAAGCGCGATACCCGGCGCGCCGATTCCGGTGTGACCAGCATGAGATCGACCGCATCGGTCGACAGACCGTGGGCGTCGAGCGAGTCACGCAACACCCGGAAGCTGTCCATCTCCTTCAGGCAGGGCGGGCACCAGCTCGCCCAGAGATTCAGCACCACCACACGCCCGCGCCACTCGGACAACGGGTGCAGGGCGCCGTCCAGTCCGCGTACCCGCCAGTCCCCAGGCAGGGCTGGGGCAGCAGCGCGCGTTGCATCGGTCACTGCCGACGGCGTGGCCGGCTGCGCCACGCCGACGTCTGCTCCGGCGACCAGGGCGGCGGCGGCAAGGATGAGTACACGAGTAATCATCCTTGATCTATACTTTAAGCTATCTTAAAGTTCAAGTATATGTCGGTTGATTCCCGGAAATACCACCCTCAGGTGACCACTGTCGCTTTAGATTTGTCAGTTCGTCGGTTTCCGCCCGGACCATGTTGGAGGTGCCCATCTACACCCCCGTCGTCGAAGACTATCTCAAGACCATCTGGAAGCTGCAGCAGGAGGAGGATGCGCCCGCGTCCACCTCTCGCATCGCCGAGCAGCTGGGGCTGACGGCGGCAGCCGTCACGGCGATGGTCAAGCGCCTGGCCGAGCAGCAGCTCGTCACCCACGAACCGTACTACGGCGTGCGCCTGACGGGTGCGGGCGAGATGGCGGCGTTGCGCATCATCCGCCGTCACCGCGTTATCGAGCTCTTCCTGCAGGAGGTGCTCGGCTATAGCTGGGACGGGGTTCACGACGAGGCTGAGCGCCTGGAACATGCGGCCAGCGACGAATTGATAGAGCGGCTGGCAAAACTGCTGGGTGACCCGGCGCGCGACCCCCACGGCGCCTCCATCCCCAGCGCCGAGGGGGAGATCGATCGGGCGGAGCACCCATTGCTCGCCGACGTGCCGCTGGACCGGCCGGTGCGCGTGCTGGAGGTGACCACCGGTGACGCCGACCATCTCCGCTACCTGGGGTCGCTCGATCTCTACCCGGGAGCGGGAGTGGAGGTTACCGCACGGGCGCCGTTCGATGGCCCCGTATCCATCAGGGTCAACGGCAAGTCCTGCGTGATCGACCACGCCATGGCAGCGCGGATCCGGGTCGTGGATGAGGTGACCGGAACCTGATGGCCAGCCGGCCCTGCTCCCGGGTCAGCCGGGTCGAGGGAGCCGTTTCCGGTCAGCCGTATGCCGCTCGCCCGGTTGGCTGGCTGGTCGCTCAGCTCTCAGGAGCCGGAGAGAGCCACGCTCACCCGCACGCCGTCTGACAACCTGTCGCTCGGGTGCAGGATGATGGTGTCTCCCGCCGCGAGCCCCTGCAGCACTTCGGCCCAATCCGCCGACTGGTGGCCGATGGTTATGGGTCGCCGCCTGGCCTGCCCGCGTTCCACCACGTAGACGCCCCAGCCGGTAGCGTCGCGGAAGAGAGCACCGGCAGGCACGCGCAGGACGTCGGGAGCCTGCCAGAGTACCAACCGCACGCCTACGCGGTATCGGTCGCCCAGTCTCCGCGGAGCCTCAGGCAGGCTGACGATGACGTTCACTCGTTGCTCCTCGACACCGAGCGCCGAGATCTTGGTGAAGCCGCCCGGTTCCACGCGCTTGACGACCGCATCCACCTCCTCGCCACCGCCCCAATCGTCCAGCAGGACCCTCGTGCCGGGACTCACCTGTACCGCGTCTTCGGAGCGCAGGTCGACGACTATCTCGAGATCCCCCGGATCGCCGAGTTCGAGGACCGGGGTACCGGCCGGGATGACTCGTTGCTGCTCTTGCAGGAGCTGGATCACACGACCGCTCACCGGCGCTCGCACGACCGCCGCGCGCCCCCCCTCCGGCCCGGTTGCCGCGGCGCGCGCCCTGGCCAGTTCCGCCGACGCCTGGGCCACCCTGGCGACAGCCGCGCTGAGTGCTGCCTCGGCATCCCGCTCCTGCTGCTCCGCCAGCTCCAACTGACGCGGCGAGAGGGCGCCGGCCGCGGCCAGGGCGCGTGAGCGCTCCGTCTCGCGGCGGGCGTTGGCGGCCGCGGTGCGCGCCGGCAACTCGGCGCTCCGCGCCTGCTCCAACGCTGCGCGAGCCGCCTGCGCCGTGGCCTCGGCTTCCGTGCGCATCCTGGGATCCAGCGCTGCCGGCTCGATCCTGAGCAGCTCCTGGCCGGCTTCCACCGCATCGCCCACCTCGAGGCTGAGGCGGTCCAGCCGTCCGGTCACCGGCGCACTCACCACCCACCGCTCACGCACGCGGGTCTGGCCGTCCTCGTCGATCGTGACGCGCATCGGTCCCCTGGATACCAGCGCACCCTGCACGTTCATCTTCGCCGGCCGCATCATGAGCGCCACGACGGCCAGCACGGCCAGCGCTGCCACGATCCAGATCCACTGCCGACGGGACGGCATTCGCATCCTGTTCACTCCCTCGATTTCAGAACCGCGATGAGATCCATGTTCTGGATGCGATGCCAGACGGCCAGGGCCGACAGCAGGGCGGCGACGACGACCCAGAAGGCACTCATGGCGTAAGTGGTGCGGCTGATGACGAGCGGCAGGCGGAAGAGTTCAGTCTGTGAGCCGGCCACCACGGCCGCGCTGAGGAGTCGGCCCAGCACCGCTCCCACTGGCAGGGCAACGATGGTCAGCAGCGCCTGCTCACCCAGAAGCATGATTGCCACCTCCCGCCTGGTGAAGCCCAGTATACGCAGACTGGCCAGTTCGCGTCCCCGTTCAGAGAGCGCAACGCGAGCGGAGTTGTAGACGACCCCGAAGGCCAGGACCCCGGCAACCAGCGTCAGCACCGACGTGGTTATCCGGAGGTTCTCGGCGATGGTGCGATCGAAGCTCTCGAGGACCGCTGAGCGAACGCTGACGCTGCTCACCGCCGGCAGCTCCTTGAGCCGTGCGTACAGGGAATCCGCGCTGGCCGGATCCACGGCCAGCAAGGCGCCGTTCACCTGCCTCGGCCCTCCAACCAGCCGGTCGAGATCGGGGAGAGCCATGTATACCGCCGTACCCACCAACTCGTCCACCGTCTGGACGATGGGCACATCCCGGCTCTTCCGACTCCCTTCCAGTACGTCGACGCGCAGGGAATCGCCTTCCGAGACGTCGAGCAGGTTGGCGAGGGCCGTGGTCAGAACGAGCCCGCCTGGTGTCAGCGGCACGGTTGCGCCCCTGGCATCCACCAGGCCATGCAGTCTGCCATCTGTCTCCAGGCCCAGTATTCCCACCTGACGACTGCGGGCGCCCGAGTGGAGCGTCGCACGGACGGAGCGGAAGGGTTCCACCCGCCGCACGCCCGGTAGACGCGCCAGGTCGTGACGTACCTCGTAACCACGCGGTGACTCCAGCCCGACCTGTACGTCCTCGCGCTGGACGAGGCTGAACTGCACTTCCCTGACGTAGCGCACGGCGTCGCCGCTGTAGTAGCCCACGACCACCACGGAGACTGCCATGGCCAGACCGAGCACGGTGAGCAGCGTCTGGATGGGACGCCGTTCGAGGTTCCGCACGACTATCCGGGCAGCCGGTGACAGTCCGCGCTGCAGGCCGAGTCGCTCGATCACTGTGGCGCGAAAGACAGTGGGTGGCGCCGGCTTCATGGCCTCCGCAGGCGGAAGGCGTGCCGCCCCGCGAGCCGCCGCGGCCGCCCCCAGCGTCGCCGCGACGGCGCTCACCACGACGGCCGCCACGATCACTCCCGGCGGGGCGACAAAGGTCAGCTCCGGGAACTGGAAGAAGTTCGTGTAGTAGCTGGCAATGCCATGCCCGGCCCACAGCCCGATGCCGATCCCCAGCAGCGCCCCGGCGGCCACCGCGGCCAGCGCCATGGCCACGAAGTGAACGGCGACGGCAGTGTCGGAGTAGCCGAACGCCTTCAGCAGAGCTATCTGATCTCGCTGCAGCGCCACCAGCCTGCCCAGCACGAGGTGGGTGAGGAAGGCCGCGATGGCCAGGAAGATTGCTGGGACGAGGACCGCCCCGGCGCGGTTCTGCTCGATCTCATCGGTCAGGAACCTGTGTGACGACTGACGCTCGCGGTCGTAGGCGCCGCCGCCGCCGTACGGCGCCAACAGTCGATCCAGGGCGGCCACCACGGCCGCCGACCGCGCTCCAGCGGCCAGCGACACGAGCACGTCGTTGAAGGCATGATCCAGGTCCAGCGCCGGAGCCAGTTGCTCGTTCTCCATCCATAGCACGCCGTAGCGACGGTCGTCGGGAAAGAGTCCTGAAGCGCCCACCACGTAGACGAACTCGGGTGACATTGCCAGCCCGACTATCCTGAGCCTACGCCACCGCTCACCGAGCACCGCACCCAGTGTGGCACCCGGATGCAGGCCGTTTGCCTCGGCGAAGGCGGCGCTCACCATCACCTCGTAGGGTGCCCCGGGAGTGGGTCGGCGCCCTTCGCGCACATGAACCATGTCCAGCGCATTGCCGCCCTCGCCAGGCAGCGAGATCATTCGTCCGGTCACTGGTTCGGCCAGCCCCGGTACATCCAGCGTCACCTCCGCCACGACCCTCGTCTGGACCGTCGCGACTCCTGGAATGGCGCTGATGTCCCGGGCCAGTCGATCCGGCGCGCGGGTGAGCGAGGCGAAGACGTCGGCAAAGCGATAGGTGGCGTAGTAGCTGTCGCGCGAGACGAGCAGGGAGTTGTAGTTGGTCCGCATCATCACCATGCCGGCGACTCCGCAGGCAACCACCAGCGCGACGGCACCGAGCTGGCTGCGCAGGTGCACCAGATCGCGTAGCAACTTCCTGCTCAGCGCACTCGGTCCCGGCATCACGCCGGCCGGATCGTCGCGGGAGTCATGGGCTCACCAGTGGAGGGTCGACGGCGAGGCGCGTTCCGCGTTGCGCTCCTCACTCACGATCCTTCCGTTGCCCATGCGCAGCACGCGATCGGCCATCGCGGCAATGCCCACGTTATGGGTGATGAGGGCAGTCGTCGTGCCAATCTCGCGGTTCACGTGATCGATGACTTCGAGCACCAGGCGGCCACTGGTGGAATCGAGTGCGCCGGTAGGTTCGTCGCAGAGCAGTACGTCCGGCCGCTTGGCCACGGCCCGCGCCACCGCCACGCGCTGCTGCTCGCCACCGGAGAGCTGCGACGGGAAGTGATCCAGCCGGTCGGTCAATCCTACCAACTCCAGCGCACGCTCGGGGGCCATGGGATCCACCGCGATATCGGTGACGAGTTGGACGTTCTCGCGTGCGGTGAGGCTTGGTATGAGGTTGTAGAACTGGAATACGAACCCTATGTGCTCGCGTCGGAATCTCGTCAACTCGTCCGTATCTGCCTGGTCCAGGCGGTGATCACGGAAGCGCACCATGCCAGAGGACGGTGTGTCCAGGCCGCCGAGTATGTTGAGCAGCGTGGACTTGCCGCTACCCGAAGGGCCGAGGAGCACCATCAGCTCCCCGGAGTGGATGCTGAGCGAGACACCATCCAGCGCACGGACGTCCACCTCTCCCATGCGATAGACCTTCGTAACGTCGCGCAATTCGAAGAGATCCGACCGTTGATCGGCCGGTACGCTCGGCGCGACGGAAGCCGTCATCGTTGCTCAGCCATCGAACCTGTAGCCGGCCTTCCACACGGTGAGGATGTGTCGAGGCTGGCCGGGATCGTCTTCCAGTTTCCGGCGTAGCTCGGCGATGTGGATGTCTACCGTGCGGGTGGCTACCTCGGCCCGGTGGCCCCATACCTCGCGCAGGAGATCGCTGCGCGAAGCGACCGCGCCGCGACGACGCATGAGGGCGAGCAACAGATCCAGTTCCTTGGGCGTCAGCGACACCGACTCGCCACGCTTGAGCACCGAGCGGCGCGCCTCATATACCTCCACGTCGCCAAAACGCTCGACGACATTGGCGGCCGCTGCCGCAGCGTCGGGAGCGGAGGTGGCCGAGGTTGGGGAGCGGCTGCTGCGCCTGAGGAGCGCCGCCACGCGCGCCAGCAGCTCGAGCACCCCACAAGGCTTCACGACGTAGTCATCGGCCCCGATACGGAAGCCGAGGACCTTGTCGGCCTCCTCACTGCGGGCAGTCAGGATGAGCACGGGAACCTCGTCACCCTCCTCGCGAAGGGTGCGCAGTACCCGATAGCCATCCATGCCGGGCAACGTGAGGTCGAGAATTATGAGATCGGGCCTGAAGGATCGCGCCATCTCCAGTCCGGTGGGACCGTCCTCGGCGTGCTGCACCTCATAGCCTTCAATCTCGAGGCCGGTGCGCAGGCCGAAGGCCAGATCGATGTTGTCCTCGATAATCAGCAGGCGGGGCATGCGTTACGGGATGCGGTGGAAGAGTTGACTGCGTCGATTTCCGGATGCTGCAGCTCGTGGGATGGTCCTACTGGCCAGTTGCCGTACACGCCGGCTCCTGGTCACTGGGTTCTGCGTCCTCGGTAACGTGGGCGGCAGCCGCCGCCGGTGCTGCGGGGAGCTCGAGGAGCACGCGAGCGCCGCCGGTGGCTCCAGTCTCGATCCAGCGACGTCCATGCTGCTGGGCCACCAGGTCCCCTACCACGGCAAGGCCGATACCGCTCCCCGTGGCCACCGACCCGCGATCACGTTCGGCGCGGTAGAACGGCTGCCAGACGCGTACCCGTTCGGCTTCCGGCACTCCTGGCCCCTCGTCCTCCACCCACACACGCACGCGCTCGCCGCCGGCGCGGGCAACGCCCACGGTCACCGTCTGCGATGGCGGCCCGTACTTGGCGGCATTGTCAAGGAGGTTGAGCAGAATCTGGCGGAATGCTGCACGATCCACCAGCGCCCATACGTCCCCTTCCAGCTCCGTCCGGACGGCGATACGCCTCGACTCCACGAGGGGTGCGAAGGCGTCCACGATCTCGCGCACCTCCGAATCCAGTTGGACCGGCTCCGGACGTAGCCGCGCCGAGCGCGACCCGCTGCGGGAGAAGTTGAGGACGTTCTCGACGAGGTAGGCCAGACGACGGGCCTCCTGGTCAATGATCCGCAGGCTACGCTCCCGCTCCTCCGGAGACCGCAGTCGACCCAGGCGGAGCAACTCGGCGAACCAGCGGATCTGCGCCAGTGGCGTACGGAGTTCGTGCGATACGCCAGCCACGAAGTCGCTCCGCATCCGGGCCAGTTCCTGCTGTCGACGCATCTGCAGCAGGGCGACCACGGCCAGGCCCGTGGTGAGGAGGAAGAGAGCCAGCAGGAGAGGCAGCCGCGACCTGGGCAGCCCTCCCACGAGCAACTGTTCCGCAATCTCCGGCACCACGGCGAGATGTACGCGTAGCTCGCCGAACCTTGGCGAGATCGTGTCCGATGCGGCGTACTTGTCGGCGAAGTTGGCCGATGTCCTGTACAGCTCCTGCCCCAGCGCGTCCTCCACGACCACCGACAGCACGTCGCTGTTCCTCCGCCCACGCATCAACGACGGCGGCAGCAACAGTTCCTCATCCACCGTGAGATCCATCAGCGGGTGGAGCCATCCCCTGGGTTCCGCCTCGTAGCCGTAGACCGCCAGTGCATTCCCGTCCACGTCGCGCGACACAACGTAGGCCAGCAGGCGTCCCTGCCCATCCACCTGCCCGATGAGGAAACCGTAGGAGTCATTGGTGATGGCCAGGTCGAACCGCCGGGAGCGGCCGTCCGAGGCTCCGAACGTGGTCACCGTCATCGGGCTGTGGGCAGCCGCCCCGGTGGCGTAGACGAGCAGCGTGTCGCGTATCCAGCGCCGGACTTCCGGTGAAGGCAGCGGGCTCCCGGCCTCCTCGCCGGCCGGGATCGGTTGACCGTGATCATCCGGCGCCTGCACGGGGGCCGAGAGATCGAGTGCACCCGTCGCGACATCCAGCGAGAAGAAGAAGCGCACGCTGTCCAGGCAGGCGCACCAGTACGGATCGATGCGATTCCGGCGCTGCCAGGCCACATCCCTGGCCACCGCCGAGGCACTGGCGATGCGCGAGGGTCGGGCATTCAGCCCCGTCAACAACCTGCTGAACGAGAGCCGCAACAGCGTCTGGCTGTGCACGCCCAACTGGCGCGAGAACTCGTTGGTTCCGAAGGCCGAGTAATCGCGCAGCGTGTTCTCGGCCGTGACCCGTTGCGAGCGCGCGGCGTCCAGCGCCTGATACGCGAGAACCGCGGCAAGCACGATGACGCCGACGAGCAGGAGGACGGGGAGGGAGACCGAGTTCGGGTACGCGCGCGAACTCTTCCGACCGGAACGGGAAGTGGACACGGAGGGAATATACGGACAGGCGGCCGTATTGGTTACAACTCGTGGCGTTGCCTCGATCTCCTCCGGCATGGCACCGCCGGTTGGCGGTCCACCGTGCGCGAAGGTCGCATCCTACTGGATGACGGCGATTCCACTGTCCACGGCCGATGCGCCGGGCCACGACTCAACCCAGACCCCGCCGAACGGTGCGAGCGTGAAACTGCCCGTTACCTGCCACGCCAAGCGGCTGGCCATCTCCAGCGCGATGGCACCGGCGCGAGCCTCATCGAACACGGCTGAGCCGTCCACGTCGATCGTCAGGTGATCGGAGATTGCCACCGGCTGGAGCATGGTGGTCCCGTCCACCAACTCCGGCCGCGAGCTGGCCGCCGGCGCCACTGCTCCCGCATCGCCGTGGTTGCCCGCTTGCGAATGGAGCGCACTGTCCGACCAGGCAGCCGTCTCCATGGACGGCGCGGCCACAGGTTCACGCAGGGTGGCGAGGGCGAGCAGCAGTGCCATGCCGGCGACTGCGGCGGGCGTGAGCGGAGCGGCAGTTGCCCGCCGGCGGCGACGCTCGGGACGAACGATGGAACGATCTCGATCGGGCGGGGGGGCGACTAACGGCATGGCACAACCATGAAACAGTGCGGGAGGGTAACGGGAGAGTCGGGTGGGAAACGGCCATGGGGGAGATTGAGATCGGTGCTGGCCCTTGCCCACGACGGATCCAGGCGCAAGCTTCGTGCGCGGCCGGCGTTTACCAGATGAGTTCGCTGAGCCGCGTGGCCATCACACCTCTGACGCCCGCCGAGCCACGGCGCGATTCGCGGATGGCGCGGCGGATGAGGCAGGGGGTACGGCATCCGGGAGCGAAACAATCCCTCTTCATGATTGGACGACCGGAGCCGGAGGAGGCATCGACGTCAGCGCTCTCCAGTTGCCAGCCGACTCAGGGCCTCGCCACTCATGCGGTATACTGTCCAGTCATCCTGCGGCTTCGCACCCAATGCCTCATAGAGAATGATAGCGGATTCGTTCCAGCGAAGTACCGACCACTCGAATCGTCCGCAGCCTCGTTCCACGGCGATCGCCGCGAGCCGCGACAACAGGGCCCGTCCGATGCCACGTCCGCGGTATTCAGGCTGCACGAACAGATCCTCCAGATAGAGGCCGCGCCGTCCCAGAAAGGTCGAGAAATTATGAAAGAACAGGGCGAACCCGACCGGTGTCGAGTCCATCTCGGCGAGGATCACCTCGGCGTCGGGCCGCGCTCCGAACAGCGCCTCACGCAATCCCGACTCGCTGGCCACTACCTCGTGCTCCAGTCGCTCGAATGTGGCGAGCTCGCGAATGAACTCGAGAATGGTGCCGACATCGGCGACAGTCGCGGGCCGGATCGTGAGTGACATGCGGGGTCAGGATCAGGTGGGCGGCGGAACGTGCTGGCGGTCTGCCCAATGATCTAGCACCATTCCTACATATCCATCAATCCCGCTTCCGGGACTGGGCCGGCCTGATGGCCAGATCGGCAACCGGAAATTCTCCTGCCCTGCCGGCGTGGCCATGCCCGCAGTCCTGCTCCTTCCCGTTACACCGTTCAGGAATACCAAAACATGCCCATGCCAGTCGACCTCCCTTCCTCGCCAGACGCATTTTCCGGTGCCTCCTGGGATGACATATCGCCCTATTACGACGCGCTCGCCGAAGTGCCACTGGACAGTTCCGTAGTCGAGAGCTGGCTGGAGAGCTGGTCAACGCTGGAGGCCCTCGTTTCGGAAGCGGGAACACTGGCCATGACGGCCTACACGGGCAACACAGCAGACAGCGAGCTGGAGTCGGCGTATCTGCGTTTCTCCACCGAGGTATTCCCGAGGATGGACGAGCAACAGGTTCGTCTCGCCCGGCGATTGCTGGACCTCGGCTGGAGCCGGGCCGACCTGGACGTGTTGCTGCGCCAGTTCCGCACCGATGCCGAGATCTTCCGCGAGGAGAATGTGCCGCTGTTCGCGGAGCTGGAGGCGCTGGGGGCGAATTACCAGAAGATCACGGGCGGGTTGACCGTGGACTGGGACGGAGAGAAGAAGACGATTCCACAGTTGCAGCCCCATCTGCAGTCGGAAGATCGCTCGGAGCGCGAGCGTGCGTTCAGGCTGGGCGCTGCGGCCTACCTGGAACACCGGACGGAGCTGGCCGCCCTCTTTGACCGGATGTTCGCGTTACGCCAGCAGGTGGCTCACAACGCCGGTTTCGACGACTTCGAGCAGTACATCTTCCGCGCCAAGCACCGTTTCGACTACACCGCCGAGGACTGTCGCCAGTTCCATGAGGCGGTGGCGGCGACGGTGGTGCCGGCGGCTGCCCGGCGGCTCGAGGCGCGCCGTCGTTCGCTGGCGCTGGAGACCCTGAGACCATGGGACCTGGGGGTCGACCCGGAACAACGGCCCGCACTCCGACCATTCACCGACACCGCGCAATTCGTGGACGGCGCACGCCGGATCTTTGGTGCCGTGGACGCCGAGTTGGGTGAGAAATTCGGCATCATGGTCGATGAGGGACTACTCGACCTGGAGAGCCGGCAGGGGAAGGCACCTGGCGGCTACTGCACCAAGTTGCCGTTCCGCGGCCGCCCATTCGTCTTCATGAACGCGGTCGGCGTGGCCGACGACGTGAATACCCTGGTGCACGAGGCTGGGCACTGCTTCCACGCCTTTCTCGCCGATCATCAGCCGTACATCTGGCAACGTGGCACAGGTTCCGAGGCTGCCGAACTGGCCAGCATGAGCATGGAACTCCTGGCTGCCCCGCATCTCGCGGAACCGGTGGGATATTACAGCCCCGACGACGCCCGACGCGCCCAGATCGAGCACCTGGAAGACGTGCTCCTGACGCTTCCCCACATAGCCAGTGTGGACGCCTTCCAGAGCTGGATCTACACCAGCGGCGACGGCCACGACGCGGCCGCCCGCGACGCCGCCTGGCTGGAGATCCGCGCGCGCTTCGAGCGGGGCCTGGACTGGAGCGGGTTGGAGGACGAACGAGTGGCGCGCTGGTACCGTCAGCTCCACATCTTCGAGTACCCGTTCTATTACATCGAATACGGCATCGCTCAACTGGGTGCGCTGCAGATCTGGCGGCGCAGCCTGGAAGACCCGCATCAGGCGGTAATCGACTACAAGCGCGCCCTCACCCTGGGCGGCACCAGGTCCTTGCCGGAGATATACCGTGAGGCTGGCGCGAGGCTGATCTTCGATGCAAAGGCCATGGGCGAGCTCGTATCGGTGGTCGAAGCACGACTGGCCGAGCTGGAATAGCGGCCCCGACGCGCCCGGCTTCGGAGGCCGCGCCCGGTACGGCATCCGGCCGCTCCGCGGCCGGGCCATGGCGCGACCCGCGTGAGGTGGCCAGACATCGTAACTCGTCGAGGATACCATGCACCGCTCAAGACTCCCGCGTGTCGCCGCGATAGGCGCGGCCATCCTGATCACCAATGCTTGCGACAAACCGGTTCCCGAAGTGCCGATGACATCACCCGTTGAGACCGTTGCTGCCGGGCTGGCCCGCTACACCACCGTGCCGCTGGTGGCCGATACCACCGCACTCACGCCCGCCGAACGGCAGATGCTTCCGTTGCTGATCGCGGCGGCCAACGAGATGAATGAGATCTACTGGGATCAGGCCTACGGCAACGGCGATTCATTGCTCGCCTCCCTTGGCGACACCAATGCGCGTCGCCTCGCGGCGATCAATTACGGACCGTGGGACAGACTGGACGATGACCGTCCCTTTGTCGCGGGTGTGGGAGCCAAGCCTGCCGGCGCCAACCTCTATCCGCACGACATCACCACGTCGGAGTTCGACGCCGCCGTGGCGGCCGGACCGGCGGCTCATGCTGATTCGCTGAAGAGCCTCTACACCCTCGTCCGGCGTGATTCGGCAGGACGGCTCATCGCGATCCCCTATCACCTGGCGTTTGCGCAGCCGTTGGGGCGAGCCGCGTCGCTGCTGCGGGAAGCCGCGGCGCTGGCCGAATCGGCGGCGCTCCGACGCTACCTGAACCTGCGCGCCGATGCCTTGCTCTCGGACGATTTCCACGCCAGCGATCTCGCCTGGATGGAGATGGAGGACAATACCCTGGACATCGTTATCGGGCCGATAGAGACCTACGAGGACCAACTCTACGGCTACAAGGCGGCAAACGAGGGCTACGTGCTGGTCAAGGACCGCGAGTGGAGCCGGCGACTGGCGCACTACATCGACCTGCTGCCCGGATTGCAGCGCGGGCTCCCGGTGGCTGAGGAGTATCGGCGGGAGACGCCCGGTAGCGGTTCCCAGTTGAACGCTTATGACGCCGTCTACTACGCTGGCCAGGCCAACGCAGGCGCCAAGACGATCGCCATCAACCTGCCCAACGACGAGGAGGTGCAACTCACGAAGGGAACTCGTCGGCTGCAACTCAAGAATGCCATGCGGGCAAAGTTCGACCGGATCCTGGTCCCGATTGCCGGGGAACTGATCGTGCCGGAGCAGCAGGGCAACATCACCTTTGACGCCTTCTTCGCGAACACCATGTTCCACGAGGTGGCGCACGGCCTCGGCATCAAGAACACCATCAATGGTGGCGGTACTGTGCGGACGGCACTGAAGGAACTGGCGAGCGGCCTGGAGGAGGAGAAGGCGGACGTGCTCGGACTCTACATGGTCACGCAACTCACCGGGAATGGTGAACTGCCGGCAGAACAGTTGATGGACAACTACGTCACCTTCCTGGCCGGACTCTTCCGCTCCGTTCGCTTTGGCGCCAGCGACGCTCACGGCATCGCCAACATGGCCACGTTCAATTTCTTCCAGGACGAGGCAGCGTTCTCGCGAGACTCGACGACCGGCAGGTACAGCGTGAACATGGCGCGGATGCAGCAGGCGGTGAACGATCTGTCGGCGCGCATACTGACGCTGCAGGGGGACGGCGACTACGCTGGCGTCGGTGAGTTCATGCGGACAATGGGAGTGGTCCGGCCCGAACTCCAGGGCGAACTGGCGGCGTTGGCCAACAAGGGCATCCCGGTCGACGTGATCTTCGAGCAGGCGACGCCGGCGCGCACGCTGGCCACACCCTGATTGCCGGAACGCCCTGATTCCCTGAACGTGGTCGTCGGCCCCTGGCCCTGGATGATATCGGAACGACGGCTGGCTGCCACTGCAGAGCGGGCCGGAGAAGATCTCCGGCCCCGCTCCCGATCACGTCTTGCTGATGTGATCACGTGATGCTGAAACTCAACCGCCGACCTTGAAGTCCCTGGACTCGAGTTCGCGACCGTCGAGCATTATCGAGACCTTGTACTCCCCGGCTGGCCAACCGGACGCCTTGGAGACGTGAAACTCGGTCGTCGCCGGGCCGGTGGGTGAGATGGTCTGCGAGCTCTCATCCACGACCTGCCCGTCGCCATAGGTCCAGCGAGCGGTCAGGGCGGCCCCCGTGGCCGTGCCCGTGGTGTGTGCGACCGCGTAGATCGTGTCCATGGGAGCGAACTCGTCGCGGTCCTCGACGACGGTTCCATCGGCGTTCAGCGCACGCCCCAGCTTCAGTTCGTCCACGGCGAGTGCGGATTCCGGAGCCGGCGTGGCAGACGTCGCCGGCGGCACGTCTACCATGGCGGTGTCCTTGGTGTCGCCCTTGCCGCATGCGGCGAGCGCGACTGTGAGGCCAAAGGCGAGGCCGATCGTGCGAAATGTGATTCGATTCATGTGTCTCCCCGAGTTCATGACTGGCTGGGTATACGCAGCTTCTGACCCGGATGGATCAGGTCTGGATTCTTTATCGTGTCGCGGTTGGCCTCGTAGATCGCGTGCCACCTGGAGGCGTCGCCGTATTCGCGCCTGGCGATGGCCGACAATGAGTCGCCGGAGACCACCGTGTACTCGCGCTCGCTGGAAGCTTCCACGGCCGGGCTGGCCGGAGCCGTGGACGAGCTTCCGCTGCTCACGTCGGAGAAGTCTGCCCTGGGCCTGGCCTTCTCTTCATCCTTTCCCATGATCTTGTCAAATAGCCCCATGCTGACCTCCTGACAGGTTTGTAATGTCGTCCGTGACGGCAATGACGGACGGACATGGTGCACATGCCGTGCCCCCATCGGGAATGGAAGTCCCCTGGCCGGCTACATTGCCGACCAGGGGACAGGTTGGGCCAACGAACGACGAACGACCGGCGAGGCTGACCGATGGACGCCCAGGCGGCGCCGGCTTTCAGGACGCGGAAGCAGTGCTTTCCGACTGCGCGACCTCCTCATCCCTGTTCGCCATCGCCGTGATCCTCGGTAGCAGCACTCGATTGGCGACGATGAGGCCGACGAGCACGATGCCCCACTGGAAGATGATCGTCCCCAGGTTCTCGACCCCGAACGGATTCAGCCAGCCCTCGCCGCGCACCTGGTAGATCCACCAGATGATGAGCACCACGGCCTGCAGCGGAACCAGGACACTTATGACGATCTCCCACCACCGGCCGACCTTGATGTCCGAATAGGGGTTGTTGATCTGCTCCACACGGAAGCGGCGCACGCCATAGCTGATGACGGCTATGGCGAAGAAGAGTCCGGAGACCATCAACGCGACACTCCAGACCCAGTCCTGGTTGTGCAGCACCTGCAGCGACACCGCCGACGGGAAGCCGAGCGCGAAACCGCCGACGCCCACGACGCGGATGGCACGCTCCCGACTCACTCCCATGTCCACCACTACCCTTGTCGCCAGCTCCATCATCGACACGAGGCTGGTGAAGGCGGCGAAGGCCAGGGCGACGAAGAAGATCACCATGAGCCACTGACCAAATGGCAGGCTGGCGAAGAGTTGTGGGATCCAGACGAAGGTCAGGCCTTCGTTCCCGGCGCCGAAGATCGTACGCTGGATCAGGTCGGCGGAGAGCAACTCACCCCCATGTACTGCTTCGGCAAGCGCCGGATACGCCGAAAGCGCTTCGGGGTTGGAGGCGATGTTCGCGACCAGCCCGGGGATGACGGTGAACACCGTGCAGAACACCATCATGCCGGCCAGGAGCGAGATGGTGTTGTTGGCTATGGGCAGGATGAAACTGTTGAGTGCGGTGTCGTCATGCGACCGCGCGTAGGCTGCGTAGACGGTCACGAGTCCCCATCCGGCACCAGTGTCCCACGCGTTCTGCGTCAGCGCCTGGAGCCAGATGCTGGCGTTGCCCAGCTTGCTCCACTCGATGCCGAAGAAGAAGGCAAGCCCATCCGGAGCCCCGGGGAGCGTCACCGCTCGCAGCGTGAGCAGGACGACGAGCACTATCAGCGTCGGCATCAGGATCGAGGAGACGCGCTCGATCGCCTTCACGCCACGCGCAACGACAAAGGCAGCGAGTCCCATCGCGACGGCGTGCCCAACCACCGGCCACCAGGAATGGATGAACGACTCCCAGAATTGCCCCGGATTGGCTCCGGGCACTTCACCCAGCGCAGAAGCGACGACATAACGAAACGTCCAGCCGGCGACGACCGAGTAATAGAACATGATCGCCGTCGCCACGAAGGCGATGAAGCCGCCCATCCAGGCCCATTTCGGACCCATGAGGCGGGCGAAGGCGCGCACCGGCCCGGACCGTGTCATGCGCCCGATGTTGAACTCGACGAGGATGAGCGGGATGGACCAGAGGAAGAGGAACGCCACCCAGGCGACGAGGAACTCGCCGCCACCGTTCTGTGCCGCGATGCGCGGGAAGCGCCAGATGTTGCCGGTGCCCACAGCCATGCCGAGCATGGTGAGCATCATCACCCAGCGCGAAGAGAATCTCTGCTCGGTCGCCTCTGCCACTGTCTTTCCTCTGTTCGGTTGGAAGAACCCGGGCGCATCACCGCCCGGGCGTCAGACTTGAGACCGCGACCGGAGGGATCCCGATCCATGCCTCTCCCTGCATGGTGCGCGGCCGCGTCGCGCTGCGAAGCTACGTCAGCGGTCCACCGCGCACCATGCCTGTCCGCAAGCGACCTCACGCGTCCGGGGAAATCGAACATCGTCCGGCAGCTCATCGGCGCACCGAATCGCTGCCGTCGACATCCCGCCCTGGCACGCCTCCCGAACGCACGAACGGTCACCGGAGGTCCGAAGACTCCCGATGACCGATCGCACTGACGCCAACGGACGTGCCGCTTGTCGTGCTGTTGAACGCGCCGCCGGGCAGGCGGAGTGCCGGTCGGACCGACCGCGGCGTCGCAGGAGAGACGCGGCGACGACTCCGCTGCAACATCCTCGCGGCAACTTCTCGCCAGGGCCACCCTGAACGGCCGCCCGGGCTGCGCTGTCCGCTACGGGAGCATCTCTTGCCGTGTGGGGTAGGAGCCCGACCAGCGAACTGAACCTCACCCGTACCTGCCCATGAAGCGCTACAACATTCTCGGCCTAGCCGTAGTGGTGCTCGCGGCCTGCGCGCCCAGCGCGCCCGCGCCAACCACTCCCGCACCCGTTCCGGCGCCCGTCCACGTCGGTACACCCGGTCCCGCAGCGCCGTCTGCCAGCGCGCCAGTCGTACGCGAGGCACCGCGCGACTGGCAGAGGCTGGACTGGCAGACCGATAGTGTGATCGGCATAAGCAGCGAGCGCGCAGTGCGCGAACTGCTGGCCGGCCAGCAGCCGCGTCGGACGGTGACCGTGGCCGTCATCGACGGCGGCATCGACACGGCCCACGTCAGCCTGCGCCCGAACCTCTGGTCGAATCCGAAGGAGGTTCCCGGCAACGCAAAGGACGACGACGGCAACGGCTACGTGGACGACGTCCATGGCTGGAACTTCATCGGCGGCGCCGACGGACGTGACGTGGAGTATGACACCCACGAGGTGACCCGTCTCTACTCCACCTGCCGGATGGCCAACCCGGATTCGGTGCCGCCCGACCTGCGCGCGCGCTGTCCCGCTATCGGAGCCGATTACGACCGACGCCGCGGTGAGGCCGAACGAACGCTGCTCAACGTGAAGGCCGCGGACGCCGCCCTCACAGGTGCCGTTACCGAGCTGAAGAAGGCGCTCGGCACCGACACGGTGACAGTGGCCGCCGTGCGCGCCCTCATGCCGTCATCGGGCAAGGCGCGGCAGGCCAGATCGCTCTTCCTCGAGCTCGATGCACAGGGCATAACCGAGCGCGTCATCGCCGAGGCGCTGAAGGCCTACGAGTCGCAGATCCGCTATGGCTTCAACACCGACTACAACCCGCGCGGCATCGTGGGCGACGACTACGCCGACGTCAACCAGCGCATCTATGGAAACAGCGATGTCATGGGTCCCGACGCCGAGCACGGCACACACGTGGCCGGAATCATCGGTGCCGTGCCCAACGACAGCATGGCGGGCATCGCATCGGCGGTGAAGCTGATGATGGTGCGAACCGTGCCCGACGGCGACGAGCGCGACAAGGACGTCGCCAACGCCATCCGCTACGCGGTCGACAATGGTGCCCAGATCATCAACATGAGTTTCGGGAAGGCCTATTCACCGCGCAAGGACGCCGTGGACGAGGCGGTCCGGTACGCCCAGGAGAAGGGCGTCCTCCTGGTGCACGCGGCCGGCAATGACGCTGAGGATCTCTCCAGGAACGAAAACTTCCCGACACCGGTCTACAACGGCGGTGGTCGCGCACCAAACTGGATCGAGGTGGGCGCGTCGTCGTGGAAGGGGCTCGACAGCCTGGTCGCGCCATTCTCGAACTACGGCCGCAACGAGGTGGATGTCTTTGCTCCAGGCGTCGACATCCTGAGCACCGTACCCGGGGGCGGATATGAGCGCAACAGCGGCACGAGCATGGCCGCGCCCGTGGTGAGTGGACTGGCGGCACTGCTGATGTCCTACTACCCGACCCTCACCGCAGCCGACGTGAAGAAGATCATTGTCAGCTCGGCCACTTCCTACGCCAACCAGATGGTCGTACCGCCGGAGAGCGGCGCCCGACGAGGGCCGGCGGAGCCGGTGCGATTCGGCGATCTCTCGAAGAGCGGTGGGATCGTCAACGCGATGGCCGCCGTCCGGATGGCTCAGGAGATGGTGGCGTCCACTCCGTGACGCGCGAACTGCCAGCTCAGGGACAGCCGCTCACGACCGCTTCGATCGCCGGCACGAAGTACTGTGCCTTCCGGGCGTCCGGGAGGAGCGCACGGGCATCCTGACAGGCCTCCTCCAGCCGCCCGACGGCGATCGACGCGGCCACGCCGTAGTAGCGGGCCTCCACGCTATCAGCGGCGGTCAGGAGCTGCGGCAGGAGGGTCGGGATGGCAGCCAGTGCCCGCCGCGCACTGGCCTCGTTCCCGCTGGCCGGATCAGTCCACTGGGCAATCCGCTCCAGCTCTGCATGAGCGGCGGCGGCAGCGGCCGCACCACCCACATCGGCCGCCGCGCTCGGCGCGGCAGGGGCGGATGGTGACAGAAGCTGTGTGTCGGCGGCCGCCGCCGTACCGGCAGTAGAGGACGCGTCAGGGGCCTTCCCACCCCTCAGGAACATCGCCGCCCCCACGCCGCCGCCCAGTATCACCACCGCTGCGACTGCTGCCATCAGAGGCCGGCGGTTGCCCCGGGCGGCGACAGTCGCCGCCCCCTGGCCAGCGCCAGCGCCGGATGACGCCAACTGCGTCTGCGGTACCGCCGGCCCGGCGCGAGGGGTGCTCCTGTCGACCGGACTGGAGCCACGAGCCGGCGTCAGGCCGCGGGGAATCGCCATGGCCGCCGTCGTCAGGCCGAACCCTTCGCGGACGGCGGTGAAGAGGGCCATGCCGAACTCGCCGGCAGTGGCCGGCCGGGCGTCCGCGTCGCGCGCAAGGCCATGGTCGAAGACTGCCTGAACCGCGGCCGGCCAGTTCACCTCCGGCCACGCCTCCGCCAGCGTCCTTGGCTGACCGGCGAGCCGGGACATGAAGAGCTGCTCGGTGGTGCCGCTGGCAAAAGGCAACTGCCCGGTGAGCAGCACGAAGGCGACCAGGGCCAGCGAATAGACGTCGCTTCGCGCATCCACTGCTTCGCCGGTGAGTTGCTCGGGACTCATGTACTCGGGCGTGCCGATCACGAGGCCGGTCTTCGTCACCTGTTGCCCCTCACCACCCCGGGCATCCTTGGCAATACCGAAGTCGACGATCTTCACCCAGTCGCTGTCGTCGCGACCGCGCGTGATCATGATGTTGTCGGGCTTCAGGTCGCGGTGGACGATTCCCAGGGCATGCGCGGCGTCCAGCCCATCACCCACCTGGGCTATGATCCTGGCCGCGCGTGCCGGGTCGAGGCGTGTCTCCAGGTTGAGCAGCGAGGTGAGCGGTTCACCATCCACGTACTCCATGGCCAGATACACCAACCCGTCGTGGGTCTCGCCAAAGTCATAGATGGCTGCCACGTGAGTGTGGGTGATGCGCGCGGCGTTTGCCGCCTCACGGTTGAACCGGCTGAGAGCATCGCGATCGGTGACGAGCGACCGACCCATGACCTTCACCGCGCTCCTTCGACCCATGCGGATGTGCTCGGCCAGGTAAACACGGCCCATACCGCCCTCGCCGAGCAGCTTCTCGACGTGGTAGCGGTCGGCGATCACCTGGCCCACGAGGTCATCGCCGGTGCCGGTGGTGATGAGCGTTGCGCCGTCCAGCGGGCAGAAGCGCACGTCGGCGGGATAGGCCGCCTCACACTGGGGGCAGACCTTGCCGGGCGGGGCCTGGCCGGCCGGCGCTTCGGCAGCCGGCGACGCACTGCTGCGTGCAGCTTCTGGCGGCGACGACGAGGCTGGGGGGCCCCCCCCAACACCAATCCCAACCTCACCCGAACCAACCACACCATCATCCCGCCGCGCACCGTCACCGTTCTCCGCCGAACCCCCTGCCACCGGTCCTGCCACATTCACCGCCTCCGCGGCAAGCACGAACTCCTCGCTCCCGTCTGACCGTACCTCAGGCACCAGACGCAACGCATATAACGCATCGCCGCCACGTGCCGTCGCGAAATAGATCAGCGAACCGTCCGCCTCTCGCGGCAGGTCGCCGAGCAGGTCATACGTCGCCGCTGCGGCACCTCTTACCGCCTCCATCAACTGCTCGCGGGTGAGACCCCCCGTCGCGGGGTCGTCGGCGGCCACGGCACGCCCGGAACCGCCCACCGCCACCCCCGCCGGCAGTCGATGGAGCTCACGTGGCGGCGGCGCCGACCCCAGCGGACCCTGCCAGGCGGGCGGAAAGGCGAGGGCAACCAGGTTGCCGGACTTCACATCGCGGGCGAGGCAGAGCCAGCCGCCATCCAGGGTGCGACCGAGCCAGTGAAGTGGTTCATACGAATCGCCAAGAGCCTGGCGTAGCGGAGCGAGCACGGATGTCATGCCGGACGGGTACGGGGGCACGGGGCGGACGAGGCGACCGCGAACGATATCGCGTGGCGGGGTAGTAGAATATGGTGACCACCGTTCCCGGTGGTCCTGCGATCCGGGCCAGTGGTGGCGCAACGGGGTGCAGAGTCGTCGTAAGAGTACGGCCACCGCAGGGTTATGGAAAGCGGCATTGCCGAGCTTCACCTCGTACGTTGCTCTTGACGGTCGGGCACCTGGCGCCCGATACTGCTGGGACGAGCAGCCGCAGCTTCGGCCACTATAGCTTGCTACTCGCGTGACACCCAGCTCCAGCTCGTCTCTCACCTCCAGGATGCTCACATGAGGACCTCAGCCGTCCGCGCTACCCTAGCCGCTGCGCTCCTTCTCGCTGCCGCGCCGCCGCTGCTCGCCCAGGCGCCCGCCCCGGACCGGCGCCCCACCCTCTTCGTCGTCGACTTCAGGGTCAGCGCGATTGGCCGCCAGGCCGACTTCGCCCCTCTCAGCCAGGGAATAGCCGACCTTCTCGTGAGCGAACTCTCGACCAATCCAGCCGTGCGAGTGGTGGACCGGGAGAACCTCCGGCGCATTCTTGACGAACAGGATCTGGGAACCAGCAACCGGATCGACGACGCCACGGCCGTTCGGGTCGGCAAGATCCTGGGCGCCCACCACTTCATCAAGGGGAGCGTATTCATCGACCCCAAGGGCAAGCTGCGACTGGACGCTCACACCGTGAGCACCGAGACGAGCGCCATCGAGCACGTGGAGTCGGTGACTGGAAAGGACGATGACGTGATGGATCTCATCGCCCAACTGAGCGAGAAGCTGAACAAGGGGCTGAATCTGCCCGACCTGCCGGCGCCGGCAGCGCGCACCGGTAGCGCCGCCGAGCCGTCGGCAGCGCCGGCGGCCACGAAGGCGGCTCCGACGTCGAACGTCGCTGTCAACGATGGCAAGGCCGCAGCACCGGCCCCCACCAGGGCCGCGCCAGCGAAGAGCAGCGGCTCCACCGCGTCCAGATCGGGCGGCGCCCAGAAGGCCAACTTCCAGGCCGTGATGCTGTACTCGCGCGCGCTCGCCGAGGAGGACAAGGGAAACCGTTCGGCAGCGGTAGAGCTCTACCGGAAGTCGCTGGATGTCTTCCCCGATTACGACAACGCCAAGGCCCGGCTGGCGAAGCTGGAGAAGAGCGGCAGCTGAGGACGAGTCAAGGAAGATCCGGCATGTGCACCGCCGGACAGGCAACCTGTCAGGGGAGCGGGGCGGGCGACCAGTTGGTTGCCCGCCCCGCTCCCCTGATGCCCGGGACCTGCGACAGCGACAAGGCCTGACGGCCCGGTCTAGAATCGTGCGCCGATCGCCAGCCCGCCGCTGAAGCCACTGAGGTTCACTCGCTCGCCGCCACTATCCACACTTCCCAACTGGCCTCTGAGATAGGGCTGCACGATGAGTACGCCGACCACACGAGATAGCCCCAACGTCAGTCCGCCCGAGGCAGATGACGCGGTGGCAAGCGTCTGGTCCACGTCCAGCCCGGTCTGATGACGGAACTGGAGACCGGCCAGGAGGTCGGTGTTCCGTCCCAGCGGACGGACCGAGCGCAGCCCCGCATCCAGATAGTTGCCGGACGAACCGTCTACCTCGGCACCGTTCAACTCGTACTTCGTGCGGTATCGGTCGCTGACATGGAAGGACAGCTCGCGAAACTTCGTCGTGCCAATGTGAAGCTGCCAGTCAGCACCAAGAACGGGCCCCATCTGCACCGCGGCTATGGGCGACATGTTCCCCCCCGACCCACCGGGAACCTTCAGCTCATCCTTCGTGAAGATGTCCGTGCTGACCGAGAACGTCATGGCGTGCTGGCCAATGAGGCCGTCCGTGCCGAGCGAGAGATGGACGGCGTCGCCGGGATCATAATCGGTGGCGGGCAGCCCGGCGGTGATGGCCGCGATCGGGCTGTAGGTGCCCCGAAGCTCATAGGAGCCGGCCAGAGCCCAGGCCCAGCCGCCCATCTGACGTGCCAGCACGAGCCCGGCGGTACCACCCGCTCCCAGGCCCACACCCGGCGCCTGGAGACCGAGCGCAGGCGCGGCCAGGACACGAAGCGCGTTCAACTCCTCCCTGTCCAGTTCCGTGGTGCCGGTCGGTAGGGTTGCTCCCAGGGTGAGGAGGACGTTGTCACCTACAAGGTGCGTCGTGGCACGCAGGCGCAGGTCGGAGAGTCCCTGTAGGTCGTAAGTCGATTTTCCGATGGCAGCATCGGTGTCCTTCAGCGTGACCTGGCCGGAGGTGTAGGTCCCCGCGAGATCCACCGTCACACGGTCACCAAAGGGATAGATGAGTGCGAAAGGCAGCGACCACTGGCGGGCACTCTCCACCTTCACGCTGCCCGAGCTCATCAGGTCGGGCTGGACCACGCCATCACCCAGTCGCACCCACTCGGCCACCGGCCCCACGCTCGCCGTCCCGCGTCCCACGAGCGTACCCTGCGCCTCGAGCGGGTTCACGACAGCAACCACGCAGGCGACGACAAGCCCCGCGCCGGGAAGAATGTGCGAGTTCATGCGACGACGCACGCGGGCCAGCGGCTGGTAACCAGATGCCCGCGTCATGGCAACTTGATGGTGAGGATGATGGTGGCCTGCGCCGCCGAGAATACCGGATCGGCCGCCGATCGGACGTCCGGTGTCGAGGTGCCGAACGCGAAGGTTCTATTCACGTTGTCCACCATTGCCGTGGTCAGCATGCTGGTGCCAGCGGTATAGCCGCGGGAGTCACCGCTCACGGGAACCACGGGCAGCGGCCAGACGTCGGCATGCGCCCGCAGGTCGTACAGCCGGTTACGGGCCATGTTGAAGCCGGCATCCAGTCGCGCGGCGCGCGCGTACTCCGCGGTGGCCGGCCCATAGCGCCCCTCCACCTCGTAGCGTACCGCGCGTCCGTAGGCCAGTAGCGCCGCGAGGTTACGGGTCGGGCGCTGCTCGATTGCCGCTCGCTCGGCCGGCGTGAGTGTCACGCCCAGCGCGTCGAAGAGACGGAAGGCAATCGCCTTCTCCGCATCGAGCACGTTGTTGATCGTCGTATTCGTGGTGACGGCTACCTCCAGCCTTCCGCTGGCCACGTCTGCTGTGCGCGTCTCCACCCGCAGGGCGCCGGCACCATCGCCCGATGCGACTCCGCCCACGATCAACTGACTGGCCCGCAACAGACGACCCGTTCGAGGCGCGGTCGCACTATCCATGCGGCCCGCCGAGGCCAGATCCAGTTCCCGCAGCACGGCGTGCAACTCCGCGCGGTCCACCACCTTCAACTGGCGGCTTCGGGAAAGGTCGGTGAGCAGAAGGTCGGCGAGAGCATAACCCAGAGGTTCCAGATCGGAGTCGCCAGCGGTGAGCGGAACGACGCCGACTGTTCGCGTTCCGACGGGCGCATTGCCCAGTGTCGCCTCACTGGCCAGTGCTGCCCGCGCCGCGGCATCGGCCCCGACGATAGGCGCGGGGCCGGCCCCGGTGCGGCAGCCGGCAAGTGCCAGCGCGGCAACCGTGAGGAGGGCTCGGCAATCACATGCGGGCCGCATCAGTTGTGCTCCGGTGTGGGACGCGAACGATTGGTGATCGGGGGAGGCGCGGACGCGGACGTCGACTTCCGCATCCGGGCTAGCGGTCGAGTCGACGGGGTTGCCGCGGCGGTCGGAACGGTGATGGGAGCCCGGCGTAGAGCTGGTGCACCAGGTACATATGGCGCGCGCAAACCGCCCCCCTCGTAATAGCAATCGTAGTAACTTTCCGCGACCTGGACCGTCACCGTATCGGCCATCGCGCCAGGGGCTTGAGGCGGCTTGCCCAGCGTTGCCACCAGCCGAACGTAGCCAGTGAATCCCGCGTCGCGAATGGCTACCGCGGGGCTGTCATGGGTCGTACCCCTCGGGGACGTGACTACCAGTCCCGGGTCCAGCGCGCGGACCGTAAACTCCCGGCCAGGCAGGGTACCCTGGAGGGTATCGCTGAGCGTGGCGCCCAGGTAAACGCTATCCCGGGAGGCCACGCTCTCGACGACCACGCACGGGTCGGAAAGTTGGAGATCGAACCGGAATCCGTCCTGCGGCACTGTCCAGAGTACGTCGACAGTCAGGTCGTTCGCCGCTTCCGGAGCAGTAACTCGTACCTTTGCCTGGTAGTTGCCAGGCAGCTGGTAACCCGATATCCGCAGCAGAAGGTCGGTCGGAGCGGACTCCGAGCCGAGCCACGCGGTCAGCCAGCCCGTGGCATGAGGCCCATATTCGACCTCGGTCCGGAGCCCGGACAGGGGCCCCGCTGCCGTTACAGGCGTCCGGAACTCGGCCGGCACTTCACCATACCGGCCAGAAAGCTGGAACAGGGTCTGACCGATGTTCAGGCGCACGGCTGGAGTGATCCTGTAGCTGACCTGCACGGCTATGCCGCTGTTGCCGGCGGTGGGCGCCGTGATCGGGACGGTAGCGGTGTACGTGCCCGGCGCCAGATCGGTCCGCGTCGGACGCAGCACGAGTGTCGCCGGCGCCGCACTACCGGAGAGCGTCGCGTCCAGCCAGCCGTCAGCGCCCGGACCGTAGCCGATCACACCCAGGGCCATGCCGTCCAGAGTCCCGGCCGACCCGTTCACGACCCGGACGCTCCGGCTCTCGGGAGGAGATCCGGAGTGCTTCGCCTCGAAAGAGATCGCCGGCGGCTCGATCAGGATCGTCGAGCGCGCCACGACATGCACCGTCACACTCGCGGTTCGGTCGCCTCCAGTCGCCGTGATGAGCGCGTTCCCCGGGGCGACCGCGGTCACCTTGCCGCTGGCATCCACAGACGCCACCGACGGAGCGTTGCTCGTCCACTCTATCGTCCGACCTTCCACGGGAGCACCCGTCGCATCCAGAAGCCTGCCCGTGAGCTGCACGGTCTCCCCGGGGAACAGCGGCGCCTGCGATACTGGCGTCACGACCAGGTTGCTGGCCGTGTGCAGCGTGACTTCTGCTGGCTCCGATCTCTCTCCAGGTCGCAGCGTGAGCGGACCGATGATGACGACGTCGAGCGCGGCCTCACCGGCCAGCAACGTCACCCTTACCATCACGTTGCACGCGCTCCCACCTGGTTGATGGAGCGGATCGGCCAGACATGCCGCGAGGTCGACGGACACCGGCTGCCTGACGATTGTACCTGAGGCAACTCCGGAGAGGGGTACCGTCTGGTCGAGCAGCCGCGCCGTTTCACCTTCACCGCGCAGGTAGCTTACCTCCACCCGGAGGGCGGTGACGTTGCTCGCACTCCCCGCGCTGCCGTCGACGCTCGCGCTGAGAGCAAGCCTCGCGGCGCCGCTCGACGGCCCGGTGCCTGTTCCATCCTGCAGGCAGCCGCTGGTGAGTAGCGCCAGCACGAGACCGACCACCAGCCGGGATCGTCGCTGCACCGGCACGCCGCGCGCACCGTTCCGCAAGTCGCTCATGTCAATCCTCCCGGCCAGCGTGTCGTGACCCGACGTCATTCGTCGGCGGATCATTCGCATCCATCCTCCCGCTCTGGGCTACGCGACCGGCTGGCCGCTCGTACCTGCTCCTGTGCTACTGGGCGATATTGCTCACGCAACGCAGGTTGTCGAAGTATCCACGCTGGAGAACCGGCGGCTGGTTCCCCAGGTTTATCTGCACCGTGAGCTTCACCGGACTGCCATCGGCGAGCGTCATCTGCTGGCCCTGGGTGCGCATCGTCCACTCCACCGTGTATGCGCCGCCAGCCCCACCCGTCCAGCGCTCGGCACGATGAAAGAGCTTGAAGAGTGCCCAGGTGCCGTTGAACGGGCCGAGGAAGTTCACCTCGCTTCCACCAAACTGCCCGGCCAGACGCGCCGAACGTGCCTTGCTGGCCTGCCACTGGAAGGGACTCGCAGCGCTCGCCTCGCGCGTGAACGTCACGACCACATCATCCATCGCCAGCGTCACACTGGGAATCGCATCGGAGAGCTCGGGCCGGAGGGAGAAGGACAACCTCGGATCGTCGCCGGCGAAGAGTGAATTGCTGAGTACCGAGGCGCGGTTGAAGAAGGCCACGAACGCCGGGTTCACCCGCACCGGGCTGCCCGGCCGGGGTACCACCTGTTGTCCCTGACGGGCGAGCATCTTCTGCAGGACCTCATCGTAGAACTGCCACATCAACCCTGAGCCAGGCTTGAGCAGACCGGAGACCTCGTCCAGCGTCGCGTCGACCGTGGCATCAGGATTGAACGGATACTTGTTGAAGACCTTGGTGTAGGCCGAACAGAAGCGGGCGCCGGCCTGATTCAACTCGCCCGCGCCGACGTTCTTCAGAAGGCCCTCCACCGACGTTATGGGCGCCATCATCAACTGCTGCACCGTGCCCTCCACGTGGGCAGCGGTGTCCACGGCGAAGCCCACGGCAATCTGGTTGACGGCCAGCTTGGCCTGGGACGCGCTGCCGACGGCCATCTGAGCTGCACTCTCACCTGAGCCGGGCGGGGCGTTCGCCGCACCGTCCACCGCCGCCGCCAGCCCGGCCAGCGCCTGTACGTATGGTGCGTTGCCGTCGCTCACGTACCGGTCGGTGATCGTTCCCGGCGTAACCACCTGCACCGGCTGGAACGCCCGCGAGATGATGCTCGTCGAGTCGACGGCCGTATTTCTCGCTGCGATGGCGAGCATCGCCAGAAGCGGGGACTGGGGGCCGCTGAGCACCTGCAGCTTCTGGGCTGCGTCCTTCAGGCCACCGTAGCGCACCACGCTGCCACTCTTCAGGTAGCGTCTCCAGTGTTCCAGATAGTCGGCCTCGTACCGTGCCCTCAGGTCGCGCGCCACCTGCCCTCGATCCATGTCACCGCGGCCTGCCTGCGGCCCCAGCACCCACTCCTCGCCCTTGAGGAACCGGTCGACGTTGGCGAGGGCATCCTTCATGAACTTGTAACCGCCCTGCGTATAGGCACCGGGCACCTCGTAACTGTTGACCACGTAAGCGCCCGAGCCCGGAATATTGCGATTGAACTGCACCGACGCACTGGCCAGCGACGCCTCGGACGTCATGAACTGGTATATCCGGTCGGTGCCCTCGAACTGGGCCAGGAAGGCACGCCCACTGGCAACCGCCGGCTCGTCGGCCTTCACCATGTACGGATCGCCGCGCGTCAGCTCCTCGGCGTAGAAGTCGAACTGACGCTTGGCAAGCGCCATGCGCGGCTCGTCCATCGAGCGGCCGTTGATCCACGTGCGCAGCAGGACCGGACTGAGGAATGCCACCGTGCTCTTGTCAGCGTGACCGCCCGCGATGAGATAGGCCTTGAGGGCGTCGTATGTCGGGCCGTAGTCGCTGGTCGCAGCCGGAGAGCCGGGCAGGGAGCGGAGCGTGCGCCGCAGGCGGTCACGTGTCTCCGACATCATGAGACGGTCGAACGCAGCGAAGTACAGCCGACGCGCGTCGGGTCGGAGCTGCTCGCCCGTATAGAGGCCCCACCGCAACCGTATCGGCGCACCCGCGCTGTCGTACTCGTTGAGCAGCACCAACTGCGCGCGCAGCGAATCCAGGCGAGCCATCACGTCGGCATCGGGGAGCGCACCGGCGGCGGCTGCCGCACTGGTGGCCTGCGCAGTCGACTGCAGCGACTGCGCCGCCAGCCTCGTGTCCCCGATCAGGCCGCGGTTGCCTATCCAGCTCACCGTCAGCGCCAGGCCCACGACCAGCAGCAGGATTGCTGCGGCAGCAAACATCGTCCGGCGCAGTCCGCTGACACGCGTGCCGCCGGTGGTCGCACGGAGCGCGGCGCTGTCGGCGAGCACGATCTCCGGGAAGATGCGCTCGAGAAAAACCCACTGCGGCTTCTTCCGCGTCACCGCCGCGGCCGGCACCGCCGGTGCCGCCTGCGCGCCACGCATGGCGCCAAAGACACCTGTCGCTCCAGCCGCCACCCCCTGCGTGCCGGCGCTCGCCGCGACCGGCGCTGCTACCTGCTCAGTCTGCTGTATCGCGCGCACGCCGGTGAAGTAGAAACCGCGCACGAACGGGTTCACGGCGAGTTGACTGGGGCGTCCCAACTCCACGAGAAACTGCGTCGCCAGCGGGGTGAGCTTGCGCAACTCGCGCGGGAACTCGTAGGCCCCCGGCTTGCGCTCGGCAGAATGCTCGCGCGGCAACACCACGAGTCGCCGCGCGGCCAGCGACTCGAACAGGCCACGAAACGCCTCTGTCAGCCGTCCCGTCTCACGCTCGGCGTAGGTTCCGCTGCCGCTCTCGCCGAGCGTGGGCAGCGTGGCGCCGAGCACCTCGCGCACCTCGTCGCGCGAGAGGTTCTGAACATATTCCGGGAAGCCTGGCACGCGGTCCAGCTTGGTGAACAGCACGTAGACCGGGAGCCGGATTCCCAGCGTCTCCGCCGCCTCGCCCAGGGCGGCTCGGAGCTGGCGCGCTGCCGCCGGAACAGCCTCCGAGCTGCCAGGCTTCAGGAACTCATCGCACGGGAAGCAGAGGACGGCGACCCGCGACGAGAGCGCACCCCGCCCGAGCGCCGCGCCAATACTCGTGGCGCGAAGACGCGACAGGAACCGCTTCCGCCGGTTCGGGTCGGCCGTCACCGCGCCGCCGGCCTCGGCGAAGATGGCTCCCTGCGCGTACCACAGGTTCACCAACCGCGTCGGAACCACCTGATCACCGCGTTGCGCCTCACCGGCCAACAGCTCGGGTTCCAGCCCCGAGCGCAGGATCATGGTGGTCTTGGTGCTTCCCGGAGGCCCGAGAACGAGCACCGCCGGGAGCGTGCCCAGGCGGGTGCCGCTGGCGACCCTGCTGGCCGCCAGGCGCTGCTGGGCAGCGGCCACCGCGGCATCGATCTCGTCATTGTCGGCATCCAGCGGTTCGACGCCGGCGGCAGACTCGGCACGGGCGCGCCGCACCAGGTACCAGATGGTGACGCCGGCAGCCACGAGCCCGAGTAGCCAGAGGCCGCTGCGCAGCAGCCAGGCGTCGCCGCCGGCCAGGCTGAGCAGCGACGGCAGGAAGAAGATGAGGAGTGCGTAGACGACGAAGGTCAGCGCGGACCAGAGCCAGATCTTGGCGATGCGGGACATCGGACGGGGTAACGGGAGCGGCAGTGGTTCAGCGACCGGCTGGCGGCGTGGGCACTGACGGCGTGGGAGAGACCTCGGCCGGCGCCAGGTTCGAAGCCGGTGGCGCGGAGTCGGCGAGCCTGCCGACCTCCCGCACACCGCCGCCGAGCGCCAGACGATAGATGACGAAGAGGGCGACGACGAACAGACCCACCGCCGCTGTGGCGATGGCCAGCCGGCGTACCCACGGGTCACGGGCCGCCGCAGCGATGGTGTCCGAGGGTGGGCGCCAGGATGGCGAGAGTTCGCCCAGCGGACCACGGATGCGGGCGATCTTCTCCCCGATGCGCTGCACCAGCAACTGGAGCTCGCCACGTCCATCACCTGTGCTGTAACGGCCACGGAAACCGAGCAACAGGCAGAGCTGGAAGACCTCGAGCAGATCGGCGACCTCACGGGAGTCGTCGCGCTCGAGCTGTTGCTGCAGGTACTGGAAGAAGACCTCGCCACCCAGATGCCCGCCGAAGAGTTCGTCCTGTAACGGCTTGCGCGGCCAGTCGGCGAACATCTGCTGCCCGGAATTCAGCACCGACTCGTCGAGAAAGACGACGATGGCGAACAGCGCGATGCGGATGTCATCGGTGGCGTAGCCAGCAACGCGGGCTTCCTGTTCGGCGCCAGCGAGCACCTGCTTCGCGTGGAGACGGAAACCCTCGGCATCGGCGGCCACCTGGCGGCCGGAGCGCAGACGAACTGTCGCCGTGAGGATCTCCTGCAGGGCCAGGGCGAGCCGGCCGTGCGGAGTGGAGACGTCAGCGCGACCGGGCACGCCGTGAGCGACGTAGCCGGAATGCGCGGGAGCTGATGGAGCGTGAGTCATGAGCGGCAGAAGATTCGAGTTCGGGAAGCCGGACCGCCATCGCTTCGCCATCACGAAGCAACGCGCCGGAACAGCGACTCGTCACCAATCAACGCCGGGCGGCCCGACTCCCGCGGCGAAGGTAGTATGTAGACCCGCTCACCGCCATGCCGGTGAGCGGGCGAGACACAAAGTACTCAACCTCCATCCAGGACGACGAGCAGTTCCATCTCCGCTTCCGGCACCGCATCGGGCACGTAAACGCCGATCTCGCGCGTCTGTACGATGGTGTCCCAGCAAGGTCCGGCCTTGGTGAGGGCGAAGTAGACGGTGTCGCTGCGCGGTGAGATCGCTGACGGCGGCGCGCCGATGTACTCCATGGTGAGGCCGGGGAGGGCCCGTTCCACCAGCTTGAGGACGAACCGGTGGGCACACACCTTGGCGTACTGGGGCATCCGGTGGGCAACTTCCGCCGTGGTCAGCGCAGCCCTCACACCCAGGATCCAGCGTGATCGACCAAAGACTCGCTGGTCGGCCAGCGGCGCGACGTGGAGCACCGGCGATTCCCGGACGAGCGGCACGGAGAGGCAGCTTTCGGGAATGACGACATCCAGGTGCTCACGGATGTGCCGCTCCAACGCGCCGAATGTCTCCTCCAGACGGTCATGGTCGTAGACCGGGAGGTTGCGCGGGTGGGAATGGAGGGCGAAGGTGCAGAGTGATCCCGCCAGCCGCGACATCTCCACGAACAGCGCTTCGGGACTTCCCCGACGCATCTCCAACTGGTGACGCAGTGCCGGGAGGCTGGCGTGAATGGTGTGGAGCAGCCAGAAGCTGGCGACCTCGCGGGCCGCGAAGTCACCCAGCGCGTCGGCGCGACGCCGTCCCCCAATCGTCTCGCCCTTGACGTCCAGTACTTCCACGAGGCGACGGAGCAGCCAGAGCAATCGCTCGCTGGCACCGATCTGGAGCAGTGGCGGAATGAAGCCGGCGTCGTACACCAGATGACCGGTGCCGTCACGTCGAACCCGGGCGATCGGAATACTCACGTCATCCGCGCCCAACTCGTCATCCAGGAGAAGCCTGAAATTGCGACGTCCCAGTTCCACCGGTCGCTCATCCCGACCAGCAGTCTCGTCCACTATCTTTCTGGACTCCAGCCGGAAGCGTGGCGCCTCACCGTCGGTTGCCTCCACGCCACCGCCCCGGCCGTTGGCCGCGCCTCCCTGGCTGCCGATCTGGGCCGGGATGGCACAGTTGGCACCACTCGGGCGGAAGGCCGGGATGGCCAGATGGACGACGTGACTCTCCTGGGTGGGCGAGAAGATCTCGCTCAGCTCACGCGGTTGTGGCGCCGGGTCGGAGTCCGGAATGTGGAATGCCAGCCCGTCGGGAAGGAGCCCTCGGGCCTGCAGGAGGGAGACGGTACCGTTACGCAGCGCGTCGGCGTCGAGCGTGACGGCAGACAGTCCGTACGGGAACGGGAAGAGTTGGGAGAGCGCGAAGTTGGACGCGTCCTCGGCGTACCTGCTCTGTGCCTGGAAGTGGTGCTGCGCGAGATGCATCCCCTCGTGCCACACCACCCGCGAGAGTTGCCTCATGTGCCTGGATCGGACGGTTCGGTCTGGGCGGACTCGGTAATCGCAGTCGATGCGCGGCGACAGGAGCCACGCTCACCGGCGCGATACGTGCCGGCACCCCGAGGCGCTGAATTGCGTCACCGGAGTCGTCTGCTATAGTAACCCGAAACCCCCGGGGCGCGAGCGGTTCGGCCAGCGTACCGGAGCAGACCGTCGGCTCATTGCCTCGCGACGGCCACAGTCACACCAGTTCCTGCCATGACGATAGACGAGTTGTACGCCAGATTCGAGCTCCCTCTATCTCTCGACACCCCCGAGGGTCGGGTGCTGAGCGGTAGCCGACGCTCCGACGGTCGAGGGGTGGCCATCCATCAACTGGACCGACTGGACAGTGCCGCACGGGCGCGACTGCTGGTCCGGGTGAATGCGGCGATCACGGCCGGGCAGGTCGACCTGTCCATCGAGCAGGTAGGTGGAGCGACGGTGGTCATGACTCCGACGCTCGCCGCCGGCACGACACTCTCCGCGTGGCTGGAATCGCTGATCGGTCAACCGACGCCACCGGTCGAGCAGGGCCCGCCGATCGTCGAAGGGGGGGAGTTCACCAGGATCTTCTCCGCCGGATCCAGCGGCGATGCCACGCCGAGCTCACAGGATCCCCAGCGGGCAGCGCCGAACGCGGGGGACTTCACGAGGCAGTTTGCAGCCGGGCCGAGCGCTGGCCCCGGACACCCGTCGGCGGCCGGCGTCTCCCCCACGCCATCTGCATCCCGGACGCCACCTTCCGGACCGGTCGTACCGTCAGCTCCAGCCGCACCCCCGACGCCGCAGCAACCCGCGCAGCGTGCGGAACCACCGGCGCCATCCGATCCTGCCATCGGGAGCTTCACCGCGCTCTTCGGTGCTCCTCCTCCACCCCCGTCGGATCAACCCCTGTCCAGCAGTGGCTACGAAGGCAGTGGCGCCAGCGACTCGCCGCCGTCGCCCGACGTCACAGCACCTCCTCCAATCCGCATCTCCCTCAAGGCGACCACGCCGCCCGCTGTCGCGCAGCAGCCGCAGGGGGCGGACGATCCCCAGTCGAGCGCATCCATCTCCACCCCTCCCACCGGCACGGCGGCTGACGCTGTTGCGTCAGAGGCGGCGACCGGCGCGGCGACCGGCGCACCCTCCGGCGAGATCTCGCCCGACGCACCGACCGTGATCATGCAGGCGTTCGACTTGTCGCAGCCCGCTCCGCGGACGCCGCCCGAGGCACCCTCCGCCGAAGTCCCACCGTCCGCAACCCCGCTGTCGGCACCGACGCCGGCGCCGGCCTCGCGCGGATCGTCGGCTTCCGACGCGGCTCCCGTCGCTGTGCCATTGCCTCCGCCGGTTCCGCAAGTGAGTCCGACCGTCGATCCGCATAGGCCAGCGGACGCTGATGCGTCGCCGACAGTCTCGCCGGCCGGTCAGGGTAGTGTGCCAGCTACACCACCGCCCCCTCCGGTCGTGCCGCCAACCATGGCGACCACGCCCGTAGTTCCCGACCCCGGCCCGCCGACCTTCCGGGTCGCGCCACCGCCCCCTCCGGTCGTGCCGCCAACCATGGCGACCACACCCGTAGTTCCCGACCCCGGCCCGCCGACCTTCCGGGTCGCGCCACCGCCCCCCCCGGTCGTGCCGCCAACCATGGCGACCACGCCCGTGGTTCCCGACCCCGGCCCGCCAGCCGTTCCGGTCGCACCACCGACGCCACCAACCGAGCCGGGCGGTGGCGGATTCACCGAGATCTTCGGTGCTGCGGCGTCTCCGCCCACACCGGTGCCGAGCACGCCTCCGCCCGGTCGGCCCGCTACCGACGTAGACAAGGCGGCCGCCGCCGCGCCTGGCGAATTCACCCAGCTCTTCCTCTCCCAGGCAGCGGCACCCACTACTCCCCCTCCTCTGCCGCCTCCGACGGGTAGCGGTGGCAGCGGCGGCAGCATGGGCGGGCTACCACCGCTCGGTCACGCCGCAGGCGGCGGAAGGGAAGCCCCGCCCCCACTCAAGGTGAAACTGTTCCCTGATGCCGCACCGCCGGCAGGGGACTCGTCGGTCGCTCCACCTTCGGGTAGCGCCACCGGGATGATGCAGGCAGCAGCGGGTAGCTCTCCGGGAATGGAGAACTCGCCATCGATGATCGTGCGCCTGCCGGCCCGGCCGGCAGAGCAGTCCACGCCCCCCACGGCGGAGGGGCAGCCCGGGAGTGAACCATCACAGGCAGGGAGCGCGTCCACGATGCCGCTTCCTCCGCTGCCCCCACCATCGACGGGAGGCGGGACGCCAGCCGCCCTGCCACCACTCATCAAACCTCCGGTCGTGCCGCACGTCACACCGCCTCGCGTGACGCCGCCGCGCGTCGCCGCGCCGCGCGCACCGGCGATGCCCGGAATGCCGCCCGTACCTGGTGCCCGCCATGTCACGCCACCAGCGGTACCCGGCCACGCTCAACCGCCTCGCGTGCCCGGTCTGCCCGGAATGGGCGTGCCACCCATGCCGGGCATGCCGGGACGTAGCCCCGGTGCAACACCGGGGGCTGTGGGCCCGGGAGCGATGGCCGGGCCGGTAATTCCGCAGGGCGCCGGAGGAAGGCCGCCGAGCGAGTTCACCCAGGTGCTGCAGGGCTTTCAGGGCACTGCGGGCTCTTCAGCTCCCGCCACGCCCGGTTCCTTCGCCGCGCTCGCCGCCGCTCCGGCCGGCCCGCCAAGGAAGAAACCCTCCATTCTCCCGCTCATCATCGTGATCAACGTCGTCGTGATCGCGGCGATCGCCCTCGTCGCCTACTTCGTACTCCGAGGCTGACAGCTCACTCCCTCAACGCGGACGGTCCGTGCTACTCCCTGGGAGGCAGGACAATCACCAACTCCAACTGCGCGTCGGGTAACTCCTCGGGCACATACACCGCCAGATTCCGCGCCCGCTGCACGGACTGCCAGTCCACGCCGGCCTGATCCAGACGGAAGTAATGATGGTTCAGCTTGACCGGGATAACCGCTGGCGGGCTCGGGACATAGGAAACCGGCATTCCCCCCAGCGCCTGCCGGATCAGCCGGTCCAGCGAATCGGCAGCACTTACCTTGATCGCGTGCGGCACGCGCTGCGCCAGCTCGTGCGGAGGCAACCCGGCGCTCACCGCCAGGAACAGTTGCGGCGCTGCCAGATACCGGTCGTCGTCCAGCGCCGTCGCGTGAATCGTGCCCTGCCCCGCCAGCGGACGCAGCGGCAGCGACACCACGTTCGTCGGTACCACCGTCTCCAGCAGTTCCCGCAACATCGAGTCGAGCTCCGTGAAGACGGGCCCGGGGGCCGCATGGTCGTAGAGCGGGATCTCGCGCGGGTGCAGACGGGTGGAGAAGGTGGTGAGCGCGCCCGCCAGCGCGGCCATCGCCCGGTACACCACCGTGGGGTGTGCGCGCCCCATCTCGAACAGGTGACGCAACCCTGGAAGGTGCGTGTTGACCGTGTACAGCAACCAGAAGTTCGCTACGTCCGTGATGGAGAAGTCGGCCAGACTCTGGTTCTTCTGGCGCCGGGTTCCGGCCAGCGCGGTGCTCCTCGCACTCAGGATCTCCACCTGACGGCGCAGCATCCCCGTCAGGTAATCGCTCGCCCGCACGTCCACCAGCGGTGGCACGAAGTGCGCGTCCAACTCGTAACCGCCTGAGGCAGCACGCCTTATCCGCGCCACCGGAAGGCGGGCATTACCCTCCAGCGTCTCGCCCTCGGCCAGCAATCGCAGATTCTTGCGAGCCACCTGCACGGGCTTCTCCGCCAGGCCCGTGTTCTCGTCCCGCAGAAGCACCACCTCGGCAAGAAAACGCGTGTTTCTATCCCGTGCTGCGGTGGAGACGTTGTAACCGCCATCCCGGTACTCGGGCACGGTCAGGTAGATGTCGAGCGTCGTCTGATCCGGAACCCAGGAGTCCTGCAACTGCTTGGGCGCGGGGGCCGCGTCGGATCCCGGGAAGTCGAATAGCAGACCGTCAGGAAAGATTCCCGACGCCGCCGAGATGGCCAGAGTGCCGCCAGCCAGCGCTTCCCGATCCAGCTCCAGCCGCTGGAACCCCCATGGCGCGACGGTGAGAGCGTCGAGCTGAAAGTGCAGCAGGTCCTCGAGAAAGCGATCCTGGGTCTGCAGGTGCTGTGGGCTGAGCAGGACGCCCTTGGTCCATAGTACTGGCTGCATCTGTCGCATGGGCGAATAAGGTATCGCACCCACGCCGGTACGCTAGACGCACCCGGCGACGGGTGCTAAGATAGCCCCGTTCCGTTCCACCCCGAATCAGAGGACCGATGCCCCAGCGAGACGTCTTCTCCCAGGTACAGGTGGACGTGACCACCGGTGCCGTTCCCGACGGTGGCGCTCCAGCAGATGATACTCCGTTCCACATTGCCATCGTCGGCAATTTTGGCGGTCGGAGTGGCGAGCCCTCAGCTGGGTCCGGCGCCCTGCTCCTCTCCGACCGTCGGCCGCATCGCGTGGACAGGGACGACCTCGACTCGGTCCTCGCTCTCATCGCGCCCCGGCTCACCCTGGACCTCGGCGGAGACGAGCCCGTCGTCGTCAGCTTTGCCTCGCTTGACGACTTCCACCCGGACAGCCTCCACGCCCGGCTCCCCATGTTCGCCGCACTGCGCGAGCTGCGACAGCAACTGTCCGACCCGCGAACCTTCGCCAGCGCGGCGGCTGGCCTCCGATCGACGACCGCGGCAGGCCGTCAGGCGGCCGCGGAACCACACCCCTCGGCCGCGTCCACTGCCGATCGACTTGCCGGTGGAAGCCTCCTCGACGAGATCGTCGCCGCCGCCCCGGACAGCGCGACGCACACTGGCAGTAGCGCAACGGGTCACCCCACCACCGGCAGCGGCGGCGAACTGGCCACCTTCCTCCAGCGTGTGGTCGCCCCGCACCTCGTGGCGGACGCCGATCCACGCCAGCAGGAACTTCTGGCCAGCGTCGACGCCGCCAGCACTGCCCTTCTCCGGCTGATCCTCGCCCACCCCCGCGTCCGCTCCCTCGAGGCTCTCTGGCGAGGTCTGGACCTGCTCGTACGGCGCGTGGAGACCGACTCGTCGCTCCGCCTCGCCATCATCGACGCATCGTCGTCGGAACTGGCCGGCGCGCTCGCCAACGAATCCGGGGACGTGCGCGATGGCGCCGTTTACCGGATGCTGCACGATGGCACGCGAACCCTCCCGGGCGCTGCGCCCTGGTCGCTCCTGGTGGGTCTCGACCCGATCGGCGTCGGCTCGACCTCAGCCGCCGAGGTGGCGTTGCTGGACGGGCTGGCGAGAGTGGCGGCGGCCCTGGGCGCTCCGTGGGTCACGGCGGCACCGACGGCGATCGCGCGGCCGGAAGCAGGACAGAGTCCTCCGGCCGGTTGGGAGACCCTGCGGCGCTCCCCTCAAGGGCGATGGCTCGGGCTGGCCTTCCCGTCGTTGCTCCTTCGCCTTCCCTATGGCAAGGAAGGAGATGAATGCGATGCACTGCCCGGGTTTGAGGAATTGGAGCCTGGCAGGGAACTCTCCAGCAGGATGGAGGAACTCTGCTGGGGCAGTCCGGCGTTGGTGCCGGCTCTGGTACTCTCCGCAGCCTTCACCAGCGGCGGCTGGGCCATGCGACCGGCGGACCACGTTCAGGTGGACCGGCTGCCACTCTACCTGCATCGCGCCGCCGGCTCGGTCGTTGCCGTTCCCCCTACCCGCCGACTGCTGGACGACGACGAGATCATGAGGTTGCTGGCGGCCGGGGTGATGCCGCTGGTAGCGACACGTGAGGGCGACGCGGCGCGGCTCGCCAGCCTGCAGTCTGTGGCCGAGCCGTCCACCACCCTGTCCGGCCGTTGGCGCGCCTGACGTCGCCGACCCTTCGCCGCGTCATTCAAACACAACCGACCCACTGACCGAGCAGATGCAGACGCCAGAGTCACGAGAGACCTCAACTGCCTTCCCGCTCGTTCTGGGATCACCCGAACAGTTCGCGGTTATCCGCGACACGGTCGCCGCTGCCGGCTACACCGAGGCGGAGATAGTCCGACGATGCGAGTTGGTCAGCATCTATCGCTTTGCCACCCGGCGGGACGGGCGTACGGTGGCAACCGACATCGACAGCGCATTCGGCGTGCTGATGCGCCTCTTCCTGGATCATGAGGCGTTGCCATGGGAGATCGTTCGGGCGCAACTGGGCGATACGGCAGCGCAGGCCCTGCGTGCCCTCGGTCTGGTGGCGGAAGTTCGGGATGGCGATCTGTGCATGCCGACGGTCCTGCTGTATCCCACCCGCTCGCTGCTCATCGTCTCGGACGCGGCCAGCGCCCGGGACGGCTCGCCCATGCCGGTGGACGTCGTCTTCCCGGCCATCACGTCCAATACCGGTCATTTCCTGGCGATGCTCCCCGAGACTCCGACCGGCGACTTGCTGGAACTGTGCGCCGGCACCGGGATCGCCGCCCTGGATGCCGCGCGACGGTGCCAGCACGTGTGGGCCACGGACATCACCGAGCGTTCCGTTCACTTCGCCCGGTTCAATGTCCTGCTCAACGACATACCGAACGCCACGGTTGCCCAGGGCGATCTCTACGATGCGGTTGGCGACCTTGCCTTCGACCGTATTGTCGCCCACCCGCCGTATGTGCCGGGCCGCGAGACGGTGGTGATATTCCGCGACGGGGGTGAGGATGGTGAGCAGGTCACACGCGGGATAGTGACCGGCCTTCCGGACCGGCTGCGCGCCGGCGGTACGCTGCACTGCACCTGCGCCGTCACCGACCGGGTGGACCGCCCCTTCGAGATACGCCTGCGCGAGTGGTTGGGTGAGGCCGCTTCGGGTTTCGACGTCTTCTTCTTCCAGCAGGCGACGCACGGGGCTACCGAGTATTGCCTGAACCGGGCGATCCAGGGGCACGAGCCATGGAGCGACCTGGAGAGCCGGTGCCGCCTTGTGCAGCAACTGGAAATAGAGCGGATCGTGTACGGCTCCTTCGTCGTCCGCCGTCGCACCGACGCCGACCGGCACCCACCGCTCACCGTCCGTCGTCGCTCCACGCCACAGGCACGCGGGGCGGATGTGATGAGGCTGGTGGCGCGCGAGATGGCCATGGCCGTGCCGGGAATGAACGACAGGATTCTGGACCTGGCATTGCAGGTCAATCCGGCCATGCAGTTCTCGCTGAGCCACGAGTTGGTCGACGGTGACTGGATTGCCACGGAGTGTCACCTCCGCCTTCTGAACGAGTTCGCCGTGGATGCCAGCGTATCGCCGTGGATTGCGGCGCTTCTCATTCGTTGTGACGGCGCGCGCTCGCCGCGGCAGATCCTGGCCGAGCTGCAGGAGGAGGGAATGGCGCCTGACGAACCAGGCGTGGAAGCTGAGTTGGCTCGCCTGCTGCTGGCTCTCGCCATCAAGTTCGTCCTCGTCGCGCCCGGCGAGGTGGCATCCCGCCCACCAGGGTCGTCACCTGGCCTGTCCAGGGTGGCTCTCGCCGGCTGACGCCTGATCAGGTACTCCGTGATGAACATGGCACTGGCTGCCGACTGTTGCCCATCGTGCAGCGTTCCGTTCGACGGGGCGCGCCATGCCTGACAGATTTCTAACGACTGCGGCGGCATTACCCGGTGGAGCACTCGCGGACAGTCGTCTCACAACCGCAACCGTGCAGGACGACTGGAGTCGGTGAGCGGTCACATGTACCGCGTCACCGCAGCGAGCGCGCCGGAGAGGATGGGATTTGCTTGCTTGACAGCGGCAGTCGGCCGTCGTAGTGTGGCATTCTCGCACGGTCGCCTGATCTGCGGCAGATTCCGGTGTGTCGTGGTGTTCAGCGACGTATCGAAGCCGCGCAGTCGCGAGCCGGGCGCGAGACGGGTGGCGGTGGGGCGGTGGCGTCGGGATGCCGGACAGACGTCATGCTCCGCCAGTGCCACAGCAGTCTGGGTGGGCCAGGAACATCGGCTTTCTGACTCGAGGCGCTACAACGGCGCTTGAAGGAGCAGGGTCGGTTCACCGGTTTAATGACGAGGAGTGTCAGATGGCGCGAGAGAGTACGCAGCAGCAGCTGGGGCGGGTGCGGCCGCCGCGGGTCCACATCACCTATGACGTGGAGACCGGCGGCGCGATCGAGATGAAGGAGCTTCCCTTCGTGATGGGTGTGCTCGGGGATTTTTCCGGTCAACCGACGGAACCCCTCGCGCGGCTGAAGGACCGCAAGTTCGTGGAAGTCACGCCCGACAACTTCGACGACGTCCTGGCGAGCATGAAGCCGCACCTTGCCTTCACCGTCGAGAACAAGCTGAGCGAGGATCCCGACGCTGGAAAGCTCGGCGTGGACCTGAACTTCAGGAGCCTGGACGACTTCTCCCCCGACGCCGTGGCGAAGCAGGTGCCGGCCCTGAAGGAACTGCTCGACCTGCGCACCAAGCTGGCCGACCTGCGCGGGAGCCTGCAGGGGAACGACAAGCTGGACGAGATCCTTCAGGCCACCATCGCCGATGCCGACAAGATGGCCAGGCTGAAGGCGGAGCTGGGCACGGAGGGCGAGTCCAATGACTGAGGCCCAGACCGGTTCGCAGCCTCAGGCAGTCGAGACTGAGCTGGAGGGTTCGCTGCTCGACCAGATCGTCGAACAGGGCAGGATGGGTCGTGATGCGCAGGGCAAGGAGCGCGGACGCGACCTGGTGAAGCGCTTCGTGGCCGAGGTGCTCGAGGGACAGATCACCGTCTCGCGCGACACGGAAGCGGCCATCAACGCCCGCATCGCCCAGATCGACCATCTGCTCTCGATCCAGATCAACGAGATCCTGCATCACCCGGACTATCAGAAACTCGAGGGAAGCTGGCGGGGGCTCAAGTACCTGCTCTCCAACAGCAGCACCAACGAGATGCTGAAGATCAAGGTGCTGAATGCGTCGAAGAAGGAACTGCTGCGTGACCTGCAGCGGGCTCCCGAGTTCGACCAGAGCGCCATGTTCAAGAAGGTCTACGAGGAGGAGTTCGGCGTCTTCGGTGGTGCGCCCTTCGGCGCCCTGGTGGGCGACTACTACTTCGACAAGTCGGGCCAGGACATCGAGTTGCTGGAGAAGATCGGTCAGGTGGCGGCCTCGGCGCACGCGCCGTTCCTGACCGCGGCCAGCGAGGACATGTTCAACCTCCAGAGCTTCGCCGAGCTGGACGCTCCGCGCGACCTGGGCAAGGTGTTCGACACCACCGAGTACGCCAAGTGGAAGGCATTCCGGCAGAGCGAGGACGCGCGGTACGTGGCGCTGACCGCACCGCGGATGCTCCTTCGCGAGCCCTACGGCCAGGCCACGGTGCCCATCGACGCGTTCAGCTTCGAGGAGCATGTGGACGGGACCGACCACGACAAGTACCTCTGGGGCAATGCCGCCTGGGCTCTCGGCACACGCGTGACGCAGGCGTTCTCCGAGCATGGCTGGTGCGCGACCATTCGTGGCGTGGAGGGTGGTGGGCTGGTGGAGGGCCTTCCGGTGCACAACTTCCGCACCGACGCCGGCGAGGTGGCCATGAAGTGCCCTACCGAGACCCCGGTTACCGACCGCCGTGAGAAGGAACTGGCCGACCTCGGCTTCGCGCCGTTGGTGCACTGCAAGGGCACGCCCAACGCAGCCTTCTTCAGCGTCCAGTCGGCGCAGAAGCCCAAGGTCTACGACGACCCTGCGGCCACCGCCAACGCGCGCCTCTCGGCGCAGCTCCCGTACATCTTCGCCACGTCCCGCTTCGCGCACTACCTGAAGGCGATCATGCGCGACAAGATCGGCAGCTACACGTCGCGTGGTGAGGTGGAGGCATTCCTGAACCGCTGGATCATGAACTACGTCGTCGGGAATGACGACGCGCCACAGTCGGTGAAGGCGAAGCGCCCGTTGAGCGACGCACGCATCGAGGTCACGGAGATACCGGGTAAGCCGGGGGCATACCGCGCCGTGGCCTTCCTCAAGCCGCACTTCCAGCTGGACGAATTGTCGATGTCGATGCGCCTGGTTGCCGACCTGCCTACTGGCAAGTGATTCGCCGGGGCTCACGGCGTGACCCGGTCGCGCCGCGAGCCCCGGGGTCTCCTGCCTTCCTGGCAGGCGGAGCATCCGATCTGCAGTCTCAAACCACTTCAAGGAGAACACTCAAATGGCGTTCGATACGTTCCTCAAGATTGACGGCGTGGAAGGCGAGTCGATGCAGTCCAAGCATGCCGGGCAGATCGAGATCTTCAGCTTCTCCTGGGGTGCCAGCAATCCCACCACGGTCGGCTCCCACAGCGGCGGCCTGAGCGCAGGAAAGGTGTCCGTGAGCAGCTTCAACCTCATCAAGAAGACCGACAAGACCAGTCCGATCCTCTTCAACGGATGCTGCACCGGCAAGCATTACAAGGATGCCGTGGTGACCATGAACAAGGCTTCCGGCGAAGGCGGGCAGTCTCCGTTCCTGGTCTACAAGTTCACCGACGTGATGGTGGAGAGCATCCAGTGGTCCGGCTCCACAGGTGGCGATGACACTCCCACCGAGTCGCTCTCGCTCGCCTTCGCGAAGGTGGAGATCGAGTACCAGCAGCAGGACGCCAAGGGCGCCGTCGGCAAGCCGGTTCTCGGTAGCTGGGACCTCCAGAAGGTTTCCGCGTAAGCGGCTGCACTCGCCATGGGTGCTCGCGAGCTGTTCCAGGCCGGCCGGCTCGACGAGGCAATCGAGTCGCTGGGCATCGACCTCCGGAACGATCCGACCGATGTCCAGCGGCGCGCCTTTCTCTTCGAGTTGCTGTCCTTTGCCGGCAATCACGACCGTGCCGAGAAGCAGTTGGATGTGCTCGGTGCGGCCAATGCACAGGCAGGTCTTGGCGCCCTGCTCTACAAGGCGGCCATGCAGGCCGAGCGCCTGCGAACGGACATGTTCGCCAACGACGGACTCCCCACTGGTCCGGCGCCAGTGACCGTTGCTGGGACCCTCAACGGTCAGGCGTTCACCACGCTGGAGGACGCCGATCCGAGAATTGGTGCACGACTCGAGGTATTCGCCGGCGGACAGTACCTGTGGCTGCCGCTCGAACACGTAGCTACCATACGTATGGAGCGTCCAGCTCGGTTGCGCGACCTGCTATGGTCGCCGGCCAAGCTGCTGACCGGACCCGGGTTTCGCGGTGTGGAACTGGGAGAAGTGCTGTTGCCAGTGCTCACACCGTTGGCTGCCACACACCCCGATCCGCTGGTGCGGCTCGGTCGTATGACAGTCTGGGAAGAGCTGGCGGATGGGCGTCCGGCTCCGGCCGGACAGAAGCTCCTGCTCGTGGACGGGGAGGAGGTACCCCTCCTCGAGTTGCGCGAGCTGGTGATCACGCCCGCCGCCGCCTGACGGCGACGGCGGGCGGGTCCAGGGTGAGGGACGCAGGGACCGACGTCTCTCCCCCTGTTCCCTGCATCTCTCTTACTGGCTCCCCCTGATGCCGCTCCGTGACGACATTCTGACGCCCATACCCGGTGATGATCCGGCGGGCGCCAATCTCCGCTACGACCCCCTCTACGACAAGGTGAAGGAGGCGCGGCGCGAGGACGATGACCTGCCCGCTGGTGAGCTTCCGGTAGGGCCGCGGAAGACTGCCGACCACCAGTTGGTCATCCGTCTGGCCAGTGAAGCGCTGGCCACCCGCACCAAGGACCTCCAACTGGCTGCCTGGCTCACCGAGGCCCTCGTAAACCGGGAGGGTTTCGATGGTCTCGCCCAGGGACTCACCCTCCTGCGGAACCTGCTGGTGGAATTCTGGGACACCGTCCATCCGGAACTGGAGGACGGCGACGCAGAGTTGCGCGCGGCCCCGCTTGACTGGATCGGCAGCCGGATCGTGCTTCCCGTGCGTACCATCCCCCTCACCCGAGCCGGACATGGCCACCTCGCGTTCGAGGAATCGCGCGATGTCGGCTACGACGCAGCGGCCCAGGAGAGCGACGACAAGCGGCGGCGGCGTCAGGAAAAGATCAACGAGGGCAAGCTCTCCGCCGAGGAGTGGGATCAGGCCGTGGAGGCCACGGACATCGCATTCTACAAGAAGCTGTCCGACTCCATCACCGCCGCCCTGCAGGCACTATCCGCGCTGGACGAGGTATCGAGCGAGAAATTCGGCGACCTCGCTCCCTCCTACACTCCCCTCCGGGAGGCGATCGAGCAGGTCCAGATGACGTCCAGCGCCATCCTCCGCAAGCGGCTCCCGCCCGAGCCCGCGCCTGAGGAGGAATCGGACGGGAACGCCGGGACCGCACCGGATCAGGCAGTCGGCGACAGTAGCGGCGGCGCGGTGGCCGGCGGCGGACATCGTCGCGCGCCGGGCGGGCCTTCGCTCATCGCGCGCGCCAGCGCCGAGGTGCGGGCCGGACGCCCGGCACGGGCCGTCGACATGCTCATGTCCGCAGCCAATCGCGGACGAAGCCGACGCGATCGCTTCATCCGGCGCGCCGGCGTCGCGCAGATCATGGTGGAGGCCGGCCTCTTCCCGGTAGCCGTCCCGCTGCTTGAACAGTTGCTGGCTGAGATTGATGAGTTCAAACTCGAGGACTGGGAAGCGGGCTCGGTGGTGGCCACGCCCATGTCCCTCCTCTGGCGCTGTTACGACCGCACCGACAACCACCACCTCAAGGAGCCCCTCTACCTGCGGATCTGTCGGCTCGATCCCGTCCAGGCGATCGCGCTCACGCCGCAGGACGGCTGACCTGCCCATGGCCCGCGAGACTCGACGGACGGTCCAGAAATCCCTCCTGGACCGCCTGATTGACTACGAGCCCGGCATGGCCGGCGATCCCCAACTCACCTGGGCGGATTCGGTGCGCGAGTTGAAGCTGTCGGTACGACGCGACCTGGAGTGGCTGCTCAATACCCGCTGTACTCCGCAGGAGGCGCCAGCATCGTGCAAGGAACTCCGTCGGTCGCTCTACCGCTTCGGGCTCCCTGACTTCAGCGCACTGCACCAGGGCTCGCCGGATACCGCGCCAAGACTGGCCCGCGAAGTCGAGGAGGCCGTGGCCCTCTTCGAGCCACGGCTCGCCAACGCTCGCGTCACTCTGGCCAGGGTGCAGGAGGGGGGCGAGCAGCGGCTCCATTTCCTGATCGAGGCAATGCTCCGCCTTGATCCCAATCCGGAACGAATCGTCTTCGACACGGTGCTCGACCTCTCCCGGAACGAGTTCGAGATCCAGACGGGCGGCTCCGTCGCCGGACGGGATTAGGCGTGCGCGACGACCTGCTCTTCTACTACGAGCGAGAGCTCGCCTTCATGCGCCAGATGGGCGCGGAGTTCGCCGATCGCTACCCCAAGGTGGCGTCGCGTCTCCAGCTCGAGCGCAGCAAATGCGAGGACCCGCATGTGGAGCGGCTCCTGGAGGGCTTTGCCTTTCTCGCTGCCCGCGTGCACCTCAAGATCGACGACGACTTCCCCGAGGTCAGTGAGAGTCTCCTGAACGTCGTCTATCCTCACTATGTACGCCCGCTTCCATCCATGTCCCTGGTCGAGTTCGAACTCGATCCGGTGCAGGGGAAGCTCACCACCGGCCTCTCCATTCCTCGCGGCTCCGAGCTCTACGCACGACCGTCGGGTGGCGTGGCCTGCCGCTTCCGGACCTGTTACGACACCACCCTCTGGCCGCTGGGCGTGGACGCCGCGCAGTGGACCACGCCTGAGCGGTTGCGCCCTGCAGTCCGGGCACCGGAGGCCGTTGCCGCCCTCCGGCTCGAACTGCGCTGCATGCCCGAGGTGCGCTTCGACCGGCTGGATCTCGAGACGCTGCGCATTCACCTCGCGGGCGAGGGGAACATCGTCTACCCGCTGTACGAACTGCTTGCCGGCAACCTGGTGAGCGTCCTCGTGCGCGACCCGGACGGACGTGCCCAGCCGGTGGTGTTGGGACCCGAAGCGCTCCGCCCCGCCGGCTTTGGCGAGAACGACGGTATGCTTCCCTTCCCCCGTCGCTCCTTCCTCGGATACAGGCTGCTGCAGGAATATTTCACCTTCCCGGAGAAGTTCCTCTTCTTCGACCTGGGCGGGTTCGAGCAGTTGCGGGCAGCCGGCTTCGGCGAGCGAGCCGAGTTCGTCTTCCTCATATCACAGTTCGAGCGCGGCGATCGGCGCCAGGTACTGGAGAGTGGTGTCAACGAGCGCACCGTTCGACTCGGCTGCACGCCGGTGGTCAACCTCTTCCAGCAGGTTTCCGAGCCGATCCTGCTCACCCAGCGTCGGCAGGAGTACCTTCTCACGCCCGACGCGCGACGTCCGTCCACCGAGATCTTCTCGGTGGACGAGGTGACGGGCATAACACCCGGGTCGCGAGAGCCGCTTCGTTTCGAGCCTTTCTACTCGCACCGCCATGCCAGCGACCGCACGCAGCCGCAGCACTTCTGGCAGGCCCGTCGCCGTCCCAGCCGCTGGCGGATGGACGAAGGGACCGACATCTATCTGTCGTTCGCCGACCTCTCGGCGCGCACCATCTTTCCCGACCTGGACGCGCTGACCGCGCGCCTCACCTGCTTTGACGGCAACCTGCCCAGCCAGCTTCCCTTTGGCGGCGACGCCAGCGACTTCGAGCTGAAGGGCGGCGGACCACTGAAGCGAATCGGCGCGCTCGTCAAGCCGACACCGGTTGTCCAGCCGCCTCTGGGCAAGCCACAACTCTGGCGACTCATATCGCAGTTGTCGCTCAACTACCTGTCGCTGGTGGATGAGGGCACCGAAGCGCTTCAGGAGATCCTGCGCCTGCACAACACGGGTGACGACGCAGCCGGCGAGAAACACATCCAGGGTATCATCAGCGTCGGCAGCACCGCGTCGCACGCCCGCGTGGTGGGCGAGCACGGACTGGCCTTCGCGCGCGGGCGGCGAGTGGAGCTCGAGCTGGACGAGGAGCAGTTTGCCGGTGGTGGCGCCTATCTCTTCGCGAGTGTGCTGGAGCGCTTCCTGGGGCTCTATGCCTCGCTCAACAGCTTCTCGGCTCTCACCGCCACCACCCGTCAGCGCCGGCGTCCGCTCGGTCAGTGGACGCCACGCTCCGGCTGGAAGGCCTTGCTATGACGAGCGGGATGCCGGACAGGGCCGACCCGACCACGAATGGTGGCGCTGGCGATGGCCACGGAGCCGCGGGCGCCACAGATAACTTGCCGACGCCCGTCAGCACCGATACCAACGAGGCGATCGAGAGCCCGGGCGACGGGAACGAGCGTACGTCGGCGGCGCTGGGGCCGGGCGCCATGCGGGCACTCGAGGAGTTGCTGGGCGACCGGCCGACCGGCATCGAGTTCTTCCAGGCCGTGCGCCTGCTGGAGCGCATGTTCCCCGACCGCGATCCTGTCGGTGGATTCGGCAATCCGGCCGGTGAGGTTGTCCGCTTCGTCGTCCCGCCGTCCATCTCCTTCCCGGCCAGCGAGATCCAGTGGTTGACGCTGGATGAGCGTGGCATGACACAGATCGGCGTCAACTTCATCGGTCTCACCGGCCCGCTGGGCGTACTGCCGTACAGCTATACTCTGGCGGTCGCGGAGCGGGTGCGTGCACGGGACACCGCTGCTCGCGACTTCCTGGATCTGTTCCATCACCGCTTCACCTCGCTCTTCTACCGGGCCTGGGAACGCTACCGCTTCACCGTCGCCCACGAACGCGATCAGCGTGACCCGCTCGCGGTTCACGTAGCCGACCTGATCGGGATGGGTACTGAAGGGTTGCGGAACCGGCTGGGAGTGGCCGACGAATCGCTACTCTTCTACAGCGGCCTGCTCGCCCCGCACCGTCGCTCAGCGACCGGACTCGAGCAGTTGCTCGCCGACTATTTCTCAGTGCCGGCGACGGTGGAGCAATTCGTTGGCGACTGGTACCCGTTACGCGTGGCCGATCAGTGCGCGCTCGATCACGAGAGCACGGCACCCTCCGCCCAACTCGGCCGGGGCGCCGTGGTGGGCGACGAGATATGGGATACGCAGGCTCGCGTGCGAGTCAGGCTGGGCCCTCTCGGTCGTGCACAGTACGATGATTTCCTGCCGGGCGGCACGGCGTTGTCGCGACTGCGCGAGCTGGTGCGACTGTACACCGACGACCAACTCGACGTGGAACTGCAACTGGTACTCGCCCGGGACGACGTGCCGCAGTGCATACTCGGACAGCCCGACGGCACGGACGATGTCGGCCCTGGCGGCGGACGTCTCCCGCTCGGCTGGGCCACATGGTTACGCACCGCGCCGTCCACCCATGACCGCGACGATACGGTCTTCGTACTCTGATCGTGCGTCCGCCAATTCGACATCCCGTGCGAGGCCACGGCGGCTTTCGCTCCAACCTCACCCACAGCAGCGGAAGGTCACGATGAACGTCAACCTGCGGGCCCTCATCGGGAAGCTCAACAACGAGACGCGGAGCGCGGTGGAATCCGCCGCCGGCCTCTGCCTCTCGCGCACACATTACGATGTCGAGATCGAGCACTTCCTGCTCAAGGCACTCGACGCCACCGACGGCGACCTGTCGTTCGCGCTCCGTCACTTCGGGATCGATCGGTCGCGCCTGGCCGGCGACCTTCAGCGCTCACTGGACAAGCTGAGGTCAGGCAATGCGCGCACGCCGGCCCTGAGCCCGACGCTGGTGAAGGTGCTCACCGACGGCTGGACCATAGGCTCGGTGGAATTCGGCGCCGGTCAGGTGCGTACGGGTCACGCGCTCCTCGCCCTGACCGCCGACGACGACCTGCGCCGGATGGCGCTGGAGATCAGCCGCGAGTTCGAGAAGATCCCGGCCGAGTCACTGCGGAAGGACTTTGCTGCGATCACCGGCGAGTCGAGTGAGGAGCGGACAGCGGTCGCTGGAGTCGGCACGAGCGGCACCAGCGGCATGCCTGGGCAGCCACGGCCGGGCGGCAAGACGCCCTTCCTGGACCAGTACAGCCAGGACCTCACCCAGCGCGCCCGTGACGGCCAGATGGACCCGGTGCTCGGCCGTGACACCGAGGTGCGCCAGGTGGTGGACATCCTCACCCGTCGCCGGCAGAACAACCCGATCCTGGTCGGCGAGGCTGGTGTGGGCAAGACGGCGGTGGTGGAGGGCTTTGCAGTCCGCATCGCCAACGGCGACGTGCCGCCGGCACTGCGCGGCGTCTCGCTGCGGTCACTGGACCTGGCGCTACTCCAGGCCGGCGCCGGCGTGAAGGGGGAATTCGAGAACAGGTTGAAGGGATTGATCGAGGAGGTGAAGAACTCCGAGACCCCCATCATCCTCTTCATCGACGAGGCGCACACGATGATCGGCGCGGGGGGGCAGGCGGGCCAGAACGACGCCGCCAACCTGCTCAAGCCGGCGCTCGCCCGCGGCGAACTGCGCACCATTGCCGCCACCACGTGGAGCGAGTACAAGAAGTTCTTCGAGAAGGACCCGGCGCTCAGCCGCCGCTTCCAGTTGGTCAAGGTGGACGAGCCGTCGGAACTGACCTGTGCTCTCATGCTGCGCGGAGTCGTGCCGGCGTTGGAGCGCCATCACGGAGTGCGCATCCTGGACGATGGTCTCGAGGCAGCCGTGAGGTTGTCACATCGCTATCTCCCTGATCGTCAGTTGCCCGACAAGGCGGTGAGCGTGCTGGACACTGCCTGCGCCCGCCTGGCGCTGGGGCAGAACACGACCCCGCCGCCGCTGGAGGACGCACTGCGGCGGTTGGACGACCTGGAAGTCCAGGAGCGTGTGCTGCTGCGCGAGGCCTCGGTTGGCACCGACCACCGCGAACGCCTTTCCGAGATAGCCACACAGCGCGCCAGGTCCGAGGCACTCCGCGATCGACTGGCCGGCCGATGGGATCGCGAGCGTGAACTCGTGACAGCCATACGCGATCTGCGCCTGCGCCTGGAAGGAGGCCAGCAGGACGGGCCCGCCGGCAACGGGGCCGAAGCTTCTCCCGCTCTCAGCGAGGCGGAGGCGGAGGCCGCGCGGACCGAGCTGGGCAGGCTCAACGACGAATTGACCGAACTGCAGGGTGACATGCCACTGATGCGCATCTGCGTCGATGCGCAGCTCATTGGCGAGGTCATTTCCGGCTGGACCGGCGTACCCGTGGGCAAGATGCTCACCGACGAGGTGGCCACCGTCCTGAGTCTGGAGAAGCACCTGGGTGCGCGCGTGATCGGCCAGGATCACGCGATGGAGGTCATCAGCCGTCGCGTCCGCACCTCGCGCGCCGGCATCGAGGACCCCAGCAAGCCGAAGGGCGTGTTCATGCTCGTCGGGCCGTCGGGGGTGGGCAAGACGGAGACCGCGCTGGCCATTGCCGACCTGTTGTACGGCGGCGAGCGGAACCTGATCTCCATCAACATGTCGGAGTTCCAGGAAGCGCACACCGTGAGCACGCTCAAGGGCTCACCGCCAGGCTACGTTGGCTACGGCGAGGGAGGGGTGCTCACCGAGGCCGTGCGTCGTCGTCCGTACTCGGTGGTGCTCCTGGATGAGGTGGAGAAGGCACATCCGGACGTGCTGGAGCTCTTCTTCCAGGTGTTCGACAAGGGCAACATGGAGGACGGCGAGGGACGTTCGATAGACTTCAAGAACACCGTCATCCTGCTCACGACAAATGCCGGCACCGACACCATAATGAAGCTCACCGGCGACCCCGAGACGATGCCCAACCACGAGGGGTTGGTGAAGGCGCTGAAGCCCGAACTCAACCAGACGTTCAAGCCAGCCTTCCTGGGGCGGATGGTCATCATCCCCTACTTCCCCGTGCGCGACGAGGCGCTCAAGCAGATCATCCGCCTCAAGGTCGGCAAGCTTCAGCGTCGCCTTCAGGAGACCCACCGGATGGCGCTGCTGCACGACGAGTCGCTGGTGGACGCCATCTGCGACCGCTGCACCGAGGTGGAGAGCGGTGCCCGCAACGTCGACAACATCCTCACCAACTCGCTCATGCCGGAGATATCGCGCATGATCCTGGAATCGCTGGCCGAGGGAGTGAAGCCGTCGGCGGTACGGGTGAGTGTGGGCGAGGGAGGCTTCGAATACGAAGTGGAACATGCGGTGGCCGCTCCGGCCGGCGCCATGCCATCGCCGACAGCCGACCTGCCCGTCGCCTGACGGGCCAGCCACTCCAGATGCCCGAGGCGGCATATGCCTGTCATACCAGCGAAGCCGGATCCGACTCAGGAGAAGCGAGACTTCCGCGTGGACACGGCTCTCGGGGAGGACGTCCTCCTCCTCGAGCGCTACTTCGGATCCGAGGCGATATCGGAGCCGTATGTCTTCACATTGGACATGGTTTCCACGGACGCAGAGATAGACGCGGACGCACTTCTTCGTACACCGGCATCCGTTACCTACAGGATGTCGGACGGCAGCGAACAGACCATACACGGCCTTGTCCGTCGGTTCGTGCAGTTGAACATGGGTGCCGATGCGCTCGCCAACTACCGCGCCGAAGTCGTGCCCTGGCTCTGGTTCCTGTCGTTGTCCAGCGACTGCCGCGTCTTCCAGAAGATGTCGGTGCCGGACATAGTGAGCGAGGTATTCAACGACCTTGGCTTCTCCGACTTCCGCTGGAACCTGGTCGGTCAGTACGAGAAGCGGGAGTACTGCGTGCAGTACCGCGAGACGCACCTGGCCTTTGTCTCGAGACTGCTCGAGGAGGAGGGGATATTCTACTTCTTCGAGCATTCCGCAGACTCGCACATGCTCGTCCTGGCCGACTACCAGGGTGCGGTGAAGCCATGTCCCGGCCAGGAGAAGGCCCAACTGTGGGGACAGCAGAGCAACCGGATCGCGTTGGAGGATACGCTCTCCGGCGTGATCGTGGAGCGGAGCGCTCACACCGGAAAGGTGGAACTGGTCGACTACAACTACCTCTCGCCTTCAGCCAATCTCCGTGCGGAGGTTTCCGGTGACGACCCGGAAGAGGTCTACGACTATCCCGGCGGCTATACGGAGCGTCGGGCGGGGGAGGGGCGCGCCGAGATCCTGCTCGAGTCCTACGAGACTGTCGGGCAGGTACTTCGGGGTGAGGGAAGTTGCAGGGCATTCCGCCCCGGCTACCGTTTCGAGCTGGACGGCCACTATCGTCGCAGCCTGAACGGGAAGGAATTCATGCTTCTCCGTACGTCTCACGTGAGCTCCAGCGGAGGTTTCCGCAGCGGCCGTGGCGACCAGCAGGAGGACCATCACTGTGCCTTCGTGGCGCAGCCGCAGGATGTGCCGTACCGGCCGGCGCGTGTGACGCCGCGACCCATCGTGGCTGGCACGCAGACGGCGGTGGTGGTGGGCCCGTCGGGTGAGGAGATCTGGACCGATGAGCACGGCCGTGTGAAGATCCAGTTCCACTGGGATCGGTTGGGCCGGAAGGATGAGAACAGCTCCTGCTGGGTTCGCGTGGCTCAGCCCTGGGCCGGCAAGGGTTGGGGATCGCTCGCCATCCCGCGCATAGGCCAGGAGGTGGTGGTCGAGTTCCTGGAGGGGAACCCGGACCTCCCTCTGATAGTGGCCAGCGTCTACAACGGCGAGCAGACCCCGCCGTACGAACCGAAGAAGGGCGGTGTGGTGAGCGGCCTCCGCTCCAATACGCACAAGGGGTCCGGCTACAACGAGATGTCCATGGACGACACGGCGGGGAAGGAGATGATCACCATCCACGCCCAGTACGACATGCAGACGACGGTGGAGCACGACGAGACGCACACGGTACACAACAACCGCACGGTGGCGGTGGATGTGGACCACAGCGAGACAGTGGGCAACAACCAGACGTGGAGCGTGGGCGTCGACCAGACGGGAAAGGTCGGCACCAACCAGAAGCTGGACGTGGGCTCGAAACAGGAAGAGAAGATCGGCACCGACCGCACGATCAGCGTGGGCGCCAACGACACCCTGGACGTGACTCAGAAGCTGGCGATCACGGCGGGTACGGAGATCTCGCTCACGGTGGGCGCGGCGAGCATCGTCATGAAGGCTGACGGCACGATCGATGTGACCGGCATGAACATCACGGTGGACGGGATGAAGGTGGTGCTCACCGGCAAGACGGAGGTCTCGGCAACGGCGATCGCGAGCTCGATGAAGGCGACGCCAGCGAGCCTGGAACTGTCGGCCCCGATCATCAAGTCGGCGGCGCAGGCGATGAATGAGATCACCGGGGCGGTGGTGAAGCTGAACTGAGCCGCGATGTCGGCGTTCGGGAGAGGGGCGCCCGTCATGAGACGAGCGCCTCCTCCGTCCATGTCGGCTGCGCGGTCAGAAGACCTGGCGCAACAGGTTGCTGAGGAAGAGGCGGGCGAGGCGGGTGTAATGCCCTTGCGAGCCGACCAGCAGGGCGAACGTCAGGAGGACGACACCGATTGCCAGACCGATTCTCGCGTTGCGTGTCAATGGTCTCTCGGGTGGTAGTGACAGGCAGGAGATCGCGTACCGGATACGGAGAATAGATGAAGACACCGGCGTTGCGCGAGATCAGGGCTCTCCACGACGCGAAGACCGTCACCGTGTACCAGGCGTACCCGGCATCCATCGCGCTGGCCGCTGTGGAGGCGCAGCAATTCGTTCCGCCTTTCAGGATGGGCCGGATGACATGGATAAAGCCATCCTTTCTGTGGATGATGTACCGGTCCGGCTGGGCCACAAAGCAAGGACAGGAGCGCGTGCTCTCCATCGTGCTCGAGCGCAACGGCTTCGACTGGGCGCTGAACCACGGAGTGCTCAGCCATTACGATCCGGTCGTCCACTCCAACGTGGAGCAGTGGCGTGAGGCGCACCGCGGCAGCAGTGTAGTGGTGCAGTGGGATCCCGAACGCGACCTCATGCTCCGCCCACTGCCCCATCGCACGATACAGATAGGGCTGCGCGACGACGCGGTCACGCGATACGTGGAAGAGTGGACCATTTCCATCAATGACGTCACCGAGCTCGTGAAATCCATAGAGGAGCATGCTCGTGCTGGCAGAGCCGACCAGGCCCTGTCGATGTGCCCGGCGGAGTTCCCGTACGTGGCTCAGCCAGCGGCAGTCGAGCGGCTGCGCATCGGCAACTGAGGTGGTTCGGCTGCTCGTCGCAGAGTTCCGCGCGCGCATCGCGCCCTCGGTTCACGAGCGTTGCCAGGGGATCCCGCCGGGAGTGCCGGCAAGGCAGACCGCTGGCGCACCGGATTCAGTTCAGGAGAGATCCCTGACGTTCTCGTCCACGACATTCTGAGCGCCCGATGCGCGCAGGAGCCAGTCAAGAGCTTCATGAGGCACACTGAATTCCCTGATCACCAGGCATATCCGGACGTTGTCCTCGTCCCTGACCTCGGCTCCCCACCACCACCATTCGCGTTGATCGGGCTCGAACCAATACAGGAAATCGCTCACCGACCAACGCTCGGCAGCCTCCGCGTTCTCGCGCTCGGCTTCTGGCATTCGGGCCAGCTCATCCAACCACTCTCGGGCCTCGGCGGGCGACCGCTCGGGTCCTGACGCGTCCAGAAACCACCGCGGGAGCGCAGGCTCGCTGGCTTTGTCGCCCGCTGGTGCCGACCGCATGGCGCGCAGTATGGTCGTCAACACTTCGCGCGAGCGGTCGAGCACCTGTCGCGCGGCACCTGACGCTTCTGCGTCTATCTCGAACAGGCTCATCCCGGACGGAGGAGCGTCGGCACACCCACCAGTCAGCAGGCGCGCCAACTCTTCATCCACCCCAAGTCCCCGGCTCATAGCACTCTCCCGCTCCCCGGTATTGCAGCGGCTTCCAGAGCGCTGATATCGTCACCCTTCACTCCCAGGACATCCTTTTCCGACATGCCGAGTTTCTTCGCTACCGTCGGATCGGATATCTGGGGGGCGCCGGGGAAACTGCGTCCCAGTCTCTGTGGCACCGCCTTGTCCTGAATGCTGTTCACCACATCCTCCGGCACGTCGAAAGCCTTTATGGTTGAGTCCGGGAATTCGGCCCGCTTCTTCTTGAGAAAGTAGTCGGCATGAGCCTGATCCCGGAAGCTTACATAGAGGTAGTCGTCCTTGTTGGGGATCTTGACGCCGCCATCCGCATCTATATGGACGCGCGCGTTACCCGGCCCCTCCACCCTGTAGACCGTAACGGTCTTGCAGTCCAGCCCGAACACATCGATCCAGTTCCAGACGCTGGGGCCATAGCTGTACAGGTTCGCGCCAGCGCGCTGCCTCAGCGGGTCCTGTGAGATGAAGGCTCCGGTGAGCGGCTCGAAGTACCTGTAGCGATTGTATACCAGGCCAGTCTCGACATCGGCGTACTGGCCCTGAAGACGCAGAGGCTGGTACCCATCGTTCTCGCCGATCAACCGAGAGAGCGCATCATACTGGCCCTCCCAATTCCTGGTGCCATCCTCAGCCAGTATCAGGTGCGGCAGGCCAACGTTGTCGGTCTCATAGAACTCCACCGAGCCGTTAACCACGGCCAGCGGCGTGAACGTCTCGGGTCGGAAGATGAACTCCCGGTGATCGTCCTCGGACACCTCGCCGAGCAGGGTGTCTCCGTCCCATGCGAATCTGGTGGTGCTGCCATCCACGCGCTTGGCTATTCGGCGGCCAAGCGGATCGTAGGCGAACTCGATCTGTTGACCCAGCTCGTTGACGCACCCTGTCAGCCTGTCGAGCGCGTCCCAGGTGAACCTCGCCTCCCCATCGGGTCCGCTACGTCGCACCGCCCGGCCGGCTCTGTCATAGTACCAGGTCACCATGCCCAGCATGGCCGCGCGGAACTCACCCTGCTCCAGTGTCGTCGCGAACGGACGCGCCAGATCACCGGCCTCGTCGTATGACAACTCCTGAACGATCGCGCCACCCATGGCCATCTGCCGCACGCGGCCGGCAGGGTCATAATCGAATGCTGTGAGCTCACCAGTCAGGTCCAGTCGCTGCGCCAGCTGGCCTGAGCCATCGTAACGGAACGACTGCTCCGCGATGGCTGACGAGCCTCGACGCACCGTCTGACGTGTCAACCGGCCGCTGCCATCGTGCTCGAAGCTGCGGTGGAGCAGCTCTCCCAGACGCTCACCGATCGCCACGCCCGACTCGTCGTACTCGGGGCGCAGGAGTGGTCGGCCGTTAAGGGCGAGCTCGTCGAGTTGGCCGCCTGGTCCGTAGGTAATGCCGAGGACGTTACCAGATGACGTCGACCGACCGACTCGCCTCCCTGCCAGATCGTAGCTGCTGCTTACCGAGGTCGTGTCCGATAGCTCCTCGAGAAGGTTGCCATCGGCGTCGTAGGTGCGTTCGACCCAACAGCCGACCCCATCGGCGCGCACGACATTCCCCGACAAGTCATGGCTGAATGTCTCGGACACACCATCTGGCAGGGTGCGACGGATCATCCGATCCAGCTCGTCGTACTCCATCTCGACCGTCTGACCCAGCGGGTCAGTTGTGGACGCCAGCCTGCCAGCAGAGTCGTAACTGTACTCACGCTGCTGGCCCCAGTAGTCCAGCTCACGCTGGACGCGTCCCAGTGGGTCGCGCACGAAGCGCGAGAGTTCCCCGCGTTCGTTCCCTACCGCTACTACGCGCTCCTCGGAGTCATAAGCATACCTCACTCGTCCACCGGTACCATCGGTGCGCTCCACTACCATTCCAAGACCTGAGTACCGGAACTCCATCAGGTTGTCGCCTTCATGATACGACGTGAGGTTGTCCGCCCCATCGTATCCGCAGGCTATGCGCCGTCCATCGGCATACCGTGCCTCGACTAGCCGGTTCTTCGCGTCGTAGCGGTAGGCAGTGCGTGTTGAGCTTCCTGAGGTCCTGGCCACGATGTTACCACGGCCATCGCGTTCCACCCGCAGCTCTGGTCCGGATGACTGGGTGGCGCCCACCAGACGGCCGAGATGGTCATACTCGAAGCGTTGCCATGCGCCCACGGGATCGGTGGTCTCCACGAGGTCGCCGCTGCCGTCGTACCTGTAGCTCCAGCGCCCTCCCCGTGGCGATGTCCGCGCAGCGAGCCTCCCACGATCGTACTCGAAGGCCATCGTCCCGCCGGCAGGGTCGGTCAGCGCCATTACCCGATGCTCATCATCGTACTTCGCACTCAGGCTGGAGCCATCAGGCCGCACGAGCGCCACGAGACTGCCCGCCTCGTCGTACTCCCATTCCGTCCGCCTTCCCGCCGCGTCCACCTCCGCCGAGCACCTTCCGGCGTCGTCGTACTCCCACGTCGTCACGCCCCCCAGCGGGTCCGTCTCGCGGATCGGCATCCCGAACTCGTCCTGCTCCACCACCGAGGTATGGCCCAGTGAGTCGGTGATGCGCACCTGGCCCGCGGCGGGCAGGTATTCGAAGCGGTAGTCGTACAGCCCGCCGTCGCCCCAGGCGTGCACACACCGCGCGAACGTCGTCGGCTCGTCGTACTCGTAGTGGAAGGACAGCCCCACTCGATCGGTGTGGCGCTCCAGGCGCCGCTGCCAGTCGTAACCGAAACGGTATGGCACATTCAGCGCGTCGTAGACCGCGGCCAGATCGCCGCGGTTGTCGTACTCGTAGCGCACCAGCGGCAGCAACTTCTCCGTCTCCGGATCCACCAGGGCGAGGCCGGCGAGGAGGCCGTTCTGCATCCTTGCCACGATGCGCTGCCCCGAGCTGTCGCGGATCTCCGAGAGATTGCCCTGCCGGTCACGCAGGAACTGCAACCAGTTCCCACAGCCGTCCACCACGTGCGAGACCGGCACCTCGTGCTCGCCAGTCACTGGCATGCGGAAGTACCAGCGCAGCCCTCCCTTCGCGCGTACCACCGCACCCTGGCCATCCTCGCTGACGTCGAGCACCGCGCCGGCCACCAACTCCGCCACTGGTCCGTCGGACGGCCACGACGGGAATACAGCGCCACCCACGCCACCATCCTGGAAGCTCACCGACCCGTCAGCGTCGAACTCCAGACGCGCATCGGCCGGTGTTTCCCAGCCGCGGCCAAGCAATCCCACCCGCTGGCGCTGTGAGCCGTACTGCCGCGTCCAGTCCAGCGGTATGCGCCAGCCGAGGGCGAAGTCCCGCTGGTCCAGCATCACCTCGCCGGTGAGGATGTGCACGGGCTCCGCGCGCAGAACCTTACACTTGATGAAGCCCGGCTTCATCTTCTTGAGCGCCTTCTTCTTCAGCTTCTTCAGCTTCCGCTTGAGCAGCTTCTTGGGCTTCTTCAGGAGCTTCCCCAGCCCCGTCATCAGGGCCTTCATCCCCAGCGCCATCAGGGAGATGGTCGGCGGCCCGCCAATCAGCACGGGCAGCCCAGCGGGGATCGGCAGGACGACGCTCGACGGCAGGGCGAGCGATTTCATCTTCGTCTTCTTCTTCGGGTTCGTGCGCGGCGGCGGCGGCATCCCGATGTCGTTGCAACTGAGCGCCGGGAGCGCCATGTAGCTCGCCGCGTCGCCGTCCAGTGCCACCGTCGCGCTCCCCATGAACATCTCGCACTCGTTCGACGGCGGCTTCACGAACACGCCCCCGATCGGGATGTGCGGCGGCAACCCCTTGCCGGACGTGCCGGCAATGGCGCGCGGCATTCCGTTCACGAAGATCGTCGCACCGATTATGGGTACGAGATCCATCGGGTCGAAGAGCATGCCTATGAACGGATGCGGCACAGGCACCGGCGGCACCGGGCCGGGCGGCTGGATGATGTGGACGTCCACCCCCAGCACCGGATCGGTCATCTTCGCGGCCGGCATCATGGCGTGCGGTCCTCCCAATCCGGACCTGCCAACGCCACCATGCGCGCGCGTACCGCGTCCGCGTATCCGCTGTAAGCTCCCTGGCTGGTGAGCCGCAGCAGTCCCTGCCCGACGAACGGTAGCGTCGACGCCGCGCGCATATCCTCGTCCAGTTTCTCGCCCGCGTCCAGCGCCGCCTGACCACAGCTCCAGGCGGAGTCCGGGTCGCCTGACTGTTCGTGACAGTACGACGCCATTCGCCAACCCTCGAGCGTCAGCAACTGGTCGCCTGAAGCCTCGGCCACCGGTGCTGTCTGCGTGTAGACAGTTGCCGCCTCGGCGAATCGCCCGGCGGCCACGAGCGCAGTGCCCTCTCCAAACCAGCTCTGCACCACCAGCCGGGGCGCCGACGGGTCGCCCTGCTCCTCGGCGCCGTGGGCCGCCTGGCGAGCTGAACGATAGGAAGTGAGCGCGTGCTCGGTATGGCCGCCGGCTACATAGCCCGAACCCAGGGCCACGTATACCACGACCTGCATCGCCATCCACCCATGTTCACCGGCTATCGCGAGCGCCCTTGTCGCCGCTTCGTGCGCCGAGGGCATGTCTCCCTTGCCCACCGCGTTGGTGAGCGCCACGAAGTGCACGCGAAACTGCGAACCGGGATCGCTGCCGGCCGCGGCGGCAGCAATCTCCGTTCTCGCCCCAGCCATGTCCAGGTCCACAGGCTCACTCGCCACCAGCACCGGCTCGGCCGCCGCAAGGCCATCCAGCAGAGGATGCTCGGCAGAGTCCACGACCAGAAAGCGCAGCGTATCCGGGACGGCAGAGTGGACAAGCGAGCGCAGCCAGTGCTGCCATCCAGCCGGGTCCAGTACGTCGGTTGGCGTGATCACCACGCCAAGCTTGAGCATGCGCGATCGGTAGTGCTCCTGAAAGGCGACGCAACAGCGCACCAGGGCGGCGACATCCGTCTCATCCTGATGCACCGCCGGCACGCTCCACTCCAGCTCTTCTCCTTCCTCGGCAAATTGCTCCCGCGCTCGTTCCACCTGGGTGTAGAACGACTGGAGAAGGGAGAACCCGTGGGTCGCAGCGGTCGCGAAGGGCGCCTCGAGGTACAGGAAGAAATCCGGCAACGCGCCGTCGCCATCGCATTGCAACTGGACCCAGCCGTCGATCAACTGGCCGCTCTCGGCGTCGGCTACCCAGCGAAGCAGCCTGGGCTCCGGGGCCTCGGCAAAGGTATTCCAGCCGTCGTCGAGTTCCTCGAGACGCTGTGTGATTGCGTTCCTGGGGGGACTTGCAGTCATCGACACGGATGGAGGTGGACATGCAGCGGCATGCTGGTGACCGGGCGCAGCCAATATATGGCACCGGCATGCTCGCGGCGAGCACCAGACGCGCCGCCTGCCGACTCGCGACGAGCGATACGGCTTCGCAGGCACGCGCAGCGACTCGCGCACTGCTCACGTCGGGCTGGATGTGCAACAACCGCCTTCTTCGTCTGGCACGGAACCGTCGAGTTCGCCGTCCCGGCGTCGTTGACGGCCCGGCGAAGAGCGCACGTACCGCCCAGCTACGGCAGAGCGTGGCAGCGACGGCCTTTCGTTTTCGACACCACTCTTGCGACCGTGGCACCCAGAGCCCAGAATGGACGCAGCAGGTGCGCGAGTCAAACCGACTGACCGTTCAGGCCGCGACGTATGGACCCCTCGCAGAGTCCGACCGTTAGCAACCCGGCATCGCCGGGTTGGAGTCGCTCCATCGAGCGACTGCGGATGGCCACGGCCGGTCGCTTCACCATCGTCCGCGAGCTCGGCCGCGGCGGCTTCGCCACCGTCTTTCTCGCCCAACAGCATCAGCCCAACCGGCGAGTCGCGATCAAGCTGCTTTCCCCCGCCCTCCTGGACTCCGACTGGGCGCTGGAGCACTTCCGTGGCGAGTCGCAGAAGATCGCCGAGTGGCGGCACCAGGCAGTGGTGACGATCTACGAGGTGCACGAGGAGGACGCTCTCCTCTACTTCGTCATGAGTTACGTGGAGGGCGCGTCGCTGCACGAGCTCCTCCAGCTCATCGGGCCACTGCCCATCTCGATCGTGCGTTCGGTGCTCGCCCAGGTGGGCAGCGCGTTGCAGTATGCCCACCGTCAGGGCGTCACGCACCGTGACATCAAGCCACACAACATCCTCGTCGACACGGACGGTGGCGCCGTGGTGACGGACTTCGGGATCGCCAAGCAGGCGGGCGGCCCCAGCCATACCGCCACAGGAATGATCGTGGGCACTGCGCCGTACATGGCGCCCGAACAGTGCGAGTCCGGCAAGACGAGCGCGGCGTCCGACCAGTACGCGCTCGGCATCGTGGCCTACGAGATGCTCCTCGGAGCCCCGCCCTTCACCGGCGCTCCGGTCTCCGTCCTGATGGCGCACCTGCAGCAGCCAATCCCGTCCATTCGCGAGCATCGACCCGACTGTCCGCCGGAGCTGGAAGCGGCGGTCCTACGAATGTTGGCGAAGAAGCCGTCGGAGCGCTTTGACAGCGTCACGGCGGCGGTCCACGCCGCCGGGGCAATGGAGTTGGCAGATGCGCACCCGGACCGGCGATGGTTCGCCGAAGCCGCATATCGGCTCGCGGCGCGCCAACACGCGCCCGTTCTGGACATCGTCTCCATGCCGGCGGCGATCGAGGTGGGGGAGCGGATTCCCATTGGCGCACAGGCGCGTACGACGGCCGGCGAGCCGCTTGCCGACGTCCCTGTGGAGTGGTCGAGCGAGGCGGACGGCCTGGTAAGCCTGGATGTCGCCGAAGGCGTGTTGACCGGGCTCCAGCCGGGACGGGCGACCGTGGTCGTACGCGGTGGCGGAGTGGAGCATCACATCGAACTCGAGGTCCGTCCTCCAGAACCTGGAGCGGTGGTCGTCCAGGGGCCGGAGAAGCCACTCCGAGTGGGTGACCTGGGGCGCCTTTCGGCTATCGTCACCAGCCAGCATGGAGCATCCGTGGAGGCCGAGGTGCACTGGCAGTCGACGCAACCGCAGTTGGCCACCATAGACCCGGACGGTGTAATCCAGGCCCACGCCCCCGGCTGGGTACATGTCACCGCCAGCGCCGGCAACGCGAACGGTGAGCTATGGGTGGAGATAGCCCCGCCGCTGGTGGACTCCGTACGCATCACCGGCGACTCCGGCCCGTTGGAGCTGGGTCAGCACCGCCAGCTCTCGGCAATCGTGCTGGACGCCCAGCACCAGTTGCTGGCCAACCGCGTGGTGCGGTGGAGCTCCAGTGACCCGGCGGTCGCGGTCGTCTCCGCCACGGGACGAGTGACCGCCTGCGCCGCCGGCCGCGTTGTCATAACGGCAGAGTGCGATGAGCGCACGGCGACGCTCTCACTGCTGCTGCGAGAAGCTCCGGTCACCGCAATCGAGGTGGTAGTCCCGTCGTCCAGCGTCCACATCGGTGACCGGATCCGCCTCCACGCGACCGTGCGTGCAGCAGACGGCCGTACACTGGCGCGCGAGGTGAGCTGGCAGTCCAGAGAACCAGGGATCGCCAGCGTCGACGCCGACGGCACGGTCACGGCACTCGCGCCGGGTGTAGCTGTGGTCGCTGCGCTCTGTGAAGGAGTGCTGAGCACGACCCATCTGGCAGTGGTTCCCGACGCACCGCACTTTTCCCCTGTCGGCACCCGTGGCCCGGCTGACCTGTCCGACGCAGTACCCGCTTCGTCTGGCGCCGCACTGCCAGCATCTGCGACAGACTCGGGAGACGCCGGAAATGCGGTGTCTTCCTCCGATACCGACAGCGCCAGGGCGGCCGGCGTCACCTCCTGGTTGTCGCCTTCGCGGGCCGAGACGGCGAGCGAGTCGACGAGCGGGCCAGCGGCGGAGGCAGCGAGCGGTCCGGCGACCGGGGCGACGAGAGGGGCGTCGAGCGACGCGACGAGCGAGACGACGTCCGGGATGACGAGCGGGCCAGCGAGCGAGGCAGCGAGCGAGGCGGCGTCCGAGGCGGCGTCCGAGGCAGCGAGCGGGGCGACGAGTGAGACGACGTCCGGGGCGGCGAGCGAGACGGCGTCCGAGGTGACGAGCTGGCCAGCGACCGACGCGGCGAGCGAGGCGGCGACCGAGGCGGCGAGCGGGGCGACGAGCGGGCCAGCGACCGACGCGGCGAGCGAGGCAGCGTCCGAGGCGGCGAGCGGGGCGGCGAGCGAGAGGGCGAGCGAGACGGCGAGCAGGGCGGCGTCCGAGGCGGTGACGCAGCCGCCAGCCGAGCCGTCAGTCAGCTCGTCGGTCGAGCCTCCAACCGAGGCGTCAGCCAAACCCGCAAACAAACCATCAACCAGGTCGCCAACCAGACCAGCGACGAGGCCGGCGCGCGAGCCGCGAGTTGGGGAGGCCTCTGCGGCGTCGGAGCGGTCAGTCGCCCCCGCTGGTGATCCAGGAGCAGAGCCGGCGGCAGCGTTGACAGCGGCGACAATCGTCCCATCGGCCACGTCCAGCCCGATAGCGCGTATAGGGGTGCGGCCCGCCTACGCAGCCGGTGCGCTCGCCGCGCTCGGTATCGCTGCCCTGGCTGTGCTCGTCTACGGACCCGGTTCCACCGACGGCACGGTGACCGATTCGTCCGGAGTTGCATCATCCATTGCTTCGGCAGCCACCGCACGCGCGAGCGTGGCCGATGGCGCAGCCGCGGCGGTTCGGTCGGCGAACGCCTCCAGCGATGCAGCCCCAACTCTCCTGCCTCCCGGCGAACCTGCTGGCACGCAGGGCGATGCACCGGTCGGCGAGAAGACGGTGAGCCCGCTGGTACTCAGTGCTCCGACCTCCTCGCTCACAGTGGGCGATTCTCTCGAACTGCGCGCCACGCGCGACGGCCGGCCCGTCCATCAACTCTCCTGGCGCTCCACCAACCAGGCCGTGGCGACAGTGACGGCCACCGGAATTGTGCGGTCGCACGCCGAAGGCCGGGTCGCCATCGTGGCCACGTCGGAGGGTACCGCAGATACCGTGACCCTGAGAGTGCAACCTCGACCAGCGGAGAGCCAGATTGCCGCTCGTCGCCCCAACGAGCCAGAGGGCGCGTTGGTGCCGCCACGGGTCGACACTCCTGTGCGAACGCCCGCCAACCCGCCGGTCGGCGCCGGTGGCGTGACACCCACAACGGATGCGCCCGCAGTCGCGGCCGGGGACCAGCTACGGCAGATCGTGGATAGCTACGCAACTGCGCTGCGACGCCGGAGCCTCGAGGACGCGGTGCGCCTCTACCCGTCCATGAGCCAGCAGGAGCGCGACGGCTGGCTCGCCCTCTTCGATTTCGCCCGCGACCTCCAGGTAGACCTGCGCGTGGAAGCGGTGAGCGTGGACGGCGCCTCGGCGTCGGCACGTGTCGATGGCGAGTATCGCTACACCAACCCCAGTACCAAACGTCCCTGCCAGCAACCGACGACACTGCAGATGCGCTTCGCCCGGGCCGGGGACGGTTGGCGGATCACCGGCATCGACCAGCAGCAGGGTCGCGGCCGCGGCTGCTGAACCAGCCGCCGCGGCGCCATTACCGCCTTCAGAACGAGCGTTCCAGTCCGGCCGTCCAGACGAAGTTGGATTGCAGCCCGCTATCCGTGAGTGGGAAGAGCCCGTTGAGAACGAGGGTGAATCCACTCCAGAGGAATCGCCCGCCAGCGGAGAGGCCCACCAGATTGTCCCGTCGGTCAGGGATGTTCGTGCCGGCTATGGTCTGGTTCGGGCTGATGAAGATGATCGGTGGCGGCAGCCGAACCTCGCTGCTCCCCACCTGCCATTCGGAGAGCACGTCGACGGCCAGCGTCACCGCTGGCGTCACCAACTGATCGAAGCCGGCGGTGGCCAGCAGCGCATCGCTCTGCCTGTCGCCGGTTCGTAGCGCGTAGCCCGCGTTCAGGTGTGGCGAGAAGCTGTTGATACTGGACGAGAGAACGAAGAGCCCGCGAGCCGAGAAGTCTCCGGTGCCGCGGAACTCGTCGGCGTCGCCAGTGGGAATTCGCACGTCGCCGAGGAAGGCAGTGGAGACTCCACTGCCGATCTTCGGCAGGCGAACCTTGACGCGCGCCGCCACGTCGCCCAGGCCCGTGCTCGATCCGTTGACGGCGCTAGCCGCGGTAAAGCTGGGATTCTCGGGAGTCCCGAAAAAGTGCAATCCGGAAGGTGTTCCGGAGACAGAGCTGACCGTACCCACCCCTCGTCCATCCAGCGAGGCGTGGATAACCGGGACGGCCACGCTGACGTCCACGTCGTCGGTGAGCCCGTAGGTGGCCAGTAGCGTCGTCACCTGCAGGTCGAGATTCATGTTCAGGACGATGCCGACCACATCGTCCTCGAAAGTGGGATCGCCCAGCCCGGGCGTACCCACGTCCTGATGGGCGAGATTGACGGAAATCTCCTCCGTGGGAATACCGCGGAGCTTGTCGTAGCTGATGCCAGTGGTGTTCACGCCGATGAGGATGCGGCCACGCCCGAGGGTCGGCGCGCGCTCGGCGAAGATGGGGCCCGCCGAGGTGGTGCTGCGTACCGGCGCGCCACCTACGAAGCGGAAGGTGGTGCCGCCGCTGGTGGCGCTGATCGGTAGGCGGTCGACGCTGGCAGTGATGGAGCTCGTCAGGAAATCGAGCAACTCCGCGCTTGCCGATGCGGCGGCGTTGATGTAATGCGCGCCATGCGGTCCCGGACCGGTGGAGAGGCAGAGCGCCCTGTCGCAGTTACCGAACCGGATCAGCTCACCAACCCTGCTCGCCATGCTCTGGGCGCCCAGAGGCGCAGCGGACGCGCCGACCACCGCGCCCAGGGAAAGTGTCAGAAGTACTCGACGTGCCGTCATGGTTCCTCCTCGTGGGACATTCGGGAATCTCGAGGACCGACACGCGGTCGCGCCCCCGGATGCACTCGCCGGGGCGGGAGCGCGCCGGCGCACGAGTCGAGGTCATCGTCGGCGTCGGCGGGGCCTCCTGAAGCCGAGGGTGGAGCCATCGTTGGAAGCGACTGGCTCGGCTGGTGCATCTGGCGTGCTCGAGCGTGACCAGCACGCAGAGTGGGCAGCCATCGGATCACCATCGCCCGATGTGGAACAGCTGCCAGTCCCTGCGAGCACATGCGTCATCTTCCCCCTGGGCGCAACCTCAGGTTGCGCTGTCGTCCATCCCGCGCTGGCGTTGGATGCAGATCGCGGTGGTCGTGCAGCTTCCAGCCATCGAGTAGCGCGACCGGTCATCCTGATCGGGCGTCGGCGCCCTGATGTAAAACGATCCGGGCCGGACCGCAATAGGGGAAATTGCCCGACGCGCGACACATCGCGGGCACGACGGCACGCGTGATGATGGACGGACAGTCCTATCTCACACGCGCCCTCCCGGACAGTTGGAACTGTTCACGGGGGTCCGGACAGACATCGATTGGAGCTCGTGGCTCAGGGCGGGCACGCCCCCGGCCACCGCCGCGCGATATGCCGACACGACCGTCGGCCGGCCGCCGCCGTGAAGCAAGGCGCCCGCCAGAACGCGCCGGCGAGCCATCGGCTCCCCGGCGCGTTCGCCCTCGATCCGCCTACTTGTCGTCCAGCACCCGCCCAGCGTTCAGGTTGTCGAAGTTCATGATCGTGTTGAACACCATGAAATACGACCCGATCGTCTCGCCACGCCACACGGGGTTGTTCGCAAACAGCACCACGTGCCCCTTCTCCATCGGTACGTCCACCACCAACGGACGGTCGGCGATGTCGCTGCCACCGCTCAGCAGGCCGCTGACCAGTAGCCCGCGCTGCGGACCGAAGCGGAGAGCCACTCGCGGCCGCTGGTCGGGAGGGATGACGTTGATCGGGTTGCGCAGCATGTCGTCGGTCACCGGCGCCGCCTCCCATGCCTCCACCTTGGGCGGGGTCGGAGCCTGGAAGCGCGGGTCGAGCGCCGGGAAGCCCTGCACCACGTCACCGTCGCCGGCCGCCGTCGTTCCGCGGCCGGTAGCCCGGGAACTCGAACTGCCGCCGCCGCCACGGAAGCCCCGGCCCGCTCGCGTGTTGCTCACGCTGAAGCTCGTCCCGTCGTCGCTGTAGACGGCCAGGCTGTCCATCACTCCGTACACGATCGGGCTCTTGTCGTCGACAATCCTGGATCGCAGCAGGCTGCCGACCACCCTGCTCGACGGTGCACTGTTGACGCTCACGCCGTTGGTGAGGCCGAACTGCACGGCGAACTCCGACGTGGACGTCGAAGTCACCAGCACACCGCCGCGCGCGACGAAATTCCTCAGGTTCTCCAGGCCGCCGTAGCCCAGGCCAGGTCGCATGTCGTCAGTCTCGTCGATGCGACCGAGATTGGGCGTGAGTGCCGTCTTCTTCCAGGGCAGTGGATTCCGCCACATCGGCATGCCGTCTATTATCTGCTGGCCGCTGCTCGTGGGCGGGAAGACTATCACGTCATACTTCGCGTTCAGGTTGGCATCCCTTGCCACGTCCTGCACGCTGATGTAGTCGTACGGGATGCGCTCGAAGTCGAACGCCATCCGCCACCAACCCTCGGTCTGCGTGGTGGTCCAGGTGTGGAGGATGGCCACCCGCGCGGCGCGGAGTGGATGCATCTTCACCGAGGGTACGGCGGGGATCGCGTAGGCCTTTATGCCCAGCTCCTTCGTCGCCCTGTCCAGGTCGCCCTGCGAGATGCCCCGGATGATGAACGACCCGCGCGCGAACTTCTGGCCGGCTGCCTCGAACGGCTCCTCGGCAGCCTGGAAATCGGTGTTCCTGAGCGCGTAGCGGAGCGTGGCAAGAGCGTTGTCCGCATTGTGGTTGATGGCGAAGATGGTGCCGGTGCCGGTCACTCCCCCGGCGGGCACGATGGCTCCCGTCACCAGCGTCATGGGCACGGCGAGCACCGTCGTGTCCACCACCCGCACCGCCTGCACGCCGAAGCCCTCGGGGAAGGTCCAGCCGGTGTCGTCGTACGGACGCTTCTGCGGATCGTCCGGGCTCCAGTACTGGTAGTCGAGCAACGCGTCGGCGATACGCGAATAGGGCTGGTCCATCCGGATGATGTAGCTGCCGGCCGGGAACTGTCGCGTCTCCATCCTTGGCGCGGCAGGTGTCGCGGCCGCCGTGTCCGGCGTCGCCCCACGCGCATTCGCCGCTGCGCTCCGCACGGGCACCGTCACGCTGAAGGGCGCGGTGGCGCGGTGGATCTCCACCGCCTGCTTCTGCATCACGGCCAGCAACTGCGCCTGCGAGCCCGGCCTGGGATCGTCCGCCGTCAACACGTAGGCAGCAGGGCCCTCGGTGGCCGGCTTGCTTATGGAGCGCCTGGATTTCTGGTAGAAGTTCTGGAGTAGTTGCTGCCTGTTCTGGGCCACATAGCTGAGAGAGACCAGGAGGCCAGTCTGCTCGTAGTTGTTGTTGTTGCGCAGCGACCACTGCACGCGCGGCAGCGGCGGATTCTGCTTGAACCAGGTGCGATCGGTGTCGTTGGGGCCCAGGGTGCGCTCCACCGTCTCGGCGGTACCGCCATTGCCGAACGTCTCGTACAGTCGGCTGATGCCATTGTGAGTGGCCGCAATGAACATCAGGTAGCCGGGCGACCAGGTGTCGAAGCCGCCGTGGGCGAAGACGCCAGGCATGCCGTAGCGCGTCATCTCCTGCACGTTGTTCCAGCCAATGAGCTGCCACTCGTTGGTCAGGATCGGGTCGAGCCAGGAGTTGTAGGGGCCGTCGCCGATCGTGTTGTCGTAGAGATAGGCGACCGACTCGTGCAGGTCGTGCAGCACCTGCGCCTTCCAGCCCACGAAGGTGTTGAGGACGTTCTGGGTGAGCTTGAGCGTCACCCCCATGGCGTCGCGGTTGTTGTCGTGGGCCACATAGTGCCCCCAGTAGATCGCGCTGGGGTAAGTCTGGCCGGGGTTCTTCACCTTCCAGTTGTAGAGGTCCACAACGCGGTCGCGCCCATCCACTTCCACAACCGGAGTGATGAGTGTGATGACGTTGTCGCGGATGTTCTTCACGTAGGGGCTCTCGTCCACGGCGAGCCGGTAGGCCAGTTCCATCAGCGCCGTCGGAGCTCCCGCCTCGGTGGAATGGATGGTACCGGTGATGTAGTAGACCGGCGCCACCTCGGCCACGATCCTCGCCGCCTCGGCGTCATTCATGTTGATGGTGCGCGGATCGGCCAGCTTCGCGAGCTTGGCCCTGTTCTCGTCCAGCCTTGCCATCAGGGAATCGGAGGCGATGGCCACCGCGATCATCTCCCGGCCCTCCTCCGTCGTACCGATCGAGAAGACCTTCACGCGCGGCGTGGCCTTCTCCAGCAGCCGCATGTAGTCGTAGACCTCCTTCGAGTACGGCAGCTTGGTGGGCGCCCCGGCGATGTCTCCAAGGATGGCCGTCGGCGTCGGAATACCAGGCGCCGCAGGCATGTAGTCCACGAGCGGGGAGAGGAAGAAGGTCTCCGTCGTGTACTCATGGATCTTCGCCGTGTAGGCGCTGTCAATCGGCTGGGCCGGATTCCGCCCTGGCCTGGTGACGTCCTGGGCGGCAAGCGCAGTTGGCACGACGAGGGCGAGCACGAACAGGTAGCGCTTCATCGATGGGCCTCCCTGCTGGGTGAGATGCGAGGAATCGCGTCGTACGACGAGTCTGCCGGAGTATGTCGGATCGCCGTGAGATGGCAGCATCCCACGTCACGGCCGGCCCGGTGCCCGCCACTGCTGCCCGAGGCTGCTGTGACGGATCATGGGCCACGGCACGGATGGCGCGCGCCGGAGACGACGAGTGGTCACCGCACCGGGAAGGGCGATGCCATCGTCGGGATGGATGAAGGAGTGCACTCCTGAATGTCGGGCCCCGGGGGCGCGCTCACAAGAGCTTGCCGACAGGCTCGTCTCTTGCCACTCGTATCGATGCCGGATGTGACGTGTCGCGAACGCAGGTTGCCACCGCGCGGTCGAGTTGGTGATTCCGGCTGGCCCTGACGTGCCCGGTCGAATGGCAGTGTGGCCACAGCAACAGTACGACAGGCCCCAGCTTCACGCTGCTGTTGAGTCCGGCAGGCACACAGCGCTCGCCGGCGCCGACCGATATCGGGTGCGCTCGCCGGAGTAGCGTAGCCCGGGGATTGTCCAGCTATCCAGACCACCTGCCTGGGTGGTCCACCCGCATGGAGAGAGCACAATGAGCCAACCGTCGCGCACTGAATTCCCCGAGCAGATCGCCGGCGTGTTGGGGCTCTCGGGCACAGCGGGCGCTCCGCGATGGTATCGCTCCCGATGGATCGTGATGGCGCTGTCGATCGCCGTGCTGGTCCTGGTCGTCTGGGTGGTCCTGGCACGGCGTTCGGCCGCGCGGAGCGTCGCCTATGAGTCCGCTCCGGTGGAGCGCCGTGATCTGATCCTCAACGTTTCCGCGACGGGGACGCTCGAGGCAAAGAACACAGTGGACGTCGGTACGGAGGTCTCTGGCACGGTGACCGCGGTCCTGGTCGACTTCAATGATCGCGTCACCAGAGGACAGCTCCTGCTGCGCCTCAACACGGACCAGCTCGAGGCCACTGTCACCCAATCGAGAGGATCTCTCGAGTCGGCCGAGGCAGCGCTCCTCCGCGCGCAGGCCACAGCAATCGAGGTGCAGAGTCGGGTTGAGCGGGTACGTCAGCTCGCTGCCCAGGGAGTGATGACCCGGGAAGAGTCTGAGGCCGCTGAAGCCGCTGCCTCCCGAGCCGCGGCAGAGGTGGCGTCCGCGCAGGCACAGGTCACGGTCGCGCGCGCCGGGCTGGAGTCCAATTCGCTCATGTTGCAGAAGGCAGTCATCCGGTCGCCGATCGACGGATTCGTGCTCTCGAGGCAGGTGGAGCCGGGTCAGACCATCGCTGCCACCTTCCAGGCGCCAGTGCTCTTCAGGCTCGCCACCGATCTGTCCCACCTGGAATTGCGAGTGGACATCGATGAAGCAGATATCGGCCAGGTCGAGGAGGGGCAGACCGCGACCTTCACGGTTGAGGCCTTCCCCGGGCGCGAGTTCCCCGCCCGGCTGGTGTCGGTACGCAATGACGCCCGGACCGTGGCGGGCGTGGTCAGTTACGAGGCGGTGCTCGATGTCGACAACCCGGACCTCCGCCTACGCCCTGGGCTGACCGCGCTGGCAAGGATCACCACCCGAACTCTCCCCGGCTTGCTGGTAGTGCCCAATAGGGCACTGCGATTTCGACCTCCATCGGTACCCGCTGAGGGTGAGCAGCCGACCGGCGGGCCGACCTCTGCGAGCTCAGCCGTCGTCTGGGTACTGGAGGGAGGCAAGCCGACGCCGATCAGGGTGACCACTGGCGCCAGCGACGGTGAGTGGACGGAGATCACGAAGGACGAGCTGGAGAGAGGAACGCAGGTACTGGTTGCCGTGGCGAGCCCATGAGTGGGCCTTCGGCAGTGCAGGTCACCACGCCCGCGCGATCGGATGCCGTCGGTGCCGGATCAGAGGCTCTCGTCGCGCTGGATGGCCTGAACAAGATCTATGGGCAGGGCGAGGCAACAGTACACGCCCTGCGCAACGTGTCCTTCGGGATCGATGTCGGCGAATTCGTGGCGATCATGGGACCCAGCGGATCGGGGAAGTCCACCTGCATGAACATCATCGGCTGCCTGGATACGCCCACCTCCGGCACGTATCGATTCGCGGGTGTCGACGTCGGGTCGCTCGGGCGAAATCAGCGAGCACTGCTCAGGCGCCACTATCTCGGCTTCGTCTTCCAGGGATACAACCTGCTGGATCGCACGTCGGCGTTGGAGAACGTCGAGTTGCCGCTGCTCTACCGGGGTATTTCCAGGAGCGAACGTCAGGCCCGCGCCGCGGCGGCGTTGGAGGAAGTCGGGCTCTCCGGGCGGGAACAACACACGCCCAGCGAGCTCTCCGGCGGACAACAGCAGCGGGTCGCGATAGCCCGCGCACTTGTCACCGAGCCAATGCTCCTGCTGGCCGACGAGCCGACCGGCAACGTCGACACCAGGACCAGTGAGGAGATCATGAATCTCCTGTCGACACTGAACGCGGAGCGCAACATCACCATCGCAATGGTGACGCACGAAGAACCGATGGCCGCCTACGCTCGTCGGCTCATCACCTTTGTCGATGGCGAGGTCGTGGGCGACCGGCGGCACGGTCGTGCGCCATGATCGGCAATGCGATGGCCCTTGCCGCCCGGGAGATAAGGCGCAACCTGCTGCGATCGGGCCTGACCGCGCTGGGAATCATCATTGGCGTCGCGGCCGTCATCGCCCTGGTGACGCTCGGCTCGGGGGCGCAGTCGGAGATCACCTCGGGAATCTCGAGCCTCGGTAGCAACATGCTGATCGTGGCTCCGGGGGCCAGGTCCAGTCGAGGAATGGGCGGCGTGGTGACCCAGGCAACCCCCTTCGAGCTGAATGATGTCGACGCGATTGCCCGGGAGGTTGGCGGTGCCGAGAACGTGGCGCCGGTGGCCAGTGCCGGCACGGTCGCGGTGTTCGGGAACGCCAACTGGCCAACTTCCATCACCGGCACGTCCAACGAATATCTCACCATCGGCAACTGGGAGCTAGCGCTGGGACGGTCGTTCGAGGCCAGCGAGGAGCGGGCAGGCAGGGCTGTCTGCCTGATCGGGGCCACGGTGCGGGAGAAACTCTTCGGAGCACTGAACCCGATCGGTAGCACGATCCGGCTGGGCAAGTTCGCCTGCCAGGTGATCGGGGTTCTCCGCTCCAAGGGCCAGTCGGCAATGGGTGGTCCTGACCAGGACGACCTCATCCTGACCCCGATCCGCACCTTCCAACGCCGCATCTCCGGTAATCAGAACGTACAATCGGTGTTCGTGTCGGCCGTGAGCGAGTCCGAGACCGACCGGGTGAAGCTGGACATCGAGGCGCTGCTGAGGGAGCGGCGGCGAATCCGGCCGGGTGATGCGAGCGACTTCGACGTCCGATCCATTGCCGAGATCGCCGAGCTGGTGCAGAGCACGACGGGAATACTCACCACCTTTCTTGCCGCCATCGCCGGCATCAGCCTGCTGGTGGGCGGCATCGGGATCATGAACATCATGCTCGTCTCGGTCACCGAGCGCACCCGGGAGATCGGGATCAGGCTCGCCATCGGCGCACTGGAGAACGAGGTGTTGACGCAGTTCCTGGTGGAGGCAGCGCTACTGTCGTCGCTGGGTGGCGTTGTCGGGATCGTTCTCGGGTTGGGAATCTCGGCCATCGCCGCCAGGGGCATCGGCATACCGTTCACGCCGGACTATACCATAGTCGGCATCGCGTTCGTCTTCTCGGCCTTCGTCGGGCTCATCTTCGGCTTCTTCCCCGCCCGCCGGGCCGCACGTCTCAATCCGATCGACGCGTTGCGGCACGAATGATCGCACGGACGTCGAGCCGCAGATCGTGAAAACGCGGATGACTGTCCAGGTCATCCGCGTCTCACATCAGGGCTTCATCCCTTCGTGCCATTCCGGCTTCGGGCCATCGGTGAGGATCCTCGTCGCGCGCACCGCGGCCTGGATGACGCTTGTCATGTGCACGAAATCGATCCGGTCCACCTCATCGGCCGGGGTGTGATAGTCGTCGTGCAGATTGAAAGTGGAGATCGTGTGGGCGGGGATCCCGCGCCGGGCGAAGGCTATGTTGTCGCTGCGCTCGAAGAATCGCTGCTCGGGACGCGGGTCGGGCACGATGGGGACGCCCTGACTTCTCAACTGGTCGCCCATGGTGGAGCGTTCGTAACCGGTGAGCCATGCCTTCCCGGGACCGCCGGCCAGTGAATCGGGACGGCCGATCATCTCTATCTCCAGGTTGGCAACGGTCTGCTCCAGGGGGAACGGCGGATGCTCTATGTACCACCGCGTACCCAGCAGCCCTACCTCCTCCCCGGTCATGGCGGCAAAGACGACAGTGCGCCTGGGCGGTGGCCCAGCGGCAAGCGCACGAGCTATCTCCAGCACTGCCACCGTTCCCGATGCGTCGTCGTCGGCACCGTTGTATATGCTGTCGCCATTCACCGGCGCACCGATACCAAGATGGTCATAGTGCGCATCGACGATCACCACCTCATCACGGAGTACCGGATCGCTCCCTGGAATTACACCGATGACGTTGTAGCCGACCCGGCGGTTGGCCACCGCGAAGGTATCCTGGGCCGCCCAACTGTCCAGCAACACCGGCCGCGGCCGTCCGTTGCGACCGGGAGCCATCCCCAGCGGCACTAGCTGCAGGTAGCTGCCGCTATCCCCCATTGGCCGCAGTCCGATGGATTGCATCTCCTGCGCTATGTATTGCGCTGCCTTCTCCGCCCCCGGCTCGCCGGTGCGTCGACCTTCCAGCGAGTCGGCTGCCAGCACGGTGAGCAGGCGCCGAACGTCAGCCTCACGCACGATGCCGGTATCCGTGGGCGCTCTGGCGACCAACGTCCCGGCAGGCGCCGGAGTACCGGACGTCACGCCGACAGCTCCGTTGACCCGCGCCGTCGATGCGACTTCACCATCCACCGGGCGCGGAATGGCCACGAATGCCAGCCAGTCGCCGCGAGGACTCACCGCCATTCGGGATATGTCCACAAGACCGTCATCGGCCAGGTCGGCGACCTGACGCCAGTCGCCTTCAGGTGCTGCCGGGTGCTGGTAGAGCCTCGTGCCTCGAGCCATCAGGAGCAGTCGCTCCGAATACCATGCGAAGTCCTCACTGCCTTCCAGAGGGTCGGCAACGCGTCGCAACGCCTGCGTGGACGGGTCCAGCACCTGGATGGAGCGCGGCGATGCGGCAGCATGGAGAAAGCTCACCTCGTGCTTGCCCGGCACACGGTGCAGTGAACGCCCCACACCGGTAGTCACCGTATCCCGGCGCGACGAACCCAGGCGCGCCAGTTGAAGCGTGTTCGGCATCCCATTGCTGCCCAGTACGAAGAGGGCGAGCGTGCGGTCGTCGGCCCAGGCGTAGTAGCCCACCGGCTTCACATCCGGCAGCAACGGCTGCGGCGCGGCCCTGCCGGTCATGGGGAATCGCCACAGCCGCTGTGTGCTGTCAGCCTCCACCCGCACGACAGTGATGGAACGTCCGTCCGGCGTCACACGCGCCGAGTATTCGCTCTCCGGAGTATCCGTGACCTGCGTCGTACGCTTCGTCCGCAGGTCGTAGCGGTAGATGTCGGTCTGCCCGTCGCGTTGCGAGGTGTAGAGTATCGCCACGCCATCGGGCGTGAACGACGGTTGATTGTCGTAGCCAACCCGATTGGTGATGTTGACCGGCGCGCCGACGGCGAGCACGCCGTCAGTCAGTCGGAGCGACGAGAGAAAGATGTCCGGTGCGTCAGGCTGCGCGGCGTGAGTAGCTGCCGGGAAGACGCTGAACGCTCCGAGAATGGCCAGGACTGCGACGGCGGCAGGGCCGCGGGACTTCAGGATGGACATTGACCGGGATGAAAATGCTGGCCGGAGCGCCGGCGACGATCTCTCCTTCAAGCGCTCCGGCTGTGCGGATTATTTCCCGCCGTTGGGGCCCAGGGTAGGGTAGGTGATCCCCAACTGCTCCAGATAACTGCCATACTTCGTGGGATCGTAGTAGAGCTTGCGCATCTGATCGCGATACTGACCCATGATGTCGGCATTCAGCTCGATCGGCGGCTTGTCGTTGGGGCGGAGGAGTGGAATGTACTTCTCGTCCTTGTTCTGCACATCGGTGAAATAACGCTTGGCGTCAGTCACCAGTTCGGGCTTCATGAGGATGTCGATCATGGTCATCGCCATGACCTTGGCACCGGCAGTGGCGCCCTTGTGGGCGATCGGCGTGGCCATGGAGATCGCGTCGACCCAGCTATGCCCGGGCGTGCCGGGAATGTTGCTCGGGAAGCGCAGCGTCACCGTGGGCACCACCCAGCTCACGTCGCCGATGTCGTCGGAGCCACCACCGCGCTTGTCCGACTCGGGGATGGTGGTACCAACACGCCGGCTGGCAACCTTTCTCAGCCCGTTGGGGTCGGTCTGGCCCATCATGCGCTGGACGCCCTTTGCCATCTCCTGATCAGCGTCCGTCCATTCCGGCATGCCCACCCGGCGGATGTTGTCGAACATCGCCTCGGCGATCGGCTTGTTGAAGTGCTGCGGCCAGGCCGTGCCCATCACCCGCACCGGCTGGAGCGTCGTGCCCGACATGAGCGCCGCACCGGTGGCGATGCTGTCGGCAATTGCCCACATGCTCTTGATGTGCGGGTAGTCGGTCTCCCGCAGGTAATACCAGACGCTGGCGGTGCTCGGCACGACGTTGGGCTGGTCACCACCATCGGGAATCACGTAGTGACTGCGCTGCTGGTAGCGGAGGTGCTCACGGCGGTAGTTCCAACCGACGTTCATGAGTTCCACCGCGTCCAGCGCCGAGCGGCCTCGCCATGGCGCACCGGCGGCGTGCGCGGCCTGCCCGGTGAAGGAGTAGAGCAGGCTGATGAGCCCGTTCCCCGCGGTGGAACCCCACTGGGTGCTGAGGTCGCTGGACACGTGGCTGAACAGTGCTATGTCGACGTCCTTGAACAGGCCGTCACGAACGTAGTATGCCTTGGCCGCCACCAGTTCCTCAGCCACTCCCGGCCAGAGGATGATCGTGCCGGGAATCTTCTCGCTGGTCATGAGGTCCTTCAGCGCCAGCGCGGCAACGACGTTCACGGCCTGTCCGGAGTTGTGACCTTCTCCATGGCCCGGCGCGCCCTCTATCATCGGCGCCCGGTAGGCCACTCCCGGCTTCTGCGATGCCTTCGGAATACCGTCGATATCCGATCCAATGGCGATCACCGGGCTACCGGAACCCCAGGTAGCCGTCCACGCGGTGGGGATGCCGGAGACCCCCATCTCGATCTTGAAACCATTCTTGCGCAACAGGTCGGTTATGTACCTGGACGTTTCCACCTCCTGGAATCCCAGCTCGCCAAAGCTGAAGATCTGGTCGACCATCACCTGGGTGAGCTTGGCGTTGGCTTCCACCGCCGCCACTGCCCGCTCCTTCAGGGCAGCGATGCGTGGAGCGTCGGCGGGAATGGGAGGCGGGGGGGTGGAGTCGCCACGCTCCTGCGCGACGAGAGCGAGCGGCGCGAATAGGAGCGCGGCGAAGGGAGCGAGACGCATCTGGGCGCGGGGTGCGGGGTTGGACAGACGGCTGTGGCCTGCGGGGAAAGGCCGCGGCGAGGGGCTGATCGAGCGCGATCGCGATGCCAGACTGTAGCACCAGACGGGCCGGCCGTCGAGGGTTGGCGCCGCGCCGGCTACTCCGGCTCTACCATAAACTACGCCCGGAGTGACTGCATCGCTGCGCGCTGGCCGGGAATTAGGGTGAAGGCGACGGGGATCATCCACCCAGATGCTCCGTACGATCCGCTCTCCCGTGCAGTCTCGTGCCCCCGCCCCTGTGTGATCCGCGCAGCAGGGTGCCCCATGATGAAACAGTGTAGCTTGGACCGTCATGAAGCGAGGCGCACGGCATTCCCGTCCCGGCCAGGCATCATGCCGGCTCCATTCTCGCCCACGCAGCATTCGCCGGCGTCGGTGTCAACGATGATGACTCCCGTTGCGGCACCGTCGCCGTCGCTGACAATCTGGACGGTGGGTCACTCCACCCTGGAAATCGACGAACTGTTCGCCGTGCTCGACGCGCAGAGGATCGAGGCGGTTGCCGACGTCCGCCGGTATCCCGGCTCCCGGCGGCTGCCGCAGTTCCAGCAGGATGCGCTGTCGACTGCACTGCAGGGCCACGGAATTGCCTACTGGTGGATCCCTGCGCTGGGCGGTCGACGGCGGGTGGAGCCGGACTCCCCGAATACGGGCTGGCGCCATCCGGCCTTCCGTGGTTATGCCGATCACCTGGCCACACAGGAATTCGCTGACGGTCTGTTCGAGCTGCTCATGCTCGCCCTCGGGCTGCGCACGGCGATCATGTGTGCAGAAGTTCTATGGTGGCGCTGCCATCGACGCCTGATATCCGACGTGCTCACCATGCTCGGGGTCCAGGTGTTGCACATTCGCGGACTGGGAACCCCTGAAATGCACGAGATCAAGTCGCCGGCGCTGGTCGTCGACGGTCAACTCACCTATCCCGGTGACGACCAACTCCTCGCGGACGATCACCATGGCGATTGACCGATCGGATATACGGCTCGATACGGGCGGTACGGCAGGACCGGAGTGACGGCGGTGAAGCGACCCCCCTTCGATTCGCTCCTTGCGCCCGCCGGGGCTCCGCTCCGGATCCGCCCGAACCGCTGGGACTGGATCGCCCTCCCCATCCTTCTCGGGGTGGTCGTCGCAGTCATCCAGGGCGCGCGGCAGATGGCAGGGCCACTGGAGACGGTGACCCAGACGCCGATCTCCCTGGAACCGCGTTCGCTACCCGGCTACGCGCTGCTGACCACGCTGCGGATGTTCATCGCCATGGCCGCCTCCCTCGTCTTCACCTTCGTCTACGGAGCCGCCGCCGCCCGGAGCCGCAGGCTCGAGCGCGTCCTCATCCCGATCCTGGACATCCTGCAGTCGGTGCCCGTGCTGGGCTACCTGTCGTTCTCCGTGATCTTCTTCATGGCGCTCTTCCCCGGCCGCGCGCTGGGAATGGAACTCGTCGCCATCTTCGCCATCTTCACGAGTCAGGCGTGGAACATGGCGTTCAGCTTCTACCAGTCGCTCCGCACCATTCCGGAGGACCTGCAGGAGGCGGCCAGATCCTTCCGACTCACCGGCTGGCTGCGCTTCTGGCGCCTTGACGTGCCATTCGCCATGCCGGGGCTCGTCTGGAACATCATGATGTCCATGTCGGGGGGCTGGTTCTTCGTCGTCGCCTCCGAAGCCATCTCGGTGGGTGGACAGGAGGTCTTCCTGCCAGGGGTGGGCTCCTATGTGGCAGTGGCCATCGCCCGGAGCGACATGACGGCGATCATCTACGCCATCACCGCGATGTTCGTCGTCATCGTGCTCTACGACCAGCTACTCTTCCGGCCCTTCGTGGCCTGGTCCTCCAGGTTCAGCGTGGAGCAGATCGAGGCCGAGCGCGTGCCGCAGTCGTGGATGCTGCTCCTTTTCCGGCAGGCCCAGGCGCTCCGGAGGCTCATGCAGCCAGTTGGCGCGATCGGCAGACGCATTATCACCATCGGCGCACCAGCCAGCGATCCATCGCCACCGCGCACCTCCCGGAACGAGGCCCTTCGCGACATCGTCTGGCGGCTGGTCGTCGGCATCGCCCTGGTGGCGACCAGTTGGGCACTCGTCGACTTCCTCAGAGACGGCATAGCCTGGGTCGACATCCGGGAGACGGTGATCCTCGGCCTCTTCACGTTGGGTCGCGTCGTCGTGCTCATCGCCGTCGCCTCGATCATCTGGGTGCCCGTCGGAGTCTATGTGGGACGCCGGCCGTCGCTCGCCGAGAAGGTCCAGCCACTGATCCAGATCCTGGCGGCCTTCCCGGCCAACCTGCTCTTCCCGTTCTTCGTCATGGCGATCGTGCGGTACCAGCTCAACCCGGCGATCTGGCTCAGCCCGCTAATGATCCTGGGCACCCAGTGGTACATCCTCTTCAATGTCATCGCCGGTACACTGGCCTTCCCCGAAGATCTGAACCAGGCGTCCCAGAACCTCGGTGTCCGCGGCTGGCTCTGGTGGAAGAACGTGATGCTCCCGGGCATCTTCCCGTACTACGTCACGGGCGCCATCACCGCATCGGGCGGCTCATGGAACGCCAGCATAGTCGCCGAGATAGCCAGTTGGGGCGACACGACGTTGGTGACGCGAGGGCTGGGCGCCTACATCCAACAGGTCACCACCCTTGGTGACTACCCGCGCATCGTGCTCGGCATTGCCGTCATGTCGGCCTATGTCGTCCTCTTCAACCGAGCGGTCTGGCGACCTCTGTATGCGTTCGCCGAACGCCGCCTGCGAGTGGGTTAGTCATGGTACACAATGCTTCGGCAATTGCCAGAGAGCCTCAGCCGCCCTCGCCGGGCAGCGGCCCGATCGCCCAGCTCCGCGGTATCCGGAAGACCTTTCCGAAGGCCTCCGGCGGCGACCTGCTGGTGCTCGACGACATCAACCTCGATCTCAACGATGGCGAGATAGTGTGCCTGCTCGGCCGATCGGGTTCGGGCAAGTCCACGATGCTGCGCATCATCGCCGGACTCCTCAGCCCGACGAGTGGCGAGGTGCTGTTCGAAGGGAGGCCGGTACACGGGCCGGCGGCGGGGATAGGTATGGTGTTCCAGACCTTCGCCCTGTTCCCGTGGCTCACCGTGCTGAAGAACGTCGAACTGGGCCTGGAGGCGCTCGGCCTGCCGGCCGACGAGTCCCGCCAGCGGGCGCTCGCTGCAGTCGACCTCATCGGGCTGGACGGCTTCGAGTCGGCATACCCCAAGGAGCTGTCCGGCGGCATGCGGCAGCGAGTCGGCTTTGCCCGGGCCACCGCGATCCATCCACGGCTGCTCCTCATGGACGAGGCGTTCTCGGCGCTGGACGTGCTGACCGCCGAGAACCTCAGGTCGGAATTCCTCCAACTGTGGGGCGACGGAAGCCTGCCGATCCGTTCGGTGCTCATGGTTACCCATAACATCGAGGAAGCAGTGTTGATGGGCGACCGCATCGTAGTCCTTGGTATCAACCCGGGCCGGATAACGGATATCATCCCGATCTCCCTTGCCCGCCCTCGCGATCGCTTCGACCCCGTGCTCCGGGAGATGGTGGATTCCGTCTACGGTCAGATGACGGCACGCCCCATACCGCTTACAAGGCAACCGATACCGGCCACACTGCCAATTGCCGAACGTCTCCCGCGAGCACCGGTCAACAGGATGGCAGGCTTCCTGGCCACGCTCGCGAATTCCCCCTTTGACGGTCGTGCCGACCTGCCCGACATCGACGATCTGTTCAACGCCACCCAGGGCGAGGTCTTTCCACTTCTGGAAGCGCTCCACCGATTCGGGCTCGCCAGGCTCGAGGCAGGCGACATCACGCTCACTGACCTGGGCCGTCGGTTCGTGGACTCCGACCTGGAAGGCCGCAAGACCATCTTCCGCGGTCAGCTATTGATGCAGGTGCCGCTGGCCTCGCACATCCGGAGCGTGCTGGACACGCGCCCCGAGCAGCGTGCGCCGCTGGTGAGGTTCCGCGTGGAACTCGAGGACCACCTGAGCGAACAGGACGCCGAGATGACCCTGCGCACTGTGATCGACTGGGGACGGTATGCGGAACTCTTCGCCTACGACGACGATGCAGAGGTATTCAGTCTCGAGAATCCGGAATGAGCTCCTGGACCTCCTGCTGACTGCCGACTGCCACGCATTCCCGGCCAGTCGTTATCCTGTCGGGTTCGCCCCGGGGTAGCCAGGGCGACCGGTGGTGGATCAGCCCGGCGACGCCCGCTCCGGCATTCGCTGCTCCGCCCGCCATGACTCGACCAGCGATCGGGCTATGCTGTCCGGCCGCGGAAGACAACGTTCGGCAGCATCGTCTCCCCACTCGCCAAAGGCATCGAGTTCAGCCGCCGTGAACCACCGCGCCTCGTCCAGTTCCTGCGGATCGAGGGTGATTCCGGACGTCGCGCCGCGGGCGCGGAAACCCACCATGAGGGAGGCCGGAAAGGGCCACGGCTGTGAACCATGGTACGACCAGGCATCCACCACCACGCCGGTCTCCTCCATCACTTCTCGCGCTACTGCCTCCTCCAGGCTCTCGCCTGGCTCCACAAAGCCCGCCAGGGTGGAATAGACGGCGCGTGGCAATCGAGCGTGACGGGCCAGGAGACAACAGGCCGGTTTACCGCCCTCGGCTGGGCGCTCGACGAGCATGATCACCGCCGGATCCGTGCGCGGGAATGCCTCCGTACCGCACTGCGCATTGGTGCATTGGCGCACGTGGCCGGCGCTGACACTCCTCGTCGCGCTGCCGCAGACGCCGCAGTGGAGGTTCCGGCGGTGCCAGGTGAGCATGCCACGGGCGTATGCCATGATCGCCGCCTCGCCCATGGACACCGACGGTCCGATCCGGCGCAGATCGTGGAAAGTGCCCTGGCCGGCAACGGCGACTGCCTGCTCCTCGTCAAGCGCCGAAAGGTCGACCGCGAAGAGCGGGCCGGTCAACTCGTCCATGCCCAGGAAGACCCAGTTGAACGTAGCCGCGACCAGCGGCGCGACGCGGGGCGCCCCGAGTGACGGAATGTCACAGAGCGTGACGGCCAGATCCTCGCCCTTGGCGTCGAGTTCGTGAACCAGGTTGCGATCGCGCCAGACAGGTACGACGCGAGCGGAGGGGTCGGCCATCATGGCCGCTACCCAGTCCGGGTCGCGCCGATGCACACCGCCGCGATCCAACCGGCTGCCCGAGTACTGGAAGGATGGCATGGGAGAGAATTTAGTGCCGTGGGAGGAGGTGGCCAGACTCACTCACCAGTGCAGCGTCCGGGACTCCACCGGGACATCGGGATCTGTTATCTTTACAGGATGGAACCGGAAATTCGCATCGGCGACGAGTTGCCCGCCGACCAGCGGGGCATGCCAGTCGTGGCAGCCCTCGGCGGTTTTCTCCTGCTCATCATCGGCTTCATGGCGGTGACCACGGCGGTCATCCTGGGCATGCGCCTCCTCGACCGGTTGAGCTGAGCTGAGTCTGGCCCGTCCCGTGCGGTCATTGGGCTCCCCCCCGAGCGAGGAGGTTCCGACATGACCAGGTGCGAGGTGTGCGGCAACGACTACTATCTGGCCTTCCAGGTCGTTGCGGCCGGCACGAGCCACACCTTTGACAGTTTCGAGTGCGCCATTCACCGGCTTGCCCCCGTCTGCGCGCATTGCGGATGCAAGGTCATCGGCCACGGCATCGAGGCGAATGGTACCTTCTACTGCTGCGCCCACTGCGCACGTCAGGAAGGGGCCACGAGCATCGTCGACAACGAAGCGCACGCATGAGAAGAGGGCGGTCACAAGGGTACTCCCCTGATGACCGCCCCTCTCCATTCCGACTCCTGTTTCCGGCCTCCGACCACCTGGATCACTTCTGCCGGGGTTCAGTCTCCCCTGCACTCAACTGCCCTGGCTGCAACTCCCCAGGTCTAAGTCTCCCTCGGGTTCAACTGCCCTGGATGCGTCCGGGGTGGCCTTTCCCGGTCTCGGTCTCTGCCTCGGCCTCCACTTCCAGCTCCACTTCTGCTTCTTCCTCCTCGTATTCCGCCTGATCCTCAGCCGGAATCTCGCGTGGGGCGAGCGATGGCAGCAGCCAGTGGCGGGCCTCGTCGGTGAGGTCGTCGACAGGGATGCGCATCGGTTTCATGGAGACGAATCGCAGGAGCACCGTGTTGCCCTTCACCAGGGCGCAGATCACTTCGCTGTGGTGGATTCGAAGGCGTGGGGTAAGGGTTACCAGCATGGCTACAACCTCGGCGTGAGAACGTCCTGCGCCGCCATTACTGACCCGGAGGGTCAGTCCGCGGCACCCGCACGGCCACCACCCGGAACGGAATGGCGTCGCGCGGCCTACATGCAATATAAGCCGAACGGAGCCCGAAGCAGGGGCCTTGCGTTGCCCCTCGCATCCTGTTACGGCAAGGCTGGAGACACGGTGTCGACCATGCGCTGGAGGGCCCACAGCCCTAACTTGAAGTGAGCGCCGGCCTTCTCATCCACGGTCCCGCCCGATGTCAACTGACTACCAACTCCGTCCCACCCGCTACTGCCGTGCCTGTGGCGCCAGCGTCGACGCCGACGTCGTGGCCTGCACGAAGTGTGGGACGATCCAGAGTCTGGCGCTGATGACCATCGAGTCGGAGAAGAGAATAGTGCCGACGCTCGCCCTCTGCGTCTTCTTCGGCTTTCTGGGTGTCCACCGGTTCTATGTCGGAAAGGTTGCCACCGGCATGCTCCAACTCCTGACGCTGGGCGGGCTGGGTATCTGGGTCATGGTGGACATGGTGCTGCTCATCGTCGGCGCGTTCCGCGACGGTGAGGGAGACCGTCTCACGGAGTGGATCTGACCATGCAAGGCGGCTCGGATATCCAATCGGCTTTCCCCGCGCCCACACCGGCGGTGCTCGAAGCGACCGACCTGCTCGGACTGGTGGCGCACCGCTTCCCCTTCCTGCTCGTGGACCGGGTGGAGGTGGCAGAACCCGGCAGACGGGTGGTGGGTCTGAAGCGAGTGACCGGGAACGAGTGGTGCAGCGTCTTCAGCGGCGATGGGCGCCCCTTTCCCATGCCAGGGATGCTGGTCATCGAGGCGCTGGCGCAGACGAGCGCGGCTCTCCTGGTGGGGCTGGCCAGTACTGACGAGGACCTGATAGGCTATTTTGCCGCGCTCACCAAGGTGCGTCTCCGCGAGCCGGCGCAACCCGGTGAGACGCTGCGTCTGACGGTGCAACTGAACAGTTTCCGCCGCGGCATCGCCCGGCTTCAGGGCCTCGCCGCCGTGGACGGCAGGACGGTGGCCACGGCGGAGTTCGTGACCGTCGTACGCCCTCGTCCCCGGGGCTGATCAGGCCCGAGCTACGGCCTGCCTCGCCCGGGCCCGCCTGGCTCCCATCGCTCCCGCCCTACCCCTGCTCTGCTGGCGTCAGTGAGCGTGCGTGACGGATCAACTATCAGCCTCACCCTCACCCGGATCCATCTGCGTCGCGCCAATGCGGTCGAGCAATGCGGCCAGCGGCCGCGCCGCGGCCAGTCCGGCGGCACTGCCGGTGAACCGGAAGCCCCTGGGCGCGAAGATGCCGTTATCCGACTCCATGGCGGCAACGTGCTTCTCGCTGGCATGCTGAGCGGCGTAGGCACGGCCACCCTCTCCGCCATGCTCCTCGTTGGTCCAGAGCACCACGCGCACCGTCCGCTTCGGGCGCAGACCGAGCTTCTTCATCAGGCGCACAGCCTCCCACGCCGCGACACTGCCACCGCCGTCATCCATTGCTCCCTGCCCCACGTCCCAGGAATCGATGTGGCCGCCCAGCACGACGACTTCGTCAGGCAGTTCGCTACCACGGATCTCGGCGACCACGTTGTGCGACTGCGCCATGGGTAGCGTGCGCGCTTCCATCCTGAGCGTCACCACCGGTTTGTCGCCACGCAGGTACATGCGATGGATCATCTCGGCATCCTCCACGCTCAACGCTGCCGCCGGGATTCGTGCGACCGTGGTGTCGGTGTAGCGCATGCCGCCGGTGTGCGGAGTCTGCATGGAGAACGAGGCCACGGAGCGGATGAGGGCGGCCACCGCCCCCACCCTGGCCGCGGCCGTGGCTCCGCCGCCGCGATACTGCACGGCTTCGCGGTAGGCATCGAACGGCGGCCTGTCCTGCGGGAACGGGTAGTCGAAGAGGACGATCCTTCCCTTCGCTTCGGCGGCGCGCGCGTTGAGGTCGTCAAAGTTCTTCACGACCATCACGGGCGCGGTGATCCCCTCCGGCGGCGTCGCCACGCTGCCGCCCAGGCCGAGCATGTGGAGGGTGCTCACCCGCGGCTCGAGGAGCGTCACCGACTCCGCGCCACGCGACCAGTTGGTGACCATCACCGGCTCGCCGCGCACGTTGTCCAGTCCGTCCGTCTTCATCTCGCCGAGGATCCAGTTTATGGCCTGCTCCAGTGCCGCCGAGCCGGCCGGGCGTGGCCCGAAGGTATCGACCAGGCGGGCGAGCCTGTCGTAGCCCGTGGTGTCGGCCAGGGCGGCATCGATGAGCCGGTTGGCGGGATCGCGAAGCGCGTCCACGGTGGTTGCCTGCGCACCGAGGGGGAGAGCGGCTGCAAGCGAGGCAACGAGCAGGTAGCGGAGCATGGGCGAGGAGAGGAGGAGGGAAGGATGGCACACCGAGCACGCCGAGCGGCCGTGGTACGGGGCCGCTCGACGCGTCTGGATAATTCATCTTAATGGTGACGAGCGCGGATGGCCGGCTCTCACGGCAGCTACGTCACAGGCCGCGCGGCCGTCACCCGCTCATCGTCTGCGCGTCGGGCGACGCGACTCCGCCAATGGATGCCTGCGAAATCCGCACCGACCCGGCTGGTACGATGTTCTGATTCACCCGGAAGAAATTGTCCGGATCGTACCGCTGCTTGAGTGCGCTCAGCCGCTCGTAGTTCATGCCATAGGCCGACTGCACCCGGTCCTGTTCGTCGCGGGTCAGGAAGTTGACGTACGCTCCGGGCGCCGCCCACGGCTTGGTGGCAGCATAGGTGGAACGAGCCCAGCCAGTGTGAGCATCGTCCGCCGTGGCGTCATCCCACCGAGCGTGGGCGTTCATTATGAACTGCGCGCTCCGACCAGTGTACGCGGTGGACTCTTCCGGCCGGCTGCTCACCGCGCCGCCCAGGTGGGCGAGGAAGATCTCGCACTGCGGTCCGGGCGACCTCCGGAACTGCTCGACAATGGTATCGATCAGAGCGTCATCGAGGCTCATGAAATTGTGGGTCTTCCAGTAATTCCGCGCACCCGGTGTGAGCAGCGGATCGAAAGCCGCCTGGAAACCGGTATACGGTGTCGGGCCCACGACGTCGGCGTGCGGCGAGCCGATCGCGCGCAGCGGCCGCAGCGCTCGCTCACCGTCGGCCACCGGACCGCTGTAGCATACGGCTATCACCACCACGTCCTGACCATGTACCTGCGGCGGCAGGAAGGGGAGCGGCGGCGCCTTGCGAAGCACCACCCAGGCGGTGAGCGTCTCCGGTGCCGCGTCCACCACATCCCGGTAGTGGCGCAGCAGCCCGGCGGCGGCGGCGGCTGGATGGACGATGAGGCCGGCCAGCACCTCCGGGCCCACCGCATGAAGGTTGAACAGGAACGAGGTGACGATCCCGAAGTTGCCACCCCCGCCGCGTATGGCCCAGAAGAGGTCGCTGTTCTGCTGGTCACTCGCTTCCAGCAGCGCTCCGTCGGCGGTGACGATGTCAGCCGCGAGCAGATTGTCCACACTGAGGCCGAAACGGCGCGACAGCCAGCCATAGCCGCCGCCCAGGGTGAGACCGGCAATGCCGGTGGTGGAGTTGATGCCAAGTGGTGTGGCGAGGCCGAATGCCTGGGTCTCACGATCGAAGTCGGTGAGTAGTGCGCCCGGTTCGACGCGTGCCGTGTGGGCCCGCGGGTCCACCCGCACCGAGCGCATGGACGAGAGATCGATGAGCATCGCACCATCGGCGAGAGCGTTGCCGGCGATGTTGTGCCCGCCACCGCGTACGGAGACGAGCAGGTTGTGCTCACGAGCGAAGCGCACCGCTTGCATGACGTCGGACACACCCTCGCAGCGGGCGATGAGCGCTGGCCGACGGTCTATCATGGCGTTCCAGATCTGCCGCGCGTCGTCATAGCCTGGCGCACCCTGCGGCACCAGTTCGCCACGAAGGTTGGCGGCCAGGACATCGACATCGTCGGACGCGAGTGACTTGTCGTCACCGGCGAGTGTGCGGATGGTCAGTTCTGACATGATCGTCCATGCCTCCTGATCAGCTCAGGCTCACTGCCGCACGCGAACGATCCTTCGCGATGGCCGGCGGTGGTGAGGTGCTGCCGACGACGTTGAGCAGTTCGCGACGTCCACTCTCCACCAGCGGCACGAAGCGAGCATACCATTCGCGCCAACGGGGATCCTGCGACGTCGCGCGCATCTCCTCCTCCAACCCTGACACGCTCTCGTGACTACTCTCGAGGACGAGGGTGTAGTAATTGCCGGCGAAGTCGGTGAGCAGGCGGACATCCTTCACTCCCGGCACGCTCCGGATGAACTCGATGCCCTCCTGCCACAGCGCGATTGCCTCGCGAGCCATGCCGAAGCGAAGCTGGAACACGTCCCGGACGACGATCATCGTGGCCTCCGATGCTGGCGAGCGAGGTCGGGGTTCCCGCTCATGCACGTCTGGTCCGCGTCCCCGAAGGGCGATCTCCGGCCCGCCCCGCGCGGGCACCCGGCCGGCCCGAACGCGATGACCGGCCGAGCGCGATTGCACTCAGCCGGTTTCGCGATTGGCTCCGCCCCGCACATGGGCGACCACGAGTCGGCGCGGGGGTTCATGGCCTCTGAGAGTGCACCAGTATTGGAGGGCCCTGGATGGCTGTCAAGCGAACACCAGCGCCGGGAGCACTACCGGGATACCCGTATCGGCGGGACGAGTCGCGGCCGGAGGTTCGCCTTGCCCTGCAGCGATTGTCCTGCAGTATCCCCTGTATCGCGCTGACACCACAACGCATTGCGCGTCGCGACCGTTCACAGAGTCCAGCCCTTCGTCGACCGCCACCCGATACTCGAAGATAGAATCATGCACCCGTCCCTGCTCCGTCGCGCCCTGTTCTCCGCCGCGCTGCTCATGTTACCGGGCGCCGTCGCCGCGGCGCAGCCCGTGGCACCCGAGCTCTATCAGGACATGCGCTGGCGCATGATCGGTCCGTATCGCGCCGGTCGCACCAAGGCCGCCGCGGGCGTGCCGGGCCAGCCCAACGTATATCTGGTTGGTGTCACCAACGGCGGCGTCTGGAAGACCACCGACTACGGACGCACCTGGAAGCCGATCTTTGACGACCAGCCCACCGGATCCATCGGCGCGCTGGCCGTCGCGCAGTCATCGCCAAACATCATCTATGTGGGTAGCGGCGAGGGGCTGCAGCGCCCCGACCTGTCCACCGGCGACGGCATCTATCGCTCCGACGACAGCGGCAGCAGCTGGGTGCACCTTGGCCTGCGCGACGGCCAGCAGATCCCGCAGATCGCCGTCGATCCGGGAAACCCCGATCGCCTCTTCGTAGCCGTCCTGGGCCACCCGTACGGTCCCAACGCCGAGCGTGGGATATTCCGCAGTACCGACGGTGGTCGGTCGTTCAGCAAGGTGCTCTACAAGGGCGAGGACGCCGGCGCGGTGGATGTCGTCATCTCGCCGGATGACCCCAACACTGTCTACGCCGTGCTCTGGGAAGCCCGTCAGGGGCCGTGGGAAAATGGCGCCTTCACCGGCCCGGAGAGCGGTATCTACAAGTCCACCGACGGCGGCGACAGCTGGCGTCCGCTGACGACCGGCCTCCCCACCTTCGCCGAAGGGCTGGGACGGATCGGGATAACAGTGGCGCCGAGCGACGCCCGGCGCATGTACGCGACGGTGGAAGTGAGGGGCGCGGGCCTCGTCTACCGCTCCGACGATGCCGGCGAGAGCTGGCGGAAGATCACCGACGACACCCGGCCGGCCTCCCGGCCCTCCGACTTCGCCGAGATCAAGGTGGATCCGCGCAATCCGGACATCGTCTACACCGGCAGTGTGGTAGCCTGGAAGTCGGTGGATGGCGGAGTCACCTGGGCTGCCTTCAAGGGCGCCCCGGGCGGCGACGATTACCACCGCATCTGGATCAATCCGGAGAACCCGGACATCATCCTGCTGGCCGTGGACCAGGGCGCGGTGATAACGGTGAACGGCGGCCAGACGTGGAGTTCGTGGTACAACCAGCCGACGGCGCAGCTCTACCACATCACCGCCGACAACGCGTTCCCGTACCGCGTCTGTGGCGGTCAGCAGGAGAGCGGGTCGGTATGCATCCAGAGTCGCAGCGACTACGGCGCCATCACCGAGCGGGACTGGACGCCGGTGGGTGTGGAGGAGTATGGCTACGTCGCCCCTGACCCGAAGAATCCGGACATCGTGTATGGCGGCAAGGTGACCAGATGGGACAGGCGGACGAAGCAGGTTCAGGAGGTGGGGCCGCAGCCCTTCCGCTCGGCCGATTACCGGGTGTTGCGCACGGCGCCGGTGGTCTTCTCGATGGTGGATTCGACCACTCTCTACTTCGCTTCCAACACGCTCTGGCGCACCACCAATGGCGGCCAGAAGTGGACCGAGATGTCGCCCGACCTCACCCGCCGTGACTCCGTCATTCCGGCCAACGTGGGCGTGTACGCGAATTCACCCCAGGCGGCTGGTCGCCATCCGGGCGTCATCTACACGATCGCGCCCTCGTACATCACCACGAACGTGGTCTGGACAGGGAGCGACGACGGCCTGATACATCTGACGATGGACGCCGGAAAGACGTGGAAGGACGTCACGCCGCCGGCCCTGCGGTCGCAGCCGTGGAGCAAGATATCGCTGATGGACGCCGGCCATTTCGATTCGCTCACCGCCTACGCCGCCGTCAACACCATCCGCCTGGATGACCTGCGTCCGCACATCTGGCGTACACACGATGGCGGGAAGACGTGGACCGAGATCGTCACCGGCATAGACAGCGGCGCGACGATCAATGTGGTTCGTGAGGATCCCGTGAAGCGCGGGCTGCTGTATGCTGGGAGCGAGACCCAGACCTGGTTCTCGATCGATGACGGCGCGAACTGGCAGTCGCTCCGGCTCAACATGCCGGCCACGTCCATCCGCGACCTGATCGTCAAGGACGACGACATAGCCGTCGGTACACACGGACGATCGATCTGGATCCTGGACGACGTGACGCCGCTACGACAGCTGGATGCCGGGAGCGCCAACCGCGGCGTCGCCCTCTTCAAGCCGCAGACGGCGACGCGCTGGCGCTGGAACTCCTGGACTGACACACCCATACCGGTCGACGAACCGCGCGGGGACAATCCGCCCGACGGCGCGCTGGTGAACTACTGGCTCCGCGGCGGCGCCCAGGCGGTGACGCTGGACATCCTCAACGCCCAGGGTCAGCTGGTACGCCACTACAGCAGTTCCGACACCTCCATGGCGCCGCGCGACATCGGCAACGTGCCGGCGGTCTGGATCCGTCCCACGCAGGTGATCGCCGCCACGCCGGGCATGCATCGCTTCGTCTGGGACATGCGCTACGCCCCTCCATCAGGCATCGCGCCATCCTACCCGATCTCGGCAATTCCCGGCAACACCCCCCGCAACCCGCGGGGTCCGTTGGTAACGCCGGGCCGCTATACCGCGCGCCTGACGGTGGATGGTCAGGCCACGTCGCAGCCATTCACCGTTCGCATGGACCCGCGGGTGCGCGCGACGCCGGCCGTACTCGCACACATCCTGGAGCGTTCGCTCGCCCTCCGCGCCACGCTGGACTCCACCGATGCCGCGTTGCAGGCCATTACCGCGCGCCGGGCAGCGATCACGACGGCGCGATCGGGTGCCGATCCAACGCGCCTTGCCGTGCTCGACTCTCTGGATGGCCAGTTGGCGGCGCTCGCCGGTTCCGGCGGCGGCCGTGGCGCCGCGCCCTCGGCGGGTGGAAACCTGACCCAGGGACAGGGGCAACTCAACACGCTCTACAACCTGATCCAGGATGCCGATGTCGCTCCGACCACCCAGGCAGAGGCAGCCATCACCGACCGGCTACGTGCTCAGCAGGCGCTGTTGGCGCGCTGGCGTCAGCTGCAGGCGTCGTCAACCCTGCCGCGCTGATCCTGGATATCATCCGAACTGACCATTCGCTGCCGGACACGTGCCGGTGATCCCCACCTGACGACGATCGCCCGCCTCCGGAGCACATCCCGGTGGCGGGCGATCGGCGTTGGTTACCCGAAAGTTGCCTGGACAGCTCACGCTCAGAGCGGCTTCTGTCCCACCACGATCGTCGGCGTGCTGTTCACCGCGTCATCCGGCGACTGTGTGCCGTTGCAGAGATGATCTGAATCAGGTTCTTCCGGGTTTGGTGTGGGTCACGGGTTGAGGGCGGTCTCACGCGGAGGCGCGGGGGGCGCGGAGAACTGCAACTGCATTCTCGTGGAGACGCGGAGAGCGCGGAGAACTGCAACTGCATGATTACCGCGGGGGGCGCAGAGGGTCACAGAGGGCGCCGCATGAGCTCTCTCGCCTGGAGCAGGCCTCGGGTGTGGCGTGGCGTTGTTGTGGGGGGTGGCGGAGTCCGACTCCACCGCCCCCGTCACACACTACCTGCGACGGCGACGATGCGGGGCAGCGAGAAGGAGCCGTCGGACGAGATATCCACCCCTCCACTCACGATCCCATCACACGCATCGGAGCCCATCCAGGAGCCACCAGCTTCGTCCCGAACCCCCTCCGCGTTCTCCGCGCCTCCGCGTGAGTTCCTTCGACATCGACCCCGCCAGCTTCGCCCCCGAGCCGCCCCCGAGCCGCCTCCGCGCCTCCGCGTCTCCGCGTGAGTTCCTTCGGCATCGAGCCCATTCCAGCCCCACCGGGCATGGCCGCAGTTGGCCCGCGGAGCAATGGTGCGCCCCGCCAGGACCGACCTCACCAACCCTGGCCCCGCCTACCCACACCAGATCCCGAAGACCCCTGAATCATTGCGTCCCCAGCACCAGACGGCGGCGTCAAGGTTCGGTGACGGAATCGCTTCCACAGGCGGCCAGGATGGCCAGGGTGATCGCGGCGGAGAGCAGGCGCAGCGAGTGAGAACGGTGCACGTGGACGTCGGCAGGATGGAAGTGCGGGAAGAGCTGCAGAAGGTGTCGGCAGAGCCCGTTACGCGCATCCACGCGGCCGCATGATGCGGTACGCGCACGCGTTGCTCGCGACGCGTAGGAGGATGCCGCTGCCCGTCGAGCACCGCATGCGTCAGCCAACCCGGGTCAGGTAACCGGGGGCATGCATCCGGGGCGCGGCGCTCGCACTTCCACGCACTTCTAACTTTCTCCGATCGCCCTCCTCTACCAGATCAACCCTGCCTCCTGGATGTCGACGCTCGCAGCAGTCCCCACTGCATCAACGCCCGCGGTGGTCGAGGACCCATACGCACACAAGTGGCTGGTGGCTTTCGGCGTGACCCTCGGCTCGGTCATCGAGCTGATCGATACGAGCATCGTCAACGTGGCACTCGAGCCGATGAGCGCGAATCTCGGTGTTTCCATTGACGAGATCACCTGGGTCAGCGTCGGCTACATCCTGGCCTCGGTCATCATCCTGCCAATGACCGGCTGGTTTGCCCAGTTCTTCGGACGGAAGCGGTATTTCGTCGGGTCGATCATCCTGTTCACCATCGCCAGCCTGTTCTGCGGTACGTCGCGCTCGCTGGGCACGCTGACCGGCTGGCGGATCATCCAGGGCATCGGCGGCGGCGCGCTCATCTCGACCGCGCAGGCGATCCTCTTCGACGCCTTTCCGTACGAGGAACGCACCCTTGCCTCGGCAATATTCGGCATAGGCATGATGATCGGGCCGGCCATCGGTCCAACACTCGGCGGGGTGATCGTGGACCGCTACGACTGGCCATGGATCTTCTTCATCAACCTGCCTGTCGGTATACTGGCGGCCGTGCTCGTCGGCGGTTTCGTGAAGGACCGTGGCATCCAGAAGAAGCCCGGCCGGATCGATGTACTGGGCTTCGTCCTGCTGACAGTGGGCATCGGTTCGCTGCAGTTCATACTCGAGCGCGGCGGGCATTACGACTGGTTCGATTCCAGCCTCATCACCGTGCTCATGCTTACTGCCGTGGTGTCGCTGGTGCTGATGGTCTGGTGGGAACTGCACGTGGAGGAGCCGGTGCTCAACCTGCGCGTGCTCAGGGACCGCTCGCTCTGGTCGGGCTCCATCGCCGGCGCGGCGCTCGGCATGGGTCTCTATGGCTCCATCTTCGCGCTACCCATCTTCGCGCAGCAGTTGCTCGGCTTCGACGCCGAGACCACCGGCTGGATCCTCTTCCCGGGCGCGGTGGGGAGTGCCGTGGCGATGGTCATCATCGCCCGTACCAGCCGCATCATAGACGGCAGGATCTTCGTCGTGCTCGGAGCGTGCATCCTGTCGTACTCGATGTTCCGACACGCCCAGTTCACGCTGCAGACCGGTCGGGAGGACATGTTCTGGCCCATCGTGCTGCGCGGTTTCGGCACGGGGTGCATGTTCGTGCCGCTCACCACAGCCGCGATGGCCGGGCTGTTCGGACGAGACCTGGGCCAGGGCGCCGCGATCTTCAACCTGTCGCGTCAGCTGGGCGGCAGTATGGGCATCGCGGCTCTGGCGACCCTTCTCACGCGATATCGCAATAGTTACGACGCCTACCTGAGCGAGCACATCGGCCGGGGCGATCCGAACGTCATGGAGCGCCTGGCAACATTGACGCGCGGCTTCCAGGCGGCCGGTGCTGACCCCCAGACCGCGGCGGCCCGTGCCCTCGCGGTGCTCGATCGTACCGTGCAGGGACAGGCCACAGTCCTGGCCTTCGAGCAGATCTTCCGCCTCGTCGGCGTCGTGATCCTCCTCATCATCCCGCTGGTCTTCCTGCTCAGGAAACCAAAGGGTGGCATGCCGGAGGGAGCGCATTAGTGCAGGTGATCACGCCGATGGACCCTTCACATCCGGTTCGGTGGTCACCGTCGCTCCTTCTTCACGGAGCGGGGCCACGAAGTTGAATCGCTCCAGCATCATCCTGCCGTGCCGCCCGGCAGCAGGGTCGAAGCGATAGCTGGTGACGCCGCAGTTGGCGATGTCCTCGGCGCTGTCGATGGCCAGGATCTCCTCCTCGGTCATGCATTCCAGCAGGTAGCGGAGGCAGAGCACGATCACCTGGTGACAGACGATGAGCACGCGCTCGCCGCTGTGGTGGAGGGCGATCGTGTCGAGCGCGCTTCGCAGGCGAAGTATGACGTCGCACCAGCTCTCACCGCCCGGCGGACGGTGGTAGAACTTGCCCAGCAGGCGGCGGAACTCCGCCTGGTCGGGGTAGTGCTCGCGGATGCCGCGACCAGTGAGCCGGTCCAGGATGCCGAATTCCTTCTCGCGCAGCCGTTCATCCAGGATCAGTTCGGCTTCCGCTCCGAAGCCGCCGGCTTCCCGGACGAGTTCCGCCGTGTGGACCGCGCGCGCATAGGGTGAGACGAGCGTCACCGTGGGGCGCCGATCAGCGGGTTGATCGGCGAACCAGTGTCCGAGCGCCGTCGCCTGCAACTCGCCAAGAGCGCTGAGCGGAACGTCCACGTCCCGACCTTCGATGTCGATGATCGACATGCCGGCAGCCCGCGCCGCGTCGCGCGCGACGTTCCCGGCGCTCTCGCCGTGACGCACTATCCAGAGTACTTCTGGCCACCGTTGGGGCATGTGCTCGGACCTGTCTGGAGTCTGGCCGCGAGATGCGCAACAGGCGGCCCTCGGCAGCAACTGCTCTGGCCGCCTCACCGCCTACCGCACGTCTCCGGGACACGGTCGTCCATCGCACACAACCTGCCAGCGCGGTTCGCGACCGCCTGCAGCGACTCTTGCGAGCCGGCCCGGCGCGCCCTAATCTACCTATGTAGAGATAAGCGCCACTCCTGCCGGCGAGCCCTTGCCGCCCCCGTCCCACCACCACCAGTCGGCGATACATCGCGTGCGCATCACCCGGTCCACCTCGCTCGTCCTCATCGCCCTCGCCCGCGGCCTGCGTCACGGTTTCGACATCCTCGACGCCACCGACCTGCCCAGCGGAACGGTCTATCCCATCCTTCGCCGTCTGGAGGACGCTGGCTGCGTCCGTTCGCACTGGGAGCCAGTGGAGCGTGCACGCGCGGAGCGACGCCCACCGCGCCGCTATTACGAGCTCACCGGGGCAGGACGCGACGTGGCTGCCGAGGCGCTCCGGCGCCACCCTGACGTGGTCGACGTGCTGGCGCCGGCTGGCCTGACCCATCCGCGACCGGTGTAGCGCGATGACCGCTGATCGCCCCGCCCGACCACGCGACGGCCACCCCCCGGCCATCGCCCCGGCATCGATGCCGGACGCGTGGCCGGCACCACCCGGCCGGGCCATCGTGCGGCTCTTCGCGCCACTGGTTCCTGCCCCACGCCGCGCTGAGTGGCTGGCCGAATGGGAGGGGGAGTTGGCGTGGGCCTCGGCCGAAGGAGCCCAGCGTCTGGAATGGCCGCCGCTCACCCGCTTTCGCCTTCGACGACGGGCAGTCGGCGCCGTCGCCGACGCTCTCTCGCTACGCCGCCGCCACGGAGCGCACATGTCCCTCGCCCTCGATCTCCGATACGCTGCCCGTGTCCTACGCCGGCGGCCTGGCTTCGTCAGCGTCGTCGTCCTAACCCTCGCCCTCGGTATCGGCGCCACGACGGCCATCTTCTCGGTGGTCAACGGCGTCCTCCTGCGCCCCCTTCCCCTGCCCGCGCCGGATCAACTCGTGCGCCTGGACGGCGTGCCCACCCATGGCAACGCCGAGAAGGTGGGCACGGCCAGTTCCTACCCGGACTTCCTGGACATCCAGGCGCAGACGGGGGCCGTATTCGCCCAACTGGCGGCGGCTCGCGAGTGGACTGTCACCCTCACCTCGCCGGGCACCACGCCGTCTCGGGTAGGCGTGACGTACGCTACCCGGAACTACTTCACGACCCTCGGGCTGCAGCCACTCGTCGGGCGCGACTTCTCGGAGGCCGAGGCGCTGCCCGGCGGACCCGCCGTGGCGATAATCGGCCGCGACCTCTGGCGACAGCGCTACGGCAGCGACCCCGGCATACTCGGGCAGACCATCGTACTCGACGGTGTGAGCACGACGATCATCGGCGTGATGTCGCCTGACGCCCGGCTCGCCGGTTCCGCGGCGGTCTGGCAACCGCTGATTCCGGAGGCGGTGGACCGATCACGCGGGGCGCACAGACTGATCGTCATCGGACGACTGCGGCCCGACGTCACGATCGACGTGGCGCAGCGCCAGGCGAGCGTCGTGGCCGAGCGTCTTGCTGTCGCCTATCCCGAGGACAACGCCAGCCGTGGGGCGCGTCTGCTGCCGCTTCGCGATTCCATCGTTGGCGCCTCGCGGCCGGCTCTACTCGTCCTGCTCGGCGCCGTGACGCTGGTGCTGCTCATAGGCTGCACCAACCTGGCGAGCCTGTTCCTGGCGCGCGCGGCAGCCCGCGAGCACGAGATGGCCGTACGCGCCGCACTCGGCGCCGGCTCGGGCCATCTGGTGCGGCAGTGGATGGCCGAGAGCCTGCTCCTGAGCGTTGGCGGCGGACTGCTGGGGCTCGTGGTTGCGTGGAGCGCGATGCGCGCGCTGTTGGCCTTCGCACCGACGACGCTGCCGCGCTCGGGCGAGGTGACGCTGGACCTGCCCGTGCTCCTCTTCCTGCTCCTCGTGAGCGTCTTCACCGGCCTGGTTTTCGGCGTCCTTCCCGCCTGGCAGCAACGCCGTGCCATCGGCGCCGTAGGCGCGCTCGGCGACGGAGCGCGTGGCTTCACTGGCGGGCGGGCAAGCCGCCGACTACGTGAACTGCTGGTGGTGGGTGAGGTGGCCCTGGCGACCGTCCTCGTCATCGGCGCGACGCTGCTGGTGAAGAACCTCTGGCAGTTGCAGAGCGCACCGATGGCCGTGAACCCGGACGGCGTGATGGTCGCCCAGGTCCAGCTTCCGATCACCCGTTACGACTCTTCGGCCCGCGTTCTCGCCTTCTACGACAGGCTGGGCGACGAGGTGGCCGCGCTGCCGGGCGTGGAGCAGGTGGCCATGGCCTATGAGAACCCGGCGAGCGCCGGCTGGACATCCAGCTACACGATCGTGGGACGTGAGCGGCCGGCAGTGGGCACCGAACCGGAGGCACGCGTGCGACCCGTGACGCCCGGCTACTTTCGCGCCGTCGGTCTGCCGCTCCTCGCCGGTCGCGACGTGAACGCCACCGACAGGTTGCACACACCCGGCGTGGTGGTCGTCAACGAGGCTTTCGTGCGCCGCCACTTCCAGGGCGTCGACCCCATCGGCCAGCAGCTTGACCGGTCGTCTCCGTGGTGGCCGGGGCAGCCGACAGTCTTCACGATCATAGGCGTCGTCGCCGACGAACCGTATCTGGGCCCGGCAACCGAGACGGATCCAGCGACCTACTACGCGCACGCACAGTTTCCGATGAACGACATGTGGCTGGTCGTGCGCGCCGCCGGCGATCCGTCCGCGCTGGCATCGGCGATTCGCGCGAGTATCTGGCGCGTGGATGCGCAGTTGCCCGTGGAGCGCGTCGCGCCGCTGCGTGAACTGCTCGGCGAGTCAGTGGCGTCGACACGGTTCAATGCCGCACTGTTCGCGATGTTCGCACTCGCCGCCCTGCTTCTGGCGGCGATTGGAGTGTACGGCGTGCTGTCGTACACGGTGGCCCAGCGCACCCGCGAGATCGGTGTCCGACTGGCCCTCGGCGCGCCACGCGCCCGCCTGGTGCGCGAGGTGGTCACCCGTGGCGTAGGGGGCGCTCTTCTCGGCGTGGCCATCGGTGTCGTCGCCGCGCTCGGCGCCTCACACGTCCTGGCCGCGGTCCTTGTCGGCGTGAGTGCGCGCGACCCCGCCGTGTTCACCGCGGTCGCCGCCCTGCTGTCAGCGGTGGCAACGGCGGCGGCATGGATCCCGGCGCGCCGGGCCAGCCGCGTCGACCCGGCGCTGACGCTCCGTCAGGGTTAGCGGACGCCAGGACCTTCAGTCCAGCTCGATCGCCATGGCGAGGCGCCCGATGGCATCATCTGGTGCCATGCGGGCGGGGTATTCCGTGGGTGCTGCCCGGGCGGGCCTCAGTCAGCGTCAGGAGCGCTCCCCGGGCACTCCAGTGCGCTTCAGGGGCACCCCGACTTTCAGGGTATCTCAGAAAGCATTCCGGAGCACCGCAGAGCACCGCAGAGCACCGCAGAGCACCCCAGAGCACCTCAGGACACCTCAGGACACCTCAGGACACCTCGGGACACCTCGGGACACCTCAGGACACGGAGAGTCCGCAGGCCCGCCCGACCATGTCCCGACAAATCACATGACGATCGATTGGTTGCGGTGAGTCGGGCATTCGGGCGCGAGCCGCAAGCTGCATATGGCCGTCGTTTCTCGGCGAACTCGGCGAACTCTGCGGTGAATCACGCGACGACAGTCTCGTCCCGGAACATCGGATCGAGGGAGTTCTACCGCAGAGCGCGCCGAGTACGCAGGCCCGCCCCGACCATGTCCCGACAAATCACATGACGATCGATTGGTTGCGGTGAGTCAGACATTCGGGCGCGAGCCGCAGGCTGCATATGGCCGTCGTTTCTCGGCGAACTCGGCGAACTCTGCGGTGAATCACGCGACGACAGTCTCGTCCCGGAACATCGGATCGATATAGTTTTACCGCAGAGCACGCAGAGAACTCGGAGATCACCAGGAGCACTCTTAACGGCATCTACGAACACTTCAGGGCACATCGCAGGCGCTTTCCGGCGCGCTTTCCGGGGCGCTGTCCGGGGCACTTTCCGCGTTCGCGCTTCATGCGTATGTCGGAGCCGTTACGGATGCGCTTCAGGATTGCACCATGATTGCACCATGGATACGCCAGAGGTGCCTCGCCAGGGCTTCACGAGTAATTCCCCACCACATCGCGAGCAGTTCATGCGTCCTGTTCGCTCGAACGTCCTCGACCTACCCTGTTCCCCTCTACCTTGAGCATCCGCGTTCGCGGCTGGGTGCCAGCCGTCGTCATTGCAGGCGCGCTTCTGTTCACCGCCTGCGACACGTCGGGACTGCGCGAGCGCGTGACCGGGGGTAGCGCTCACGAGCAGTACGCGCGGTCGCTGGCCGACGCAGGGTTGGACGGGACAGCGCTGGGCCGCGACTGGCTGGCGGCGGCGGAGCACTCACTGACGTCGCCGAATACCGTGGCCCTGCCGTTCCGCGAGGCTGGCTACTTCGCGCCTGACGAGGCAGCCGCGATCGCCTACCGCGTACAACCTCTGCGCGGGCAGGAGTTGCGTGTGACCGTTCATGCGCGCACGAGCACGCCGACCGGAGCGTCGTCCGGAACACCGACCAGCACGCAGAACGGGACTCCTGTCACTGGTGTCGCCGACAGCGCAACGAAGGCGCCGACGGTGCGACTGTTCGTCGACCTCTACGAGGTGCCATTGGACAGCACGCGGAGAATGCGACACATCGGTGGGAGCGACAGTTCGGACGTGCTGCTCCAGACGACCGCCGGCCGCGATGTGAGCTATCTGATACGATTGCAGCCGGAGTTGCTGCGCGACGTGCGCTACGAGATCACGGTGGAAGTCGCGCCGTCGCTCGCCTTTCCTGTGGAGGGCCGTGACAGGCGGGCAGTACAGAGCTTCTGGGGCGCGGCACGCGACGGTGGCGCGCGCGACCATCAGGGGATCGATATCTTCGCCAGCCGCGGCACGCCCGCCGTGGCCTCGGCGAATGGCGTCATCCGCGACGTGGGCGTGACCAACCTGGGCGGCAAGGTGGTGTGGCTCTCCGATACCGCGGCCGGCCAGTCGCTCTACTACGCCCATCTCGACAGCCAGCTCGTCCGGCCGGGTGACGGCGTCGTGATCGGCGACACCCTGGGCCTGGTGGGCAATACCGGGAACGCGCGCACCACCGCTCCACATCTGCATTTCGGCATCTACAGGCGAGGCGAGGGGGCGGTGGATCCCTTTCCCTTCGTGGCCGCGCCTCGGGGGCGGCTGCCCGTACTCACCGGCGATACCGTATGGCTGGGACGCCGCGCGCGCACGGCGCGGACGGAGATCGCGTTACGCTCCGCGCCGTCGGCCGACGCCACCGCCCGACGCACCGTGCCCCGTGGGTCGATGCTCATGGTGGATGGGGCATCCGGCGACTGGCTTCGCGTGCGACTGCCAGACGACAGCGCGGGCTACCTGCCGGCAACTGCCGTTCAGTCGACGACAGCGCCGCTTCGCGCTGCACAGCTCCCCGCCAGCGTACTGATCCACGCCAGACCATCGGCGACCTCCCTCGTCGTCGACAGCGTGGGCGGGACTGGCGGTGAGAAGACGTCCGTACAGGTAATCGGTCGCTACGGTGATTGGCTGCTCATCGATCCGCCGGGTAGGCGTGGCGGTTGGGTGGAGCTCGCGCCACGCTGACGGCTCCGGCGCTGGCGGCTCATGCCCGGCCAGGATCCCACGACCCGAAACCTCACACCCGAACGCGGACGAGCTCAGTGCGTCGTGGAGAACGCGCAATCACAGCACCATCAGCGCACCGATCCAGGGCACCCCGAACCCGTCGCGGGGTATCAGCCTGCCCGGTGCATCCCAGCTCCTGCACCCCAGTGCCGACACGATCACGCGCGCTGCCCGAGGGAAGTCCCATGACCAGTGGCCAGTCATCCAGATATCGCGCACTCATTGCGCTTACCGGCCTTGTCGTGTTTCCCGCCGCCATGGCTGTCGCGGGCGCCGCACCGGTGCCACAGCTGCCTCAGCCGTCGCCGACCTCGGAAGCCCCTGAGGCGCTCCCCATGACCACGCCTGCGGTGCTCGACACGGCAGTGCTCGCCGGCGGCTGTTTCTGGGGAATGGAACTGGTCTACGAGCATGTGAAGGGGGTCGTGAGCGTGGTCTCCGGCTTCGCTGGCGGGCAGGGCGACTCGCCCACCTACGCCAAGGTGAGCGGCGGCCGTACTGGCTATGCCGAATCGGTGCGCATCATCTACGATCCGTCCCAGCTCTCGTACCCGGACATCCTTCGCATCTTCTTCTCGGCGGCGCACGATCCCACCCAGAAGGATCGGCAGGGCCCGGACGTGGGCCCGCAGTATCGTTCGGCGATCTTCTATTCCAACCCATCGCAGGCCGCCGATGCGCGTGAGTACATCCGTCAACTCGGCACGTCGAAGTACTTCGCCCGGCCTATCGTTACAGAGGTCGCGCCGTTGCAGGGCTTTCACGAGGCCGAGGCGTACCACCAGGATTACGCGCTGCACAACCCGGATCAGCCGTACATCATCATCAACGACCTGCCGCGCCTGGAGCAGCTGAAGACCAAGCTGCCACAGTTCTACACGGCCGACCGCGCCCCGTAACTCACCACGCCCGAGCCTCGCGACGGCGCGGTGCACGCCACAGAGCTACCCGCGACTGGCGGCAGCTGCCATCATACGCGTCATCATGCGGGTCATCATGCGGCGGACTCCCGGTACGACGGCGAACACACGCCGGGATCGCCCCGCCGATAATACCTTCCGGTTAGAGCTGTTCCAGTTGGCGGCGGTGCACTCGAGCCTCGAGGTGAAGCGATGAGCACTCGCGCGGAGCACTGGAACAGGGTCTACCGCACCCGTCAATCGAACGAGGTGAGCTGGTTCCAGCCAGAACCCACCCGGTCGCTGGAACTCATCGCCGAGGCCGGCGCACTTCCGGACAGCGCGATCATAGACATTGGCGGTGGCGACTCCACACTCGTGGATGCGCTGTTGGCGCATGGATTCCGCCAGGTGACAGTGCTCGACGTGGCCGCGGCCGCTCTGGAGCGCGCCCGCGCCCGATTGGGCCCGTCGGCGGACGACGTCACCTGGCGAGTCGCCGACGTGACCGATGCGGAGCTACCGCCGGCCTCCTATGACATCTGGCATGACCGTGCCGTCTTCCATTTTCTGGTCGACGCCGAGGAGCGGCGGCAGTATGTGAATGCGGCGGCGAACGCGCTAGGAACTGGCGGAACGCTCATCATCTCGACCTTCGCGCTGGACGGTCCCACCCGCTGTAGCGGGCTCGACGTGCGACGTTACGACGCCGGTGGATTGGCTCATGAATTCGGCGCGCGATTCGAGCTCCTGAAGCAGCTTCCCCATCTGCACCACACCCCGTCCGGCGGCGAACAACGCTTCACCTTTGCCGTATTCCGTCGGCTCTGAACCCGGCCATCCCGCGACACGATGCAGGCCGAAAGCGCTCTACCTCCGCCGTACGCCGACGGAGCCGAAATACGGCGCGATCTCGCCACACGGACACTGTGCAGGCGGAGAGCGATCTATCGCCACCGTGCAACGACCTACCCGGACTACTCTGGATCGCCGCGATCTCTCCGTTCGGGTGCAGCGGAGACGGCGTCAGCACTGGTTACTCGAAGCGCACGGCGTTGCGGTCGCGGCTGTCGTTCCGCACGTTCTCTCCGGCCAGGTGGTAGCTGGATCACGGCGCGTGAGAGCAGCTGCAGACGTTGTGCGTTCCCTAAATTTTGTCGCCAATCCTCTCTAAATTCTGTCGCCATCCGGCACCTTACTGACCTATCTTCTCGCCGTCCACGGAGGGTTGTTACCCCACGGTTGGAGGCGCTGGAGGATGCTTCGGATGATCGAC